>SXGQ01259384.1_pt1 | contig 12428 bp, 4 predicted proteins | sample 3178371 | NCBI WGS metagenome assembly SXGQ01 (sample SAMN11356859, study PRJNA531348) | freshwater metagenome | isolation source: freshwater sample F1-20 | place: China: Fuxian Lake, Yuxi | collected 2017-12-25
CGCATTGCGTTAGACAATGCCTTTCCTTTCGATGCGTCGGTGCGCCGCAGAAGTGATGTTGGACTTGCACTGACACATCGCCAGGAAACGGACATGGCGAGCGAGATGCCCGGGCGGGCGAGTGCTTGAGGTGGAGCTCTACAGGAAGAGCGCTACAGGCAGTCAGACGCGCCGGTCCGGATGGGCGGGTGTGGACCACCGGGCCCCCTCAGTCGTTTGATCCACGATCACTGGGTCCACCGGGCGGGTAGCCGGAACCCCTCACGCCCAGGGGAGGCCCGGAAGATCCTCATTCGGTGCGCCTCGGGGGCGGAGATTCCCTATCGTCTCCACGTGACGCGCTTTCGGTGTGCCTTGATGGCCACGTCCTCGCTTGCCGTCGTCGCCGGTCTCCTCGTAGGGACTGCTCCTGTTGCTGCCGCGGCGCAGCCTGCCGCTGTGCCCGGAGCTGCGGCTGCCCCGGCAGCGGATGAGCCCGGTGGCGATGGCTCGGGTGCTGAGTCGCCGCGTCGAGGGCAGCGCATCGTGGAGTTGCGCGGTGGTCTGTGCGCGCAGGACGTGCCCCGGGGCATGGTGCGACTGAAGGGTCCGGGTGGAATCCGCCTGGTCGCTCGCGTCCGAACCCAGGGCGAGACCAAGTTGCTCACGATCGTGTCGGGCAGTGGTCGCATCGGACAGACGATTGTGCAGCCGCGCGATGTGAGCGGCGAGCTCGCTTGGCGCAAGGGTGCGATGACCGGTTCGGTCACGATCCGACTCCCCGAGCACGTGAAGGTCTCGCGCACCTGGGCACAGGAGGTGAGCGTCACGGCGCAGCCATCAGGCTGCAATTGGGCCGCCTCCGTGTCACTGCAGGCGCGGGGTGATGGGGCTGCCCTGGACTTGCGCGGACCCCTGGCCGACAGCGGCGGTTATGTGCTGCGCGGTACCGGCAGTGTCGGGATCTCTCGGACGAAGGTGCCCGTGACCGGCTTCTTGCGCGCGACAGCGCCGGGGCGCTCGGCGAGCACTACCTGGCGGGTGAGCGGTTCGACACCGCGCGTGGTGCGGATCCCGGGAGCGCGGCTCGACCGCGTGCGAGTAGAGCTCACCAGCGCCCTTCGGGTGCCCCACGGCACGGCGTCGCTACGTTTGGATGAACCGCTTCTCACCGCTCCCGCGATCCTCGAAGTCGCGGGAGCCGACACGTGGAGCGCACGCGTCAACGGTTCGAACCGCCGCCTGTGGGTAGTGCCGAAGACCGATCAGGTCGTTGTACGGACGAGTGAGCTCACCGGTGCCGTGGGTATGCGCGCGGGCCGAGCGCAGTGGACCCTCACCGCCCCGGGTGCGGCGCGGATCGGAACGCTCGACTATAGCGTCGATGTGGGCTTCGCTGGGCGCCTGACCTACACCGTGCAGGCGCGAGCCGCGGTCGGGACCTTCCTCGGCATGCCCGAGAGTCGACCCTTCCTTGGTGTGCCGACCAAACTCACTATCACGCCCCAGGGCATTACGGGAGCGCTCACCGTCGTCACCCGCGGGGAGATCCTGCTCAATCTGCCGACGGTGTGGCGCGGGACGACCGACTACATCCTGCGGCCCGTGCCGGGCCAGGGCTGGTCGTTTGCTCCCTACATCTCGCACGCCCTGCGCGCTGGCAAGGGGACGCTCCGCCTGACCGGACCGGCGGCGCCGACCGGCGCGGTCCAACTCGTGGCCACCGGCACCATGGACATCTCGGGCACGACCATCCCCGTGCGCGGCTACTACACCCGTACGTCGTTCAGCGACGGCAGCGATCCGGTGTGGGCGGTTGCGGGGTTCCCGGCCGAGGCCGACGGTGGTCGCATCCCGCTCGATGGCGGCGCAGGATTCGTCGGCGGTCGGATCGACTTCACCGGCGATGGCTCGCAGGATCCCTCGACCATCGGGGAGGCGGGCCCGAAGGAGCTGACGCCGCGCGCGGGAACTCCCGGCAAGCCCGGCTCCGTCAGGGCCACTGCGACGAGTACCTCGTCCATTGAGGTGACGTGGACCGCCGCCAGCGCCAACGGCTCGGAGATCTGGCAGTACTCCGTCGGGACGTCAAGCGGCCTGATCGTGTGCATAACGGCATCGCTGTCCTGCGGCATGCAGGGCCTGCCCCCGGGCACCTATCAGTTCAATGTGCGCGCGGAGAACTTGTACGGCAATGGGCCTTGGTCCAGCCTGAGCAACGCCGTGACGCTCGGATCGACGCCGACTCCCACACCCACGCCGACTCCGACTCCGACTCCCACGCCGACTCCGACTCCCACGCCGACGACACCGACCGTCGGAGTGACAGGCACGACGACTGTGCAGTTGTCCGACATGAACGACGACACCTTCTATCTGCCGGTGACCTACGTCTACTCCGATCCCAGTAACTGGACCGCGACGGTCGCCGGCACGACTCCGTCGAACCTCTACGACCCCTTCACCGGCCTGGAGATCCCGGAGACCGACTTCAGCGGGACCGTGAGCGACGTCGGCGGCAAGCAGACCTGGGACGTCAGCATCAGCATGCAGGACTGGGTGGACATGGCGATCGGCGTGGACTACAAGGGTGCCTTCACCATCTCAAACACCTGCCCGCTCGCCAACGCGAGCGAGTGCCCGAGTGAAAGCGGCATCTTCATCGGTGGCACGTCGACGATGCTCTTCGACGACACGGCGGTCCCTGAGGTGGATGCCACGGGTGCCTTCCTCACCGACCTGTCGTGGGCGCGCTGGGACGCCACGGCTTCCGCACCGGTGACCTTCCTCGGCATCACGATGACCAATCCCGACGTCACGGTGTGGCGGGGCGAGCGCAATGACAGCAATCCGCTGCTGGTGCTGCCTGACCTTTCGGATCTCAACGGCAACGGCATGAATATCGAATTCTGTGCCGACTTCACCGTCGAGGTGCCCGAGATCGACACGCTCAATACCTATGGCTGCGCGGAATGGAGCAGTGAGGGTGTCGTCATGGGCCAGGTCAACACAGGCGGGTCGGTCGCGACGGGCGACTACAACGACATCACTGTCAACGGCACGGCCCTCACCGGCTATGCGACCAACGGCATGGAAGAGACACAAACGATCTTCCTCAACGGCGTCGAGATCCAGGCGGAGACGGGCCAGCAGTACCTCACCGGGCAGATCGACATCCCCGGCAATGCCATGCACGACTTCGGCACGGGCTCATCCGCTGACACGCTGATCACGGCGGACGGCTGGTTCGACGAGGAGGGCAACTTCTTCCTCGAAGGCTTCATCCCGGTCAACCTCAAGGGCAGCGGCTTCACGCTCGAGGAGATCGTCGTCACCGTGAGCCGTGAAAAGGAGGAGAGCGGAGAGGTCTTCGACCTGCGCTTCGACGCCGAATCCGACGTCGTCATCAATGGCAACCACTTCCCCCTCGACGTCTACATCGGCTACGAAAACGCCGGAGACTCGACCATCACGGTGGGCCTGAGTGCGACGGGCACCCAGAGCACCCAGCCCGAAGGCACCATGGACTTCATCAATCTCGTGCCGACGGGCGACTTCGAGCCGGAGAACGCCTCTATCGTCGACGGCTCCTTCGACGGCAAGCTGCCTGACAACATCCCGGACGACGGCGGCTTCGAGCGCTCCACCAACCCCGGCGACATCGTGGTCAACGGCTCCTTCGACGACTCCATGGGAGCAAACGTGCTCCCCAGCGGGGACTTCGAATCCGGGACCTTCGGCAACATGCTCCCCAACGGGGACTTCGAGGACTCCAACTTCCTCGTCAACGGCGACTTCGAGATGAACGGCGGGAGCCTCGTCGGTTGGCTGACCAATTCCAGTGCCCTCTCGTCCAGCACAACCAGTGGCACGGCGTCCTCCGCGACCGGTCCGGACGACCAGGGCTCGTACGTGGCGATCCTCAACAACAACTCCGCCAACAGCAACACCCAGTACGGCTTGACCCAGACGATCCCGGTGCCGCTCAATAAATTCGGTATCGAGGTGAGTGCCTGGGTGATGTCGAACAAGTCTTCGTCGGCGCCCTTCCACATCCTGGTGACGAGCTATGGCTGCAGCTCGGCGGACTCCTTTACGAGCCCGACCGTGACCGCGGTGTCCGGTTCCTGGACCGAGGCCGTGGCCTCCGGAGCCCTCGGCAACGGTTGCCAATCCGTCACCGTGACGCTCATCCCGGAGAACTCCGGCACCTCCGTCCAGATCGATGCGGTCGAGTTCTCCATCACCTCGACGTACGGCGGCAACACCGTGCCGACGGTCACACGACCCAACATCGTCGGGACCTTCGAGTCGATGGCGACCTCGCCGATCATGGCCGGCTACTCCAGCGGGGTCTATATCGCGACCGACTACCCCGACACCCTGCGCTCAGATGGCAGTCAGTCCTGGATGACCTACTCCACCACGACCGGATACACCCCGGGTGACTTCGAAGTCTCCTACAAGGTGATGTTCCCCACGGGGTCAAGCGATCGTGACATCGCCAACTTTGGGTTCTGGCTCGATGGCAACTACAGCACGATGAATGGTTACGCCTTCCGGCTCCAGACGGCCAACGGGGACGGTGGCTTCCTCTCAGTCTCCAAGTCGTCCAAGAGCATGGTCAGCGGTGCATCGCAGGCTCCCGACGTGACCCGCGGTCACTGGTACCAGGTCCGTCTCACTGCCGTGAGCGGATACGTGACCGCGTATGTCATTGATCTGTCGAACAACAATGCGTTGTTCTTCACGCAGACGTTGAAGATCAACACCTCCCCACCCGGCGGAGTGTTCGGACAGGTGCCCGACGGGGCTAGTTCCCCGACCGGCATCCGCTGGGATGACTTCGCCATTCACTCCCTCGCGAACATGCCCGGTCAGCAGACCATCGTGAAGGGTCCGAACCAGGTGTGGATCGCCAACGGGTCCCACTCGGGTATCGGTCGCGCGTCGCTCTACACCACGTCGCAGGGCAACATGCCCTTCGAGTACTCCACCGATGACTTGGCGGGCTACCCGGCGCCAGGCACCTTCTACACCTACTCGACGTGGCTGCGCGCGGCGTCCGGCACAGTGAGCGGCTCGATCAGCCTGTCGGCGTACGGCGGCACGACCGAGACCGCGAGCACGTCGTTCACCGTGGGTACGACCTGGACGCAGGTGACGACCACGCTGGAGATCTGGCAGAGCGGCCACACGGATCTGCGACCGCGTATCACGATCGGGACGGCCAACGCCGAACTCCAAGTGGACGACCAGGTCCTGCAGCAGGTGCCCTGGCAGTACAACAGCGGCACGGCGCTCATCTCCGTGACAGACGAAGAGGCGCACGGGGGCACGAACTCTCTGGAGATCGTCAACGTGAGCGGCTCGACGTCAGTCAACGCCTTCTATCAATTCTCCCAGCCGCCGGCTCCCGGATCCGTATTCACCGGCTCGGCGTGGGTGATGAGCCCACAGGGCGTCAGTGGCCAGCTCTTTATCTACGAGCAGTCCGGAAGCAGCGTCACGAACTTCACGGGCACCGGCACCTGGCAGCAGGTGACCGTGACGCGCACGATGCAGGGTGGCTCCGCCATGCCGGATCTCGGCATCACTGTGGGCACCGGGTATCAGGGGCAGTCCCTCTACGTCGACGACGCATCGGTCGTCGTGACGAACATCAACTCCAGTGAGGGGGGCTACGTCGGCGCACCGTCGGCGCCCGACGGTTGGCTGTCTTCTACGGATGTCCTGCCCACCAGCGCTGCGCCAAAGGCCGGTGACGCTGGCGCAAAAAGCGAAGCCGCGCCTCGCAGCTCCGATCCCACTGCCCCTTCAAGCATTACGGCCTCGGTGAACGGCGGGGCGGTCTCCCTGTCGTGGAGTGCCGCGAGCAGCCAGCACGGCATCCTCTACTACGTGGTGGAAACCACAAGTGGTACCTGGGTGTGCCCCGAGGCGGTCGTTCTATCCTGCTCGGTGATCGGCCTATCCGCGGGCGCCTACGCCTTCAAGGTCCAGGCCTACAACGGCCTTGGTGTGGCCGGCGCATGGTCGCCAAGCAGCAACACGGTGGAGCTATACACCAACGTCGCGCCTGTCGTCGTAAACGACCCCTCGCTCGCGCGGTCGGCACCGGGCGCGTTGGTGATCCAACCCGGGGCCGGCGGCACCGAGATCGACACCTACACCGTCACCCCGGAGACAGCGCCCTCTGTCGGCTCGACCTGGCAGGCGTCGCTGTGGCTGGCCTCGAGCACGGCCAACAACTCCCAGCCCGTCACTGCCACGGTGTCGGCGGGCAGCAACTCGGCCAGCACGACGGTGACGCTCCCGGCGACCGCGGGTGGATATGTCAACGCCGTCGTGCCCCTGCAGATCGCCTCGGCGGCGACGAGCTTCAGCATCGCGCTGAGCTACTCCGACTCCTCGGGCAAGAGCCCGGTCTACGTCGATGACGTCTCCATCACTGAGGTGGGGCTGACCCCGGTCGATGCGTGGACGCCGAACGCCCCCACCGGCTTCCTTGGCATCGAGGGAGTCAACGACCCGACCAACGCCTACGCCGGGGACGGCTACCTGCAGGTCGCTAACAACGGGACGGGAGGGGGCGCTGCCTACCTCGAAAGCGCCTACCGGCCCGTCGCGGGCACTGCCCACGAGATGTCCTTCTGGATCAAGTCTCCCAAGGGCACGATCTCGGGCGCATATGCCGGGCTGAGCACCCAGAACTCCAGTGGTGCGAATCTGGACTCCTACCAGGCATCCATCCCCATTACCGGCACCTGGCAGCAGGTATTCCTCAGTCTGCCGATCAAGAACACCAGCGCGGTCAACCTGATCACAGAGTTCGATTTGCCTGCCGGAGCGGTCGTCTACATCGACAACGTGGAGAGTCGCGACGTCAACTACTGGTCGGCGGTGCAGCCGTCCAGCGGTGTCGCATCGATCACGATCATCGACAACGCGCCGGACGCCGTCAACGGGCAGAACTACCTGCGATTCAGTTCAGGCGGCGCTAATGGTGGCATGGGCGACACCATCACCACCGACACCTCCGGCGCTCTGATCGATGTCATCGCCGGCTCGTCGTACAAGCTCGAGGCATATGTGCGCTCGACGAGTGGCACGAACATCAACGGCACCATGTCACTAGCCACCGCGAATGGCAGCACGACCGCGGACAGCGCCAGTGTCGCCTTCACCGCCACCTCGGCCTGGACGCCGGTGGAGTTGATGCTCGATACCACCAAGAATGCCAACACGCTGATCCCCAAGATCACGCTGAACGGCGCAGGACAACTCGACGTCGACTCCCTCTCCCTGGTGCCGGTCCTCATCGCGCAGTCCGATCCGTGGTCGGCGTCGGGGTCGGGCGTGACCTGGGGTGTCTACGACGACCCGGCGAATGCCTACGACAGCAGCTACGGCGTCATGGAGTTCTCCGTGGCTACGGGGGGCACCGGCGTGCAGCACTCGGCCACGCAGTCGACTTCCGCCGGAGATCACCTGAGCGCCACGGCTTTCGTGCGCACGGCAGGGGCCAGCGTGAGCGGCACCTTGCAGGTGACGTCCGTGGGCGGCACGCAGGAGACGTGGCAGCAGTCCTTCACAGCCAATGGGGAGTGGCAGAGCGTGAGCCTGCCGATCGTCATCGGGCAATCCGGTCACACCGGCTTCACCGTGGCGGTGCTGCTCACCACGACCGGGCAGAAGGTCTACCTCGACCAGGTCGCCCTGCAGACGAATCCGTGGACGGTCAACTCCGGGGCGACGCAGGCCATCGTCTACGACGGTGCTGCGGCGCAGTCCGGCAGCGGCTTCCTGGAGTTGACGCGCACCGGCTCGGGCAGCGGGTCGACGTACCTCGACATGGCCGCGAGTTCGGACATCGGTGGCACCTACGCCGCGGGCACGACGTGGATCGCGACGGTGTACGTCCGCTCGAGCAGTGCGACCCTCGCGACAGGCACCGTGTCGCTGGGAGCAGCGAGTGGGACGCCGACATCTCAAGCCTTCAGCGTCGGGTCGGACTGGACGGCGATCCCCGTGTCCTACACGGTGGGATCGTCGGCGCTGAGTTCACTGCGCGTGACGGTGACCGTCAACGGCGGCAGTGTGCCGATCGAGGTCGACTCCGTGTCGATCTCCGACGGCACGCCGCCACCGGACGGCATCAACACGCCACTGCCCCATCCGGAGTCCGGGTGGATCTACCTGTGGGACGAGGCATTTGGGATCCCCGGCATGCACCTGTGGGCGATCAGCGCGCAGGTCGACGTGGTCAGCGGACTGCCCGGACTGGGCGTGAGCGCGACGACCTACCAGGACCCGACCAAGATGCCGCACGTCATGACCGGCACGGACTGGATCAAGGGCGACATGGCCTTCAACATCTCCGAGTCCGACCCCTGCTTCCTCTTCGACTTCGAATCCGATGGTGGCAATTCTGGGGTGTCACTCGGGTCGGGTGTCTTCACGGCCAACGACTTCTCCATCAACTTCGCACCGCGTGGTTGCCAGGTGGGTCCCTACACACTGGCCAAGGGGGCGTCGCTGTCCTTCGACGGTCAGCTCGGCGACGGCACCGTCAACTTCGATATCGCGATCACCGAGGGTGATGACGGGCCGGAGTTCACCGAAGACATCGGCATCACCGACATCACTATCGGCGGATTCGACTTCAAGGAGATGGAGTTGTCGATCCTGCTCACCGAGACTGATGACTCGATCACCTTCGTGGGCAACATGGTGACCCCGATGGGCAACTTCAGCGGCTCCTACGACCTCAACGCCGACGACTCGGGCCTGGTCATGGACGGCAGCGTCTCGCTCACCGACTGGGGTTGGTCCGGTGGTGGCTTCGACGTCGAGGAGTTCGACTACGACATGTCGATGACGGTGCCCTTCGGCGCTGGCAAGTGCGGGTCCTTCTCCGAGGATGCATCGGGGTACATGGACATGGCCAAGAAGACGAGCCTGTCCTTCACCGGCAAGATCGCGATGAATTGCGGCAAGCTTGAGATACTGGAGATGGACTACGACTATCACCACGGGAATGTCACCGAGGTCTTCGAGCTGGACTACGACGCCTCCACCGGGATCCTGGCCGGCGAGGTGGAGTTCGACTTCGACCGGAGCACGTCGTGGAAGTTCTTCTTCTACCACTACAACCGGCACCCGAAGTTCTCCATCAAACTGTCCTACTCCATGAACGTCGAGAAGCCGTCGACGGCATCCGCGACGCTGGACGGCACTATCAGCGTGTCGGGCGGAGACGGATCGCTGGAGTGCACGCTGGAGGTGGGCAGCGGCTCTGATTGGCAGGACGACCAGTGCAGTCTGCACGTGCACATTAGCATCGGGGGCGGTCACACCTACAACGCGAGCTGGTAGGCGTACTCACCCGGAGTTGATGCGAGCATCCCACTGACACCACGAAGGTCTACGACCGCCCGCTGACGATGACGGGCCTGAGCGAGCCGACGATGTTTGGCGCCGTGACGATCGAGGTCAAGAAGCCGGGTGGCTCCTGGAAGGCCAAGGGCACCGAGCAGGTCGGCGAGGACGGCAACTTCGCCGTAACGATCGACTGCACCTACGAGTCGGGTACAAAGTTCAAGGCCATCTTCGTTGGCACAGACGAGGCCAAGGGGAGCACCTCTGCCGTCCGGGAGATCTAGCGGCTAGAGGCAGTCGCTCGCACCTGTCCCGAAGGGGTTCTCCTCGGCCGACACCTTGTAGCCGACGCACGCGGGGAGGCGCACCCCTGCTTCGAATCCACCCCGGTCGCCGAACTTGGCGGCGAAGGCCTCCACCTGGTCGCGGGTGAAGATCGAGGGCGACTGGATTGCGCCGCTGCTCAGGTGCAGGTGTAGGTGAGTCGAGCCGGTAGAGGTCGGCGGGACGTACATGTAAGCAAGGACGTCGCCCTTCTTCACCTGCTGGCCGCGCTTAACGAGGAGGAAGGGCGCGTAGAAGTTGGGGCTGGGCTGCATGGCGAAAGGCTCAAGGCTGTAACTGACGTTCACCTGCTCCCCTGTGGAGGTGCGGGCAATGGTGAGGATCAGGCTATAGGCCTCGTGGGAGCCCATCGGCTTGAGTGACTCGACCATGCCGACGGTGCCGTCGGCGATCGCGTAGATCGCGGGGTAGTCGGACGGCTGGGTAGCGCTCGACCAGCGACCGCGTGAGTTGGACCAGTAGACGTGGATCCCCTTATGCGGCTGCAGTGCGCGCGCGCCCAAGAAGGGAGCCGTGCCTTCAACCGTGTCCAGGTCGACGGGGAGACGGTCCGACGGCGCCGTGAGGAATTCGGTGACGAGGGGGTAGCTCGGCTCGCTCGGGCCCGGCGTGGGACTGGGCGAGGGCGACGGAGTGGGCTGTGGTTGCTTGACCGCGACCCAGATGAGTCTGCCCTTGCGCTTGGTGCAGACGAACTCCTTGCCCTGCGAGGTCTTGCGCTTGCCCTCGGGACTGCACGCCTTGCCGGCGATGCTCTTCCCGGCACCGGCGGGCTGGACGACGATGAGCGCCGTCACCGCCAGTGCGACTGCGGTGAGCAGGGTGAGAATCTTGCGCATGGTGCCTCCCGAAGGTGGAGGAAGGGTAGCGCGACTCAGAGGCTACCTGCGGTTGCCCTTGGGGCGCACCGTGATCTTCGGTGAAGAGAAGGTGAAGTTGCGGGCAATGATCTTCACACCGCCATCGCGAAAGGCGATGGAAGTCGTGGCCGCCTTCTCGTCGCCATCCTCGCTCGTCACCTCAACGATGAGACGGCTCTGGAGGCGCTTGGGGTCTGCTTGCCAGAGGCAACGTGCGTAAGCGGCGGGAATGAAGGCTTCGTAGGTTCCTCGAAAGACCTTGCCGTCACCGTCGTAGTGAGGAGCGGACATCTCAAGACTCATCTCCTGGGTGCGCGGATTCCACATGGGTGTGCCCGAACCCCGTTGGTTCCCCGAGATGATCGGGAACCCGAAGTCCGAGCAGCGTTCGGGGAAGTTGGGGTCGTTGGCGTCCATCATGCCGACGAACCACTTGTAAGCGGTGTAGTCGAAGCTGTCACGGCGATTGAGATTCTGGTCGCGCCCACCCCCGAAAAGGAAGCCGGGCGTGCCGGTCGCCTTGCCCTGAACTGTGATGCGCGACCCACCCCCCTTGATTCCTTCCACGCGCAAGACGATGTTCCCCGGATTGCTGCCTGCCCAAGCGGGGGCGAACCACGATGTCCGCACGACGGCGCGGAAGGTCTGATCCGGGTTCATGTTTTCTGGTCGGCCGCAGCGCCCATCGGGTGTATCGCAGGGGATGGCCGTGTCGAGAAGCACGTGGCGGCCTGAATCAACGTCGAATTCCAATGCCGCTGCGACGTCGTATTCGACGCCCTCGTCCGCGGCGTACCAACGTAATCCTGGAGTTGTGAGGGCGATGAAGGGATCGAGGGTGTCGAGTCCAAACTCGGTCTTCGCTCCGGGAATACGCCAGATTTCGGAGCGGTAGACCATTTGGCCAGTGGTCGGACCGCTTTCGCTACCACCGCCTTCGATGGGGCCAAGGCTGACGGGCGGGCGGCGCGAGACAATTTCTCCCGGCACGAATCCTTGGCGCGTGACGAGCCCGAGTGACTCGATACAGTCCAGGTCGGCGTCTTCCTGGCACAGCGTGAGCTCCATCCGGATGGGCTCATCCCGATCCAGGGCACGGGGAATGGGCACTTGCCGTTCTTCTAGCGAGGCCTGCACCGGGGCCCACACCAGGAGCGCACTGGCCGTCGCAACGCCGATCACGAGCCTGACTGCATTCACTTCTAGGTCCCTTGTGTCGGTCCGTCTGTTGTCTGGAGGCGAGTCGCTCGGGCCTCTATCGCTTGGGGCGCCAGCCCTTGGGGCACTCGAAGGCAACAAACTTCTTGCTCTGCACTCTCTTGCCCTTGCCCTTGAAGCAGGTAAGCGACTTCGGGAACTGCACGCTCACGGTGGGGCTGGAGAAGGCGAAGTTCTCGTAGTAGAGGCGCAGCCAATTCTTGTCCTGCTTCACAGCCAGAGTGGCTGCTGAAGCTTCGCCATCGGGGTAGATGAGTTCTACGCGCGCCATGGAAGGCACCTTGTCGACGCCGAGAACGCACTTTACGAAGTCGGCGTTCATGTTGATGGAGTAGCGCCCCTTCGACAGAGTGACGCCATCCGGCATGTAGTGGGGACCTGCGACCTCGTACTTGAGAGTGGAAGTCGCTGGGTCGTACCTCGGTGGGTCACCTGTGTACGCCGTTGCGTTGGATGCGACGATGCCAATGAACTCTCCCCTGCTCTTGTCGACGCATTGGGCCGGGCCGTGCTCGAGCTGAGCGTGGAGAACGAAAACGGTGAAGACGTGCCAGTGCAGTACTCCGTGGCTGCACGCCGCGGCATCATCACCGTCGCCGCGCTCAACTTCCAGTTCTCGAAGCCGACCTTCACGCTCAAGGTGAA
>SXGQ01754600.1_pt1 | contig 12427 bp, 12 predicted proteins | sample 3178371 | NCBI WGS metagenome assembly SXGQ01 (sample SAMN11356859, study PRJNA531348) | freshwater metagenome | isolation source: freshwater sample F1-20 | place: China: Fuxian Lake, Yuxi | collected 2017-12-25
CCATATTGATATGTCGAAGGCAATCGTGGTGTTGAACAAAATTGACAAGGCTGGGTCGACGAAAGTGCTGAAGCAATTAACAGCACTCAGCCAACTGAATGCCGCCGAATATTTTCCAGTTTCCGCCGCAACGGGTGAAGGCGTCGATGTTCTGACGCGTTATTTGCAAAGCAGGATGCCGGAGGGGGAGATGCTGTATCCGGCAGACATGGTTTCGGAAACCCCAGAATCCACATGGATTGCCGAACTGGTTCGAGAACAGTTGCTCATTTATACCAATCAAGAGTTGCCGTACTCCATTGCAACTCGCGTCACCGAGTGGGAGCCACCGCGCGTGCGTGTGGAAATTGTTGTCGAACGTGAGAGCCAAAAGGGAATGGTTATTGGTAAGGGTGGCACCATGTTGAATGTTGTCGGCACCAACGTACGTAAACAGCTTCCTAAGGGTATGTTTCTCGAGTTGGCAGTGGTTGTTGACAAGAACTGGCAACAACGCTCCGAACGGGTTGAGCGCCTCGGCTATTAGCCACCAACAATGATGTTGGCGTAATCGTCAAAAGTTACGGCGTCACCAGCGCCGCTGAGATCTCCACGCCCTCTCGGCACGGCGATTGCTTTACCATCCACATAAAACACCACTTGACCGATTCCTGGTCGGCTAGTGAGCGTAAGAACAATTTGGGCTATCGCCAACCGTTGATCGCCAGCAGATAGCGAATTAAGAAACGCACGCGTTGCATTGACGGTTGCGACTCCACGATCTACATCAACCCTTGCTTCCAGGGACGCTGGGATGGCACTTCTCAGCCCGAACGTCGCGGAGTCGTTGACTAATCCCTCTGTTAGTGCGGCAAGTGCTCCGTTCGCATCGAGTGGGCTAATAATCGAGCGTTGAACTTTAGTGACGGTTGCATTTCGGATGAAATACAAGTCGACCATTTCGTAATCGGTTCCGGGTGGGTCTAGGTTCGCAACGGTAGTTTCTGTTACGGACTGCGGGGCTGAGGTCTGCGTAACATTCAGTCCGAACGGGATGTCGTCGTTGGAAATTGTTTCAAAAGGTCCACTTTTAGGCACAGAGCATGCGGCCAGTAACAACGCGCTGCAAAGAGTTACGGGGAAGCGCCTACGCATAGTCGGACCCAGTCTCTTCCTGTCCCTGTTTGGGTGCTATTTGCAATACCGTGACCCGAAATCTGGCACCGCCTTGTGGAGCTGTTTCGGCGACGGCATCTCCCCCTAAAGCACGGGCGTGTTCGCGAACGATTGCAAGACCCAACCCGCTTCCCGTGCTGTTCCGAGAGGGTGTTCCGCGTGCAAAGCGATCAAAGATTCGATCGCGCTCGTTTGGGTCGATGCCTTTACCGCTGTCGTCCACGGTGATGACGAAGTGCTGTCCAACGCGGTCTAGTCCGACGCGTGTTGCACCACCGCCATGGTCTCGCGCATTTTCTAGCAAGTTCAGCAAGATTCGTTCAATTCTTCGACGGTCGATCAAAGTTTCGTCTTCTCCGATGCCATCCAAATCAACGCCTCGTACCGAGGATTCAAAGTGAATCGCGGAGAATCCGTAGCGCGACATGATTCTTTCAATCAGGTCAGATAATCGAAGGTATTCGAGGCTTGATTCACTTGCACCCGCATCTAATCGGGATAGTTCCAGAAGGTCCAGCACCGTTCGGTCGAAACGCCTCACTTGCGAAGCCGTTATATCGATGGCTTGTTGATTGCGGTCGGAGAATTCGCTTCGGCGAGAAATAAGCACATCAACAGCAGCAGAAAGGGCGGTTACGGGGGAGCGCAACTCGTGGCTTACATCACTTGCAAAACGTTGTTCACGTTCGATTCGCAACTGCACAGCATCGGCCATGTTGTTGAAAGAACTCACCAATTGATCCAAGTCGCTGTCGGATTCGTTTTCAAGCCGTGTGTCCAGCCCGCCAGTTGCAATATCGTTCGCTGCAGCTGCCACTCGAGTGAGCGGTCGAAGAACATTTCTACTTGCAGAAAATCCAAGGAAACCTGCGGAAAATGTGATGATGAGTACGCCGATTACAAGTGTCGTTTGTATTGTTCGAAGTGTTGTCTGTACGTCTGTCAATGGAAACGCTTCAAAATACTGCACTCCAAGTGAGGGGATAGCAACACCAACACCTTCGTAGGGCTTGTTGTCGAATGTAAATCGTTGACTGCCAGTTGAGCCAGCAAGTGTGCGTCGAACCAACTCGTTGGGTAAGTCGGTCTGAGTGAATCGGAGCGGCTCTTGAGCATAAAACGCAGCCGACTGCGAATCTGTTGCATCTAAGTGAAACACCGCAAAACCACCTCGTTCACTTCGAATATTGGTGATCATGTCCGCGATATTCTCGCGGTCCGTTGCGACAACAGTCCGCACCAATTGAGCGTTGTTGAATGCCTGTCGCTCGGCAACCTCGCTGCGTTGGCCAAGCAAATAGGAGCGTGTGCTCGCGTAAGTTACGACACTGAGCAGAAGTCCGGCGGCAAAGGCGGCAAGACTAAAAAAAAGAACCATCCGACCACGTAGCCCAGTGAAGAGCAGTCTTTGAGTTCGGATTCTCATTGGTTCAGCATGGCGCATCCTGGGAGCCTTTTGCCATTGCATGAAATCGGAACCGGCGGGGCCCAAGGGGGAGCATGGGTTCCCGCCGGTTCGATACCCAATTCTCCACGCCGCGATTGACGTTTGCAGCCGATTTGTGTGCTATTTCGGTAACAATTTGCAACAATCGGGCAGACTGCTTGTGTATGCATACCTTGTTGTTTGTAGAGGACGATCCAGCCATTCGGACCGCGCTGCGCCTGGCTCTAGAGGACGAGGGTTACACGGTTGTGGAGGCCCATGATGGCCAGACAGGCTTGCGCTTGTTCGGCGAGCATGAGGTTGATTTAATTTTGCTTGATTTGCGTTTGCCCGATATTTCGGGTTTTGAGGTCTGCCGACAACTGCGACAAACGAGCATCGTCCCGATCATCATGGTCACGGCACAGACCGACACCCACGATTTGGTTGCAGGTCTCGAGGCTGGTGCCGACGATTATGTGACTAAGCCCGTGGTGGCTAAAGAATTGGCTGCACGAATTCGCGCTGCACTTCGCCGTACAACTTTGACAGAGCCCAACACTGTGAATGCAGCCAATGCGCTTTCACAATTCGGCGATATCGAATTGTCGAGAGAATTGAGTGTGGTTCGAAAGGCGGGTATGGAAGTTTCTTTAACAAAAACCGAGTACAACTTGCTCGTTGAGTTTGCTGACCATCCCAATATGGTCCTTTCGAGGGACCAATTACTGGAACGCGTGTGGGGTTATGAATATCTTGGCGATAGTCGGTTGGTTGATGCGCACATCCGCCGACTGCGAGTGAAGATCGAGCAGCAGGCCGATGATCCTAGAATCATTTGCACTGTCAGAGGAATGGGCTATCGCCTTATTCCTCGTTAATAATCTGTCGTAAAAACGATTTAACTTCTTCGATCTCGATTGTTCGTTTCATCGGAGGAAGGACTGAACCAAGACGTTTCCCGTAACCCTTGGTGGCCAATCTTGGATCAAGAATTGCGACCACTCCTGAGTCGCTCTGCGACCTGATGAGGCGCCCCGATGCTTGTGCCAGCGCTGTAGCGGCAAGCGGAATATCTATTTCGTTGAACCAACTCTTCCCAACTACATCACGGCGCGCACTGAGTAGTGGGTCGTCAGGTCGCGGAAAGGGGATTTTGTCAATGATGACGAGGCTTAATGCGCGTCCAGGGACATCAACACCTTGGAAAAAACCTGCGGTCGCAAATAGACAGGATTGTTCGTCATTGCTAAATGCATTGATCAATGCCATTTTTGGTAATTGGTCTTGGCGCATGATGTTGTACGGAAGCCGTTTCTCCATTTCGTCTGCTGCCAAGTGCATTGCTCTATAGGTTGTGAACAAAGCGAGTGTTCGTCCCCCCGCATACCTGATCAGGGTTTCGATTTCATCGTGGACCGAGTTATCACGATGCGGATCGTTTGGCTCCGGCAGGTGTTTCGCGCAATACAGCATTGCCGTGTTCTCGTAATCAAAGGGGCTCCCTACATCGATGATGTCGACAGAATCTGGGTCTAATCCGATGCGGCTTGGCATTGCTAGCGGAATAGTCGCGCTCGCCAATATCGCAAGCCGTTTACTCCACACGCCAGCATCCATCGATGGTCCGACATTGAGCGGTGCAATCTCCAAGGAACACCGGTCGGCAGTTCCTGACACGAATGCGACTTGGGATTTGCCCGCCGTTAGGCACATGTCCACCGCGTCAATAACGCGGTTGGCAAGCATTTGCGCGCGCAAGATTTTTTGTTTTGCTTTATCGTCCTTGCTGTCGATTGCGCGCAATGCCTGCACGGCCTGATCGATTTTTAGGCGGACGTCCACCAGCGCCGCGCCGATGGCGGGAGGAAACGGTAAATCGACACGCTTGCCGACGTATGGAATGAGGCAGGCGTTGTAATCGTGTGCAAGAAGCTGCAGGGCATTAGTCATCGAGTCGTCGCGGATGATTGCGCGCAATGCGGTGATGACGCCATTGATGCGTCCGGAACCTATTGAGGTGCTGACAGTATTGCTGATTACATCTTCAAGTTGGTGCGCTTCGTCGAAGACAACAACATCGTGTTCTGGCAAAAGTTCGCCGTTCATTGCAATGTGCAGTCCGTAGATGAACGTATTGACGATAACTACGTCTGAAAGTGTTGCCGACGCTCGTGCCTGTTCAGAGAAGCATCTGTCGGCTGCGGGGCAACGCTGCGCGCCTGGGCACTCGTCGCTACCAACACTGACCAATCGCCAGGCCTTTTCGCTGGGGCTCCAAGTTAAGTCGCCCTGGTCACCTGTGTCGGTGTCGTCGGCCCATTCAGTCAATTTTCGTACTTCGGCCTTCACTGCAGCACTTGTGTCGTCGAGGTCCAGTTTCGCCTGCTTGGGAGATTCCATTTCGTCGAGTCGCTGTCGACATAGGTAGTTGTTTCGACCCTTGAGAACAGACCACGTGATTGTTCGACCTAACTCTTGTTCAAGGATGGGGATAAGTTGCGGAAGATCGTTTGCTGCAAGTTGGTCTTGCAATGCCTTGGTGTAAGTCGAAACAACAATTCGTTTCCCCGATGCGATGAGTGGCACCAAGTAGCCCAGTGTTTTTCCAGTTCCCGTACCAGCCTGCACGATGAGGTGGCGGTTGCTGCTGACGGCACGCGAAACGGCCATCGCCATATCATTTTGCCCTTGGCGTTCCTCTGTGTTCGGAAGCGTGTTGGTTACTTTGCGCAGTAACTCAACAACTTCGCGCTCACGCATCAAGTAACGCCAATGCGGCGTCTAAATCGTCGGCGTCAAAGTCTGGCCATGGTCGTTCTGTGAAATAAACCGCAGCATTATTTATTTGCCACAGCAGGAAATTGGAGATGCGGGACTCGCCCGAAGTGCGTACGAGCACGTCAACCGGTGGCATCTGTGCAAGGTATAAGCGTTCTTCAATCGACTGCTTTGTCACCGTGAATAATTCACTCTTCGACTTTCGCACAGCACGGGCAAGTTCGGCGCGACTGCCGTAATCAAATGCAACGGTAAGCGTCATCCCCGTGTTGGATGCGGTGTCTGCAATTGCTTGTCGGATAGCTTTCTGTACGTAGAGGGGTGTCTTCGAACCCGGTTCATCGAAAGGGCGACCGATCCATTGGACCCGCACGTTATTCGCATTGAGTTCCTCGATGCGTCCGAACAATTGCTTGTGAAGAGCGAGAATGTGGCGTACTTCGGCTTTAGGACGAACCCAGTTTTCTGTAGAAAAGCCAAACACGGTTAACCAGCCAACATTGCGCGAGGACGCTTGGCGAACGACCTCTGCAAGGTTCTCTTCGCCTGCCGTGTGGCCAGCGGTACGGGGGAGTCCCCGCTTCTTTGCCCAGCGGCCGTTGCCGTCCATAATGCATGCCACATGAGCCCCATGAGCAGACCGGACGGCGAGTGATTCATTTGCCATGTGAGCACTCAGACTAGTGATGGCTCGTGCGACAATGGTGAGATGTTGTCCGTAGCCACTCTCTTTAAACGTAAGAGGAGTAAATCGGTAGATGGCCTTGTCCACGTGTTGGTTTGTGGCGGGTCGTCGGTGCAATGGCTTGACACGACCACGCAGGAATGGAGTCGCATCACTGCCGAACTGTCAAACTCCGCTCGCGGCGTGGGCATGCGATGGATCACTGTCTGTCCTTATGAGGGCTCGTTTACCGAGTGGGATCGCAACCAGATATGCGAACGCATAGCGAGAGCCACTGGTGGTGCTGTCGAGCGATCGACCGTTACCCTTCTTGATAACGATGGCTTCACCATTTCGTTTAATGTCTGTGCGGACGGCAAGCAAAGATTCGTAGATGTTGCCGATTCGCTTTCAAATTCGCTGATCACCGAAGACGCGCTGTCATCTGCAATACATGCGCCTGCATTGTTCGATCCAGACTTGATCGTTGTGCACGGCCCAACAAACAAAGTTCCCCAATCATTGATGTGGGAATTGGGCTATAGCGAATTGGTTTTCGTGGACACCGCTTGGCGAAAACTCAAATCAACTGATGTTCAGCGAGCGATATCCGATTTCACCACCCGCGAGCGAAGGTTCGGCGGAATCGACGTATGACGCAGTACTTGGAGCGAGCGGTTGTGCTGCGCACCTACAAACTCGGCGAAGCCGATCGCATCGTTGTGTTGATGACCGAGGGGCATGGGAAAGTTCGTGCTGTTGCAAAAGGGATACGCAAGACGAAGTCCAAGATTGGTGCGCGTCTCGAGCCAATGAGCCACGTAGAAATACTTCTGTATAAAGGCCGCGAATTGGACGTGGTCAACCAGGTCGAACTGATCTCCTCATCGGCGAAATTGCACCACGACTTGGATCGATTGACTCAGGGAATTTCGATGCTCGAGGCCGTGGATCACATTGCATCAGACAAGGAACCTGCACCGCATCTTTACACCATGTTGGTTGGGGCGCTGCAGTCACTTGCAGATCAGGCATCACCAGTGGTTGTGGCGGCCTTCTACTGGAAGTTGCTCGCCGCCGAAGGAGTGAGCCCCCAGGTGCGTAAATGTGTTGGGTGCGAGCAGGAAGTGGAGCTCGTAGCTTTCGACATTTCGCAGGGTGGAGCACAATGCCGATCGTGCCGAACAGGGGTGTCAATTTCGCAGCCTGCCTTACAACTATTGCAACAGGTGCTTGGAGGTAAACTGAATATTGCGCTCGCGCAAGAAGCCTCGGATGCCTCGGGTGAACTTACACATTTGGCGACGCAGGCTATGGAACACTTCATTGAGCGTCGTCTGAGATCAACCTCACTATTCGATCGCCGTTAAGAGAGCGCTCCCGCGCATCATCTTTCTTATAACCTATAACAATGCCAGCTACTGACCTCGAGCAGATTGTCAACTTGTGCAAGCGGCGCGGGTTCGTCTACCCAAGCGCCGAAATCTATGGTGGCTTTCGCTCGTCGTACGACTACGGACCGCTTGGTTCACTGATGCTCCGCAACGTCAAGGACTCGTGGGTGCGCACTATGGTGCAGGAGCGCGACGATGTGGTGCTGATTGACGCAGCGATCCTCGGACCTCCGACAGTTTTTGAAGCCAGCGGTCACCTTGCCAATTTCTCCGATCCGCTTGTTGATTGCACTGTATGCAAGAAGCGGTTCAGGGAAGATCAGTTAGACGCGCGGGATTGTCCGAACAAAATGAAGGGCTGCACGTTCACTGAAGCGCGTGCTTTCAACTTGATGTTTCAGACACATGCGGGCCCAGTTGAAGGTGAGGGTGCCACGGTGTACATGCGCCCCGAAACGGCACAGGGAATGTTTGTCAACTTTGCCAACGTGTTGCAAACCTCACGCAAGAAACCTCCATTCGGAATTGCTCAGGTTGGTAAATCGTTCCGCAACGAAATCACTCCAGGAAACTTTATTTTCCGCACCCGAGAATTTGAACAGATGGAAATGGAGTTTTTCGTTCCTCCTGCAGAAAGCTCGAAGTGGTACGAATACTGGTGTAACGAGCGCCTCAACTGGTATATCGAGTTAGGTATTCCCGCAGAGTTGCTACGGATACGTGCACACGACGCCGACGAGCTTTCGCACTATTCGGCCGGCACCAGCGATATCGAATTCAAGTTTCCATGGGGTTGGGGAGAGTTGGAAGGAATCGCGCAGCGAACCAACTTCGATCTCAATCGCCACTCTGAGTTCTCTCACCAAAAGCTTGATTATTTCGACCAAGCCACCAACGAGCGTTACGTGCCTTATGTAGTAGAGCCCGCCGCTGGAGCCAACAGAACAATGGCCGCTTTCCTCTTGGCGGCTTACGACGAGGACGTGGTCAACGACGAACCCCGCACCGTTCTTCGCCTGCATCCACGTTTGGCCCCGTACAAAGTTGCGGTGCTGCCTTTGTCCAAGAAGGACACGCTGATGCCGCTCTCGAAATCGATTTTTGGGCAATTGTCTAAGCGCTACATGGTTGATTTCGACGAGACGCAGGCAATTGGCCGGCGCTATCGACGTCAGGATGAAATTGGTACTCCTTTCTGTGTCACTGTCGACTTTGAATCTCTTGAGGATCAGGCAGTAACCATTCGAGAACGTGATACCACGACTCAAGAACGCGTTCCCATCGCGCAATTGGAATCGGTGTTACAAAGCAAACTAGGTTTTTAGAAACAAACAGCGAAAGGCACAACCAATGAGCAAAGTTTCTGTAGCGGTCAAACTGAGAATCAAAGAGGGACAGCGCGACGCAATGACCGAAGCCGTCAAGCCCGGGCTAGAAACTGCAAAAGCCGAAGAGGGAACACTCACTTACATTTTTCACCACGATGCTGCTGACGCGAATGTTGTCTGGTTCTTTGAGACGTATGCAAACCAAGATGCATTTAATGCACACATGAGCACCGACGCGTTTAAGGCTTTCTCGGCTTCGCTTGCTCCATTCGTGGACGGAGCACCCGAATTTCATATCCTTACGCCAATTGGTGGCAAGGGCGCGTAACGCTTGTATCTCGACAAGATTCTTCACGAACATCGGGCTCGAATCGAAGTCGACAATCGCAATCTCAACACGCTTATTGACGAGGCCTCGCAGTGTGGCTTTGGTCGCGAATTCGCTGAGCGCATCCGAACCGATTCGACCGATCGTCTGGCAGTTATTGCAGAAATCAAACGAAAATCACCGTCAAAGGGTGTCCTGAGCAGCGGCATCGACCCTTCGGTTCTTGCGCAGGCGTACGAAGTGGGTGGCGCCAGTTGTTTGTCGGTGCTTACGGATGAAGATCACTTCGGCGGGTCGGTTGTTGATTTGCAATTGGCCCGAGCAGCAGTGCAGTTGCCAGTGTTGCGTAAGGACTTCACGGTAAGTGAGAAAGACATCTGTGACGCAAAAATCATGGGGGCAGATTGTGTTCTACTAATTGTTGCAGCGCTCGACAGGGCCGAGCTTGCCAGTTTTCACCAGCTAGCGGACGAATTGATGCTCGATGTTCTGGTGGAAACCCACAGCGAGGCCGAGTTGGAGATGGCGCTAGCACTTGGTGCGACTCTTGTAGGTGTGAACCAACGTGACTTGACGACGTTTTCTGTAGATCATGACCGAGCCGTGAGAATGGCCGAGATGATGCCGCCGAATGTAATTCGTGTAGCCGAATCGGGTGTACGAGACGCGCAGGATGCACAGCGATTGCGAGATGCTGGTTACCACGCAGTGTTAGTGGGCGAATCACTTGTTACTGCGGCAGATCCTGCGTCGGTCCTTGAATCTTTACGTGTAAGCGGCGGCTAAGTCCCCAAATCGAGCGGTGTTCGCCACTACCGTTGCCAAGGTGTTCGTAAAGATATGCGGTATCACATCAGAGGCTGATGCGTTATTGGCCGTTGCCCTCGGAGCCGACGCTATTGGTTTTGTTTTTGCACCATCGCCACGCCAGATTGCACCTTTGGCAGCGGCAGACATAGTCAAAAGACTTCCACCCGAAATTGTTACGGTTGGAGTTTTTCGCGATGAGACATCGCAGCGAGTGCTTGAGATTGTTCATGCCGCGCATTTGCACGGCGCTCAACTTCACGGGCATGAATCAACCGAGACCGCATTTGAAGTGGCCAACGGTGTTCGATTTTCGGTGAAAGCCGTAGTAGCCGGTTCGCAAAGTGCGCGCATAGGGGACACGTATGGAGTGGATGCTTTGTTGGTGGATGGGCCTAACCCTGGTTCGGGCGAGTCGTACGACTGGGAACTTCTTCATGAGATTCCTTCCTCGATGCGAGTTATTTTGGCCGGGGGTCTCACACCAGACACGGTTTCACAAGCGATCATGAGGGCTCGACCTTGGGGCGTGGACGTAAGCAGCGGGGTGGAAAAATCTCTGGGCGTTAAAGACGCCGTAAAGATGAGACATTTCATCGCAAACGCACGGTCTGCATCGGCGTTGTTGGGCGACGACGACTTGCTGTAGTTGAATTTGTACTGTCACGCTTGGTCGTGTTGCGGGTGGCGGCAGTACATTGTGAACCATGTTGCAAGACCCCGGTGTTAATGGCCGTTTTGGTGATTTTGGAGGGCGTTTCGTCCCCGAAACCCTCGTTCCTGCGTGCCAGGAGTTGGAGGTTGCCTTCCGTGACGCTTGGACAGATCCATCGTTCCGATCTGAACTCGACAACCTGCTGCGCGAATACGCGGGCCGACCAAGCATCATCACCGAATGTCACAATCTTGGCAAGCAGCTCGGCATTCGGCTGTTATTGAAACGCGAAGATCTGAATCACACTGGTTCGCACAAGATCAATAGCGTGCTCGGGCAAGTTCTGCTTGCCAAGCGGATGGGTAAGAAGCGAATCGTTGCCGAGACAGGTGCAGGGCAGCACGGTGTTGCCTCAGCCACCGCGGCAGCGTTGTTGGGTCTGCAGTGCAAGGTGTATATGGGCGAAGTGGATGTGCAGCGCCAAGCGTTGAACGTATTTCGCATGAAGTTACTGGGTGCCGAAGTTGTTCCGGCCATGTCGGGAAGTCGAACGCTCAAGGATGCTGTGAATGAAGCAATGCGTGATTGGGTCGCAACTGTGGAGACAACCTATTACGCGCTTGGGTCGGTCATGGGGCCTCATCCTTACCCCTTCATGGTTCGCACATTCCAGAGTGTCATTGGCGATGAGGCGTTTGCGCAGTGTCGCGATGTTCTCGACGGTAAAGATCCCGATGTCGTCACGGCATGTGTGGGTGGTGGCTCAAACGCGATTGGCATTTTCTCGGGTTTTGTTGACACGAAAGCAAGGCTTGTTGGTGTCGAACCAGCGGGTGGTGCTGCAGTAGGCAGAGGCGTGCCAGGTGTTGTACACGGCATGCGGTCATATTTGATGCAAGACGAACATGGGCAGGTGCAAGAGGCACACTCGATTAGTGCGGGCCTTGATTACCCAGGCGTAGGGCCAGAGCACTCATACCTTGCATCAATTGGTCGTGCCGAGTACCCAAGTGTTACCGACGCCGAGGTTATTGAGGGTTTCCAACTTCTCGCAAAGACTGAGGGAATCATTCCCGCTCTCGAGTGTGCGCACGTTGTGGCTTGGATATCGCGAGAAGCAAAGAACATGCAGGGCCAAACGGTGCTCATGAATTTGTCGGGTCGAGGCGATAAAGATGTCGCGCAAATGATGGAAATCTTGGGCTAGGCGCAGCGGTGGTTGAATTGGGTTTTTTAGAATCTGAACTTCGCAATAAACGCGATGCCGGTAAGAAGTTGCTTGTCCCGTACATCACTGGCGGGCTTGAAGGTTGGCTGGATGCGATTCGGGCAGCGGCAGCTAACGGTGCCGATGCAATAGAAATCGGCATCCCGTTTTCCGACCCAGTTATGGACGGACCAGTAATTCAGTTGGCCTCTCAAAGAGCGCTGGATGCAGGCGCGACACCGATATCAATTTTAAATGATCTTCGGCAAGTGGATGTAAGCATTCCGCTTGCTGTGATGTGTTATTACAACACCATTCACAACGCTGGGATCGAACGCTTTGCCAATGCGCTGGCCGAGGCCGGCGTTTGCGCAGCGATCGTTCCGGATTTGCCCCTTGAAGAGTCGGGCCCTTGGTGCAAGGCCGCTGATGCCGCTGGCATTGAAACGGTGATGCTGGCTGCACCTACTGCACCAGACGAACGATTACCGCGAATCCTGGAGCGAGTGCGCGGGTTTGTCTACGCAGTTGGTTTGCTTGGTGTCACCGGCGAACGAGACGAACTTGCCTCGACCGCATTGCTGCTTGCACGCCGATTAAAGCAACTGACATCCGTTCCTATTTTGATTGGTGTCGGTGTGTCGAATGCCGAACAAGCCGCTGAAGCAGTCACGGTGGCGGA
>SXGQ01190022.1_pt1 | contig 12426 bp, 10 predicted proteins | sample 3178371 | NCBI WGS metagenome assembly SXGQ01 (sample SAMN11356859, study PRJNA531348) | freshwater metagenome | isolation source: freshwater sample F1-20 | place: China: Fuxian Lake, Yuxi | collected 2017-12-25
AGCCGTGCGTTTGTGAACGGTGCGTTTGAGGGGGCACGGGAGCGGTTTGGCGCGAGGCGGAAGGATGGAGCGCGGCGGATGCGAGGGAGTGGATCGGCGGCGAAGGGGGTTTTGTGGAGTTTGAGGGATTTGAGGAAGCGGATTGGGTGAGTTCCGTTAACTTCAGGCCGCGGAATCGCCAAATTTGAGAGGCGACTGTTGGGTGGGTTGGGTTGATTGGGTCGCGGGAATTGAGATTGCCGCGACGGGCCTGACGCCCACTGGGGAGCGCCGCGACCCGCCGCGGACCATCCGCTAACCACGGAGACCCAAACCAAAGAGCGAACCTGAATTTGGAATCACCGTGTGCCTGATAGCAGCGGTTGGCGTGCCATGATTTGAAGGATTAGGCGACGTTTTGCGGACGTTCGTGCAACCCGTTCGGGTGGAAGGGGAAGGGCGCGGAATTTTTTCTAACGAAAGGATCAGGCGGAGGCCGCGGGGACGACGAGGGTGGGGACTTCGGCTTTGCGGACCATGCCTTCGGCGACGCTGCCGAGGAGGAGGGAGGCGACGACGCCGTGGCCGTGGCTGCCGAGGATGACGAGGTCGGCGTGGTTTTCTTTGACGTATTGGAGGAGGGCGTGGAGGGGGCTACCTTCGACGAGGCGTGTGATGACGCCGGGGACGGCGCTGTCGACGTGGGTGAGGAGTTCTTCGAGTTTGTGAGTGGCGCGGCGTTTCGCCTCTTCCTGGAAGGTGTGCATGGCGGGGAATTCATCCGGTGTGAAGCCGTATGCGGTGTAGGTGGGTTCGGGCTCGAGGACGTGGAGGAGGTGGAGCTGCGCGCCGTAGGCTTTGGCGAGGCTGGTGGCCATGGCGATGATGCCGGGGGTGGCGTTTGAGAAGTCAACTGCGGCAATGATGGTTTTCATGGTGTGTTTTGGGTACCATGGAATGGGGTGGGGGGAAAGGAGGAAGATGGAAGGCTTGGAAAATGCAAAGGGACGCGGAATGCGGTCTGGCGTTTTTCGCGAAGGTGGGCGTGGTGTGGGCGAAATGATCCGCTTTTTACATACCCGCATCCGTGTCCGTGATTTGGACCGTTCGATTTCGTTTTATAAGAACCTTGGCTATGAGCTTGGGGAGTTGAAGGAATCGCCGCAGGGGAACAGCCTGGCATTTCTGGAGTTGCCGGGGAATGAGGTGTTTTTGGAGCTTTGTCACTCGCCGGAATACACGGCGACTTGTCCGGAGGATCTGATGCACACGTGCTTGGGGGTGCCGGATATTGTGGCGTATTGCGATGGGGTGGAGAAGGCGGGGATTGAGATTTGGCCATCGGGCTGGCGGGAGAAGTTTACGTCCGGAGGCAGGAAGATGGCGTTTGTGACGGACCCGGATGGGTATGAGGTGGAGATTTTGGAGCGGTGAGGGTGCGGGTTTGGGTTTGGGTTTGGTCTTTTGATGAGATGGAGAAAATGACTTTCAAATCCAAACCATGAGCAAATCACCTACCACAGAGCTGCCGGAGGATCACCAAGATCTTGCCGCATTTCTGATCGAGAAAATCGGCAAGCTCTGGGCGGGCCAGGAGAGTTCGGGCCACTACCACACCCATCCCGATTTTGAAAACGTCGCTTCGAAACTGCTGACGTTGCTTGCCAGCGAGTTCGGACCGGAAGAGGTCACAGCCTCGACTGCAAAACTCCTTTGTTACCAGCACCGCCCGCAGGAGCTGGAATGGTCCAAGGTTTGTCACACATGGAAGATTCGGGAGAAGCGCCAACGGATTTCATTCGGAGCATGCCTCTGGCAGGCAACATATCCCTCAAACTTTGCCCGTGATTTGTTTTTGGAGGAATTCGAGTGGGAGACTCAAACTCCGTTTCCCAATCCTCTCTGGGTGGATATCGGCTTGGCGAGCGGAGTGTTGGATTCTTGGCTAGGCAAGCCGGGACGCTGGTTGGGTTCAGATGTCCCGCCGATCCGCTCCACCCCGGACGAACGTGCGCTTGAGATGATTGAAGTCATCCTCAGGCGCGGGCTCTTTGGGTGGTCCAAGCACACGAAGCTCTCGGTTTACGCATCGTTTTTCTTCGCTCTCAAGGACTCGGGGCGCTTGGAAATGGATCTTTTCCGCCAGGTGCTCAACCTGGAGCCGGGAATCGCCACTTATGATTACAAGCGGATCCTAGAGCGGGAACTGATGGATGCGTTCTACGAGTTTGCCGCTGAACTCAACGAAGAAAACTCCCGCCGATTCTGTCATTTGCGCCAACCCTCCGGTGCCCGGTGGGTGATCCGGGCCTGTGAAAATGTTGAAAGACTCGGATTGACCACCCTCGCTTCGCGACCGGCTGACGCGTATGACCTGAGGTATGCCATTCGTAAAATCGCTAGGATCGATGATTTTTCGCAAGGGGACGAAATCGCTTCGTTCAAGGCCGAGTTGAATCGTTTTTCGTCTAACACCAGACGGCTGGTTGCGGCAAGCTCACCCGTGGCGAGACCACAGCTGCTGGACGATCCGGCAAGTGCCCTGCCGGAGGTTTTTGATCGGTTCAAAGAACGCTTTCTATCTTTCAACCCATCGTTTTCGATCTACTTTGACAACTCTGCGGACCCTACCAACGGAGTGCTTCCCGTTTCCGAATTGCGTGAATTGGCCACCGAACTGGGCGAGACGGGACGGCGATGGATGATCGAGGAATTCGCCCAACTCGGTGGAGAGGCGCAGCACGCGGTGTTGCTGCTCAACGGCCTGTTTGGAATCGACAGGAAGAAGATCGAAGCCTCCATCACTCGCTCTAACCAAACGGCCGTGAAAGCCTACGGTCTGTTTGAGTTGCCGGCGGCGGAACCGGCGCGAAGCAAGGAGCTTCTGGCACGTTATGCGCGGATCAAGCAATACGCCAAGGATGCGGGCAGCTTCAAAGCGGGACGCCGGACCAACAGCTTGGCAGCGGCTCAGGCCGGGCTGGCCAATCTTGCTCAATCCGCCGGATTCGCCTCGGCGACCGCGATGGAAATCGAGATCATGTTGTCTTCCGGAGGTGCTTCGGAAATGCCATCTACGATTTCCTTCGAGTCATCCATGGTCAGCGTCAACCTCACGCCTTCGGGTCCGAAGTTGGTGGTGAGCAAGGGTGGAAAACCGCAGAAATCAGTGCCCGCCGCACTCAAAAAACTGCCTGCTTTTGTGGATCTTGAGGAAAAGCGTGCGGCCATGGCGGATCAATTCCTTCATTTTTCCTCGCTGTTTGAAGGGAAGATGGTCGGAGAATCCCCCATCCCTGAAGCTGAGTTTTCCAAGTTGATGCAATTGCCGATCTCGAAATGGATCGTCCAGCGGCTGCTGTTGCGGAATGGCGATTTCATCGGTCTGTTAGATGATGCCGGAACGTGCTTGGACAACATGAAAGAAACCCGGCCGATCAGTGGAGAGGTGTTCATCGTCCACCCGGTTCTGCTCCCCGAGGAGCAGATTTCCGCTTGGAGAAGCCGGCTTGAATCACGAGGACTGGAATCGGTTTTCCCACAACTTGCGCGGGAAATTTATCTTTTGGACGAGAACGAGATCGGGGTGAGCGGATGCAAGCGTTTCGCCGGGAGAAGCGTCGATTGCACCAAGGCGGTCCGCGCACTAACAGGCTTGGGTTGGACGGCCAGCAAGGTGGACTATCCGTTTTTTCATAAGACCTATCAGACGCAAGGGCTTCGGGTGTCACTGCTTCCCGGCGATAGCATTGCGAGTTTTGAAGGCGGAGAGGATTTCCTGATCGATGACTTTTGCTTCAGCTCATCTGCCAGAGAGTATTTTGATCACTACAGCCCGATTCCACTTCGGGATGTGCAGCAGGTGGTCTTCTCGGAGGTTGTCCGTGACTTGACTCTGTTTATCGATGCGCGGTAGCGGTTTCGGGGCGGGCTTGAAATCGAGAGACTTGCCCGCAAATGGATGATCCGCGTAAACTCTGGGCGTGTTTCGGACGTATTCTGGGACCACCCGCAATCATCGACTTTTCCCCATGTTTCGCTATTTCATGATTTCCATGCTTGGCCTGCTGCCTGCGGCGGCTGAATTGACGGCTACTTTCACGCGGGAGGGGGCGGAGGATACGCGGTTGGACCGGTTTCCGGCGTTGTCTGTACCGGTGGGTGAACCGGCGACGCCGTTTTTGACGCCGGGGGTGTTCGAGGTGGTGTGGCGGGGGAAGTTGGTGGTGGAGAGCCGGCAGCGGTTGTCGTTTTCGTTCGAGGGGGAGGGGAAGGCGACGTTGAAGATCGCGGGGAAAGAGGTGATTTCGCGGGAGGGTGAGTTGGCTGGGGAGGCCTCGAAGGCGACGCGGATCAATCCGGGTGAGCATGATTTCGAGCTGACGTATCGGAGCAAGGAGGATGGTAGTGCGGCGTTCCGGCTTTATTGGGAGGAGCGGGGATTTCCGAGGCAGACGGTGCCGTTTTCGGCGTTCAAGACGGAGGTGACGGAGGCGGCGACGTTGGGTGAGCTGCATCGTGCGGGGCGGATGATTTTCACGGAGCAGAATTGTGCGAAGTGCCATCAGTCGGCGACGGGTTTTGGTGCTGCGCCGATGCCGGAGGTTTCCGAGATGGGTCCGATTTTGTTCGGGATCGGCGAGCGGACGACTGCGGAGTGGCTGAACCGTTGGATTGCGGATCCGAAGGCGCTGAAGCCGACGACGCACATGCCATCGCTGGTGGATGCGACGACGCCGGAGGGTCGCCAACAGGCGGCAGATCTAACGGCGTATTTGTTGACGATGAAGTTGGGCGTGCCGCAGCCGGCGGCTCCGGATGCGGGGTTGGCGCAGGCGGGTGGAGCGATTTTTCATGAGCTGGGCTGCGTGGCGTGCCATCAGACGCCGGATGGGACGGGGACCGCGGATCCGAACCGGGTGCCGCTGAACAATGTGGCGTCGAAGTATCAGCCAGGGGCGTTGGTGGCGTTTTTGAAGAAGCCGGATGCGTATCATGGATCGATTCGGATGCCGGATTTCCAACTGACGGATGAGAAGGCGGCGAAGTTGGCTGCGTTTCTAACGAAGGAATCGGAAGGCAAGGAGACGAAGCTTGGGAATGAGTTCCCGGAGGGGGATGCGAAGCGGGGTGAGGAGTTGGCGAAGGCGCTGGATTGCGGGACGTGCCATGCGGGATTGCCGCTGGCGGAGAGCCGGAGTGTGCCGCCGCTGGATGCGATTTTCAAAACGGATTGGGCGGCGAAGGGATGTGCGGCTCCGGAAGAGAAGCGTGGAAAATCGCCACGGCTCAATCTAACGGATGCGGATCGCGCGGCGCTTGCGGCTTATGTGAAGACGGGTGCGGAGACGTTGGCGCGTGATAGTTCGGCGGAGTTTGCGAGGCGGCAGGTGGAGGCTTTGCGCTGCACATCGTGTCACAATCAGGATGGTGATCAGGCGTTGCTGAACACGGTGCATGCGGATACGCAGGCGCTGGTGGCGCACATTGCGGGGCACAATGAGCGGGTGGATCAGACTCGGCCGCAGCTGACTTATGTGGGTGAGATGCTTTACACTTCGTACATCGAGGGGATGCTGGACGGGACTCTAACACCTCGGCCGCGGCCATGGTTGGGGATGCGGATGCCGGCTTTCCGTTTGCATGCGAAGCCGATGGCGGCGGGGCTTTCGCGGTTGCATGGGGTGGAGCCATCGACGCCGGAGAAGGTGACTGTGGATGCGGCGTTGGCGGAGATCGGCAAGACTCTATCAGGTGCAGAAGGGTTTGGATGTACGACCTGCCACGGGGTGGGTGATGTGAAGGCGACGGCGGCTTTCGAGGTGGAGGGGATCAATTTCTCGCTGATTCCGGATCGTTTGAGGCCTGATTATTATGTCCGGTGGATGGATCATCCAGCATCGTTGACGCCGAGTACGAAGATGCCGAGGTATGCCGAGGGGAATCGGTCGCAGCGTGGGGATGTGCTGGAGGGCGATGCTTTGAAGCAGTATGAGGCGATTTGGCAGTATATCCACTCGCTGAAGGAGTGATGGGGGTGATGGGGGTGATCACTCCGGGCGCTGATAGAGGAGGTGGGGTTTGCGGCGGGTTTCGAATTGTTGGAGGGCGTGTTGCCAGTGTTTCGGGATGTCCGGGGTGTGGGCGAGGATGGCGTCGAGGGTGGGTTGGTCGCCGATGAGTTTGATGGAGGCTTTGAGGTTGAGGGCTCCGGGGTGGAGTTTCTCGAGGGTGGTGGCGAGGAGGATGCCGAGTTCGGCGCTGCGGACTTTTTCGCGATCAGTGACGGTGATGCGGATGCCGCGGCAGGTTTCGTTGGCGAAGACGGAGGAGGTGGGGGTGAAGCGGATGGGGGTGAAGCGGAGACCGGGCGGGTTGGTGGCGTTGAGGGCGGTGGCGAGTGCAAGGTCGTCGTTGATCCAGGGTGCGCCGAGGATTTCAAAGGGTGAGTCTGTGCCGCGGCCGACGCTGAGTTTGCAGAATTCGAGCATGCCGACGCCGGGGTAGAGGAGGGCGGCGGTGGGGGAGCGGAGGTTGGGAGAGGGGTTGCTCCAGGGGAGGGATGTTTGGTCGAACCAGGCGAGGGGATTTCCTCCTTCGCAGGTGATGACGGAGAGGTCGGCGGTGAATTTCCGCTCGTGGTGGATGAGGCGGGCGAGTTCGCCGACGGTCATGCCGTGGCGGAGGGGGATTTCGTGGATGCCGACGAAGGATCTGGGTTGGGTGTGGACGGGGCCTTCGACGAGGGGGCCGATGGGGTTGGTGCGGTCGAGGACGATGAAGCGGATTTTGGCGGCGGAGGCGGCTTCGAGGCAATGGGTGAGGGTGGAGATGTAGGTGTAGAAGCGGCAGCCGACGTCCTGGATGTCGAAAACGAGGGCGTCGAGGCCGGAGAGTTGGGCGGGGGTGGGGGCGCGGCGGTCGCCATAGAGGCTGTGGATGGGGAGGCCGGTGGAGGGGTCGGTGGCGTCGGGGATTTTCGACTGGTCGAGGTCGCCACGGATACCGTGTTCGGGGGAGAAGAGGGAAACGAGGGTGAGATTTTTGGCCTCGTGGAGGAGGTCGATGGTGGGGCGTCGGTGGCGGTCGTGGCCGCTGGCGTTGGTGATGAGGCCGATGCGGAGGCCGTTGAGCTGGCGGAAGTGGTCGCGGGTGAGGACGTCAATGCCGTTGAGGACAGGGGCGGGAGGGGTGGTGGTTTTTGGGGGCGGGGTGAAGGTGTCGGGTTCCAGTGCGCCGGGGACGTGGAGGAAGTTGTAGGATTTCACGGATTCTGCGGCGAGGGTGGCGAGTTCGCGGCGGAGGCCGAGGATGTTGGTGCCGCCGTGTGGGTGGTTGCGGTTGCAGAGGAAGATGAAGAAGGTGCGTGAGAAGGGATCGATCCAGAGGGACGGGCCGGTCCAACCGGTGTGTCCGTATCCGCCGATGGGGAAATGGAGGCCGCGTTGGCCGGCGTGGGGGGAGTCGATGTCCCAGCCGAGGCCGCGGCGGGCGGTGGCTTTTGGGGTTTGGACGGAGGTCATGAGGGCGACGGATTCGGCGGTGAGGATGCGGGTTTTTCCGTGTTTTCCGCCGTTGAGGATCATGCGGCAGAAGCGGGCGAGGTCGGCGGCGGTGGTGAAGAGGCCGGCGTGACCGGCGACGCCGCCCATTCGGCTGGCGGTGGGGTCGTGGACGGTGCCGCGGAGGATGGTGTCGTCGGGGAGGAGTTCGGTGGGTGCGATGCGGGGGTTGGAGTTTGGTGGGATGGGTGCGGCGGGGTCGAAGCGACGGTACCCGGTGTCTTTCATGCCGAGTGGGGTGAAGATTTCGTTGGCGCAGAAGGTTTCTAGGGGTTGGGCGGAGACGCGTTCGACGAGGTGGCCGAGGAGGATGAAATTGACGTCGGAGTAGAGAAAGCCGCTGTCCGGGGCTTGGGCGGAGGGTTGGGCGCAGGCGATTTCAATGGCGCTTGTGGTGCCTTTCCAGTCGTCGGGGCTGCTGAGTCCGGCGCGGAGTCCGGAGTGGTGGGTCATGAGTTGGCGGACGGTGATGGTTTCCTTGCCGTTGCCTTTGAATTCGGGGAGGTGGCGGGAGACGGGGTCGTCGATGCGGAGTTTTTTCCGGTCGACGAGTTTCATGATCGCGGTGGTGGTGGCGATGACTTTGGTGAGTGAGGCGGCGTCGTAGATGGTGTCTGCGGTGGTGGGTTCGGGGTTTGGTTTGACGGCGCGGCGGCCGAGGGCGGTTTGCCAGGTGGTGCCGTTGCGTTCGAGCCAGAGGACGGCACCGGGGGTTCGGCCGGCGGCGATGGAGGTTTTGGTGGTGGCGACCATGGCAGCGAGGCGGTCCTCGTGGAAGGCTTCGGAGGGGGCTTCCGCCCGGGCGGGTGGGAGGAGGGATGCGAGGAGGAGGGCGGTGATTTGGTGGATCATGGGCGGCGGAAAACGGGACGATTTCCCGGTGGGATACCGGCAGGGTGGGGTGGGGATTTCGGGTGGAGAAGGTTTAATTGCGGAATTTGAGCAACTTTGGGCTTGCAAGGGGCGGGTGATCCGATATCAACCCGCCCCCGAATTATGGCTAAGAAAAGTTGGATTGCCCGCAACGCACGTAAAGCACGCACCGTCGAGAAGTACGCTGAGCTCCGCCTGAAGCTCAAACAGGAGAAGGATTACGTCGGTCTGACGATGCTTCCCCGCAATGCGAGCCCGACCCGATTGGTCAACCGTTGTGAATTCTCCGGCCGTCGCCGTGCGTTCCTGCGCCGCTTTCGGCTTTCGCGTATCAGCTTCCGCGAGTTGGCTTCCGCCGGGATGATCCCGGGTGTGACCAAGTCGAGCTGGTAAACCTTTGGCACACTTTGTGCCAGCCTGACGTGGGACGGAAACTGCCCGCTCCCACGTCCCCGAAATGCCGATTTACGAATACGTTTCCGAAGCCCCCGAAGACCCCGAGCATTCGTGCCGGATCTGCGCGCGCGGCTTCGAGTTGAGAAGGCCCATTGATCGGGCTCCTTTAGTGGTTTGCCCACTGTGCAAGCATCCGGTGAAGAAGGTCATTTCCCGGGTCAACACGCCGAAGATCACCAAGCCGCTTTCGGTGAGTGATGCGAAGAGCGCTGGCTTCACCGTGCTGGAGCGTAGGGATCAGGGTGTTTACGAGAAGCTCTAACGGCCGTGATTTTCGATTGCATCAACCTGCTGGCATCCGCCGCTCCAGATCCACCCAAGGAGGTGATTTCCGGTGGGAAAGCCGCGCTGTACATCTTCGGCATCACGTTTTTCCTATTTCTCAACGCGTTTTTCGTTGCCTCTGAGTTTGCGATCGTGAAGGTGCGGCCGAGCCAGATCGATGCGGAATCAAAAGACGACAAGGTGCGGAACGCGACCGCGCTGCGGGTGGTCAATCATCTCGACGGGTATCTATCAGCCAATCAGTTGGGAATTACCATTGCCTCGCTGGCTTTGGGTTTTTTGGGTGAGCCGTTCGTGTATGCGTTGGTCTCGCCGTTTCTCTGGATGACCGGCATGTCCGTTTGGTGGATCAAGGCGATCTCTTTCACACTGGCCATTTTGTCATTCACGTTTTTGCACGTGGTGGTGGGTGAGTTGGTGCCGAAGTCGGTTGCGATCCGCAGGCCTTTGCAAACGACGTTGGCTTTGGCGGGTCCGCTGCATTTGTTTTTCAAGTCGGCGCACTGGGCGATCGCGATCCTGCAGGGGACGGCGAATTTCATTCTGCGGCGGTTTTTCCGGATCGAGCCGATGAGCGAAAGGGAGCATATCCACTCTGCGGAGGAGCTCGCGTTGTTGGTGACGCAGAGCGGAAAATCGCAGGAGGTCACGGATACGGAGCGCGAGATTCTGATCAATGCGCTGGAGTTGAATGATCTTTGGGTGCGCGATGTGATGACGCCGCGCAATCAGGTCGTTGTGCTTGATGTTGATGAGCCTTTCCAGAAAACCCTCGATATCGCCCTGCGGAGCAAGCACACACGGTTTCCGCTGGTGAAGGGGCATCTCGACAACGCGATCGGGTTGATCCACATCAAGGATCTTTTCAAGCTGATCAACGATCCGGATCCCGATTTGATGCGGATCAAGCGGGACATGAAGATCGTTCCGGACACGATGCCGCTGGATACGTTGCTGCAATTTTTCCTGCGCGAGCACGCGCATTTGGCTCTGGCGGTGGATGAGTTCGGGACGCCGGTGGGGATCGTTTTCCTAGACAACGTGATCGAGGAGTTGGTCGGCGATATTCAGGATGAGTTCGACAATGAGGGGGTCACGTTTACGCGGATCAATGAGGATGAGTTTGTGATCGAGGGTTCGATGACGCTCAATGATTTGGCGGGGTATGTGCCGGAGTTGTTTCTCGAAAGCGGCGAGGTGACTACGGTGGGTGGTTACATGACCCAACAGCTCGGGCGGTTTCCCGAAGTCGGGGAATCGATTGAGATTCTTGGCTACGAGGCGAAGGTAACGAGCACCGATGGCCGGCGTGTGGGGCAGATCCATTTCAGGCAGTTGGTGCCATCGGAGGAGAGCGAGGAGACCGCCGGAGTTTGATTTCCGGAAAATTTCCCATTTTCGTATTGCCACCCGAGTCAGCAGCCCCTAGGTTCCGCGCCCCGCGAACTTCACTTCATTCCCCGCGATGTCCAAGCACAACAGTCTCAAATCCAGCGCCACCGTAGGCGGCAAACGCTCCGTTCTCAAGCGCTTCGAACGCGTCAAACTCCTCAAGGAGCGCGGCGAGTGGAAAGCTGGCCGTTCACCGGTCGGTCTCCCCAAGACCAAGCACGAGGGTTGATCATCGATTTTGCGATGATTCTTTTGCGCGGGTTCCACACCGGGATCCGCGCCTTTCGTATTTAATCCACCTCACATGAAAGACGGCACCCGCCTCAACAAATTCCTCGCCTCCTGTGCGGTCGGATCCCGCCGTGCGTGCGATGAGCTGATCCAAGCGGGCCGCGTGGAGGTAAACGGCAGCCCCTGCCTGAATTTAGGCACCCGCATCACGGAAGGAGATCATGTCCGTGTTGATGGCAAGCGGGTGACTCCGAAATCGCTCACGACTGTGGTTTTTCACAAGCCGCGGGGATTTGTCTGCACCAAGGAGGATGAGCTTGGGCGCGACACGATTTACACGTTGCTGCCTGGCACCCTTCATTCGCTCCACCACGTCGGCCGTCTCGACCGCGACTCCGAAGGGTTGCTCATTCTAACAAATGATGGCGATCTTTCGCAGCGGTTGATGCATCCTTCGAAATCGGTCGAAAAAGAGTATTTCGTGACTGCCAACCAGTCGTTTGAAAACGTGCACCTCGATCAATTTCTGATTGGCGTTTACACTCCTGAAGGCAAGTTGAAAGCGAAAGCCATCGAGCGCCTATCGCCCCGCCGTATTCGTGTCGTGTTGGAGCATGGTGCGAAGCGCCAGATCCGCGTGATGTTCGATGCGATGGGCTATCAAGTGACGAAATTGCTGCGCGTTCGGATCGGATCGTTGTGGCTTGGCGATTTGGAACCCGGCCGATGGGCAGCGCTGGCACCGCATGAAATCGAGATGCTGTTGGCCAATCCCGGCCAGGCCAAGCCTCAGGCGCACTCGAGAAAGCCGGTTTTGCCAGCAAAAAAGAAAGTTCCGACCACCTCGAAGCGTTCTGCCCCCGTCCGCGGTGCCGGGCCCGCCAAAAAGCCAGTCGGCCCGCCAACCCGTGGCAAGCGCCCGGGGCCGCCTCCGCCGAGCAAGCGCACGCGTCGTGATTGATCCGCCATGGAATCCAGGCCGCCACCCTCTCCCCCGTGCGACCGCTGCGGACTCGAAGCGGTCATCGAGACATCTGTTGCCACCCTTTGTGCGGACTGTTTCCAACTGGCTGGCGCGTGTTGTTCCGGAGACGACTGATCCTCCCCGAAAAAAGCCACGTCTGCTGGCTTGTCGGACGTTGTTGGAGTTCCTATTTTCACCCGGCCAACCCATCACCTGTCGACTTTCACCATGAGCAGCAAGAAAACCCAGCCCTCCGCCTCCGCTCCCGCCGTTCACAAGCCCAGCAAGGAATTCGCAGTCAACGCCCGGATCCCGTCGATGGCGGCATACCGCAAGCTCTATCAGGAATCGATCGACAAACCCGCCACCTTCTGGGCCCGCGAAGCGAAAGAACTCGTTTGGCGCAAGCCATGGAAAAAGGTCCTCGACTGGGCGCCCCCCTACGCGAAGTGGTTTGACGGTGCCAAACTCAACGTCGCAGAAAACTGTGTGGATCGTCACGCCGCCGGCCCGCGCCGCAACAAGGCGGCGATCATCTGGGAAGGCGAACCCGGCGACAAACGGGTCATCACCTATGGCCAGCTCCAGCGCGATGTTTCCCGCTTCGCCAACGTCCTCGAACGCAACGGCATCAAGGCGGGAGACCGCGTGCTCATTTACATGCCGATGGTGCCGGAAGCTGCC
>SXGQ01582635.1_pt1 | contig 12423 bp, 21 predicted proteins | sample 3178371 | NCBI WGS metagenome assembly SXGQ01 (sample SAMN11356859, study PRJNA531348) | freshwater metagenome | isolation source: freshwater sample F1-20 | place: China: Fuxian Lake, Yuxi | collected 2017-12-25
ATGAATCTCTCGTCTCCGCGACGAGAGCGTAGTCAACCACTCAATCGCAATCTTGATTGCCTGCTGCTCTTTTTTGCTCACAGTGAGTTGCGGGCACAGATACAGCGGAATGAGTTCGTTTGGCGGGAATACGTCTTGCTCCTGATGCCGGATGCCTGCCACTTTGCCTCGCTCGTCGGTCTGAATCAGCGCCGCGACGACGCCACAACCAGCGGATGCACCAGACGGCTCCTCGTTGTCTTGTGTCATGGTAAGTCCTCGCGTCGCCGCCGCTGATCTTGCGTGTTCGCTGCCTACTCGGCGTCCGTTGGTGGTGCGGGGAGCGGCATCCAGTGACTGACGCCATCCAGAATCATATCGCCATCGCCCCTCCAGCCGCCGCCTGACGTAACGCAGCCTAAAAAAACGTACTCACCACGAACGGCTATCAAAACATTTCCCCAAGGCTCTGGCAGCCGCTCGGATACTGGAATCCATCGGGATTCAGCAAACAACGGAACTGTGTAGTGCGAGACAAATCCGTTCGCTTCCGGCCATATCTTCGCCGTTGCTGCCGTAAACGCAGTTGTCTCGCATTTGGTGCCGTCGGCGCGGCGGCCAACGCAAAGGTATGCGATTGGCTTCTGTGTAATGTCGTTCTTTTCACTGCTCTCCATCGCTCCTCCTACGCCAGCGAACCATCGGATGCAGCGGACTCGCGATGCCGTCTGCGGGTGTAGTTTCTTCAGCGGTCGCGAGCCGCTGATCCTGAGTGTTCTGTGACTACTCTGCGCGTTCCAGCAGGGCTCGCAGAGTAGCGATCGTCTTTGTGTCACGGTCATCGCACCAGCCAAGAGCCGCCTCCACAGCCTCACGCTCTGCGGCCGTGAGGGTGGCAGTGCCGCTACGGATCGCGGCGTCTTGAATGCGAATGATGCCGCGCAGTTTTTCGTTGTCGCCACGCAGAGCCCGAATCTCTTCGTCGGCAAGTTGCTGCACAGCAGCGGTCAGTCGATCACTCATCGCCCAACTCCTCCTTTACGCTAACAGAACCAGCGAATGCAGCGGACGGCTCCTCGTTGTCGTTCGTCATGGTTCGTCCTCTCGTCGCCGCCGCTGATCCTGCGTGTTCGCTGGCTACTTGCTCGTCGGTGGTGGTGCCGGAAGTGGCATCCAGTGGGTGATATACGCTTGCGAATCTTTGAGGTCATTGAACCCGTCAACCTCGTAGAGAAATCGTTTCCGCTTTTTGTCCGGACGGAACCAAGCCATTGTGATGTGACCTGTAATCCCCCACACAACCAACACACGGCATCTTTTGTCCGGCAGCCGCTCCGTAACTGGAATCCACGCCAGCGAACCAGCGGATGCAGCGGACGGCTCCTCGTTGTCATGCGTCATGGTTAAGTCCTCTCGTCGCGAGCCGCTGATCCTGCGTGTTACGCCTTGTCATGCCGTGCTCCCCTCGGCACGGTATCACCTCGTCGCCATGATCGAGCCTTGTTCATGGCACACTCATCAGGCTCACTGCGCCGCTGCAAGTAGTGCCGCTCTCGCACCACCTTTGCACGCTCCTCCACCCACGGGCTCAGTGCCAGCCCAGCCAGTGACGCTGCGTCATCCTCGGGCGTCGGGGCCGGTGCGTCGGCGTGCGACGGGTGAAGACGCTTCGGCAGCTTGTACCGCTGCGCCCACTTGCTGATGGTGCTGTTGGTGACGGCGAACCGCTCAGCCATCTCGGGGATCGTGGCACCTGCTGTCCACAGTTGGAACAGCAGGGCCACGTCCGCACGAGAGTGAGTGTTTGCAACCTCGCTCGCCCTCATGCGTCCTCCGCCAAGGGCATGATCACGCCCTTGTACTCGCCGCAGACGAGCGTTACGGCACCGCCAGGCCCGGTGATGTGGACGAGCACGTTGGGCTCTTCGTCAGCCGGGAGGCCCGTGAGGTAGTCCCTGACGAAGTGCGGGTCCATCTTCACCTTGCACGCCGTCCCAGCCTCGACGAGCTCGCACTCCACCTTGCTCTTGCCGTACTCGCTCGACTTCGCCGACAGCGTGATCGACGAGCCGAAGTCGTACGTCACGCCTTTGCTCTGCTCGCTGGCTACGACGGCAGCCGCCTTGGTCGCCGCGAGCAGCTCGCCACGATCGACGGCATGCGGCTCGTTCGCCGGCTCGGGAAACACGTCTCGCCACCGGGGGAAGCGGCCATCAACGAGCCGGGCCGTCAGCGTGCCGCCGTCGAAGCTAAACACCACGTCGGACTTCGTCGCCTCGATCTGCACGCTGCCCTCGCTCCGCTCCGTCAGGCTTGCAGCGAACAAAGCCGCCGTCACCGGCACGAGCGTGGCCGAGTCGTCCACCGCCTGGTCAGTCTCGGTCTGCACCGCCGACAGCCGCCGGCCATCGGTGGCCACGAACGTCGGATCGCCGCCCGTGACATCGATCAGCACGGCGCCCAGGGCGTAGCGGCTCGACTCCCTGTCCGTGGCGTATGCCACCGCCCTGACGGCACGCACGAACTGATCGGCCGGCAGTCGGCACACGGGCTGCGCGTCCGTCGCCTCCCACGTCGGGTACTCAGCCACGTCCTCGCTCGGCAGCGTCCACGAGCCACGCCCGCACTTGATCCGCACGCTGCTGCCGCTCGGCGTGAGCGTCACGGTGTCGTCGTGCTTGCACGTCCGCAGGATGGCCACGAGCCTGTCGGCCGGCAACAAGAACGGCTCGCAGCTCTCGCCGATCTCGCGGTCGATGCGGATCTCCAGATTCGTGCCCGTGATCAGCCCGTCGCCGATGCGGACGTTGCCCAGGATGGGCTTCGGCCCACGGCTGCTCACCACTCTCGTCACGTCCTGCAGCACCGCCAGCAGTTCGCCGGCAGCCATACTTAGGCCCGTACGCTCCTTCGTTGCCACAGTCATCGTTGCGTCTCCTTACGCGCCCTCATCGAACAACCAACCAAGATCCCGAGAGCAAACGTGCCCGCGAGAAGTAGTTCGCCAACCGAGATCCACACGAGGTGCTCGATGCTCACAGTGCCACCCCCGGATCGTCGCTGTCGTCGGCCTCGAGCAGCGGCCACGTCGGCGGCTGCGTCCGCGCCTCGAACTGCTCGAACCAGCACGCCTGGCGTACCAGACGCTCCCGCAGCTGCGTGCACTCGGCGGCAGCCTTGAGCAGCGTGTCGCACGCCTCCAGCAAGACGCTGGCCTGCATGTTCAGCCGGGCCTTGCTGAGACGCCCGGTGTCCTCGGCGTTCGCCACCGTCGCTGTCGCCTCGGCCAGGCCACGCAGGTAATCCACGATCTCGTGCGTTGTCATGCGATCACCTCGATGTTGCGGCTGCGGCCCGGAACACGGCGGATGCGGCCCTTTTTCTCCAGGGCGTCAAGGTGCACCGTCACGGCGTGCGGGCTCTTGAACCCGAACGCCTTGGCGATCTGGCGACACGTCGGCGACGCCGCCTCGGTGTTGTCCCGGATGAACGCCAGAATGGCGGCCTGCTTATCGGTCAGTGGTAGTGTTGCTGTCTCGGTCATAGATCCTCCTCCGTGAGTTTCAGTCCCTGTGCAAGCGCGACGACCTCCGCCGGCCTGCGGTACGGTGCCGGCTTCATGCCGGCGAACTCGGCCGCCTTGCGTTCCAGTGCCGCCTTGCGGTCAACGTCCTCGGGCCGCTTGCCCGGCTCGCGGTTCGTGCCGCCCTTGTCCTGGCAACGCTGCAGCCAGCCCACGATAAACCGTCGCCAGTTGCGACGCCCGGCCCGCTGTGGGTTCGCCTTGAGCCACGCCGTCGCCTTGGCGAGCTCCTGGGCCAGCACGGCACCGGGGAACGCCGCAGCCCACTCCTGGCGGTCTGCGTCGGTGATGCCCGCCCAACCGGCGTCAGCCGTCCACGAGACACCGGCAGGCTTCGCCCGCGAGCGGGACGGCTTTGCCGGAACGCTCGTGGGAACCGGCGCAGCCGGTTGTATTTCTTCTTCTCTCCTGTCCTGTCCTCTCCTTTCCTGTAGTGACGCTGCAGCGTCACACCCCTGTGACGGTGCACCGTCACGCGAGCGCCACCGGTACGAATCCTGCCGCTTGGCGTGCATCGCCCTGGCCTTGGCGGCCTGCGAAAAACGACGTTCCCAGCCGACGATTTCAACGGTGCCGTTCAAAAACGTCACCCAGCCGACTTGCTCAACAGCAAGCCAAAACTGCTCGTCGCCGCCGGCCAAAGCCGCCAGCCGCCGAGGTGTCGCCCGCAACACGCCATCCGCCGTGTTCATGGCGGCCCACGACCACAACTGAATGAGACGGTAGACGACGGCCTCAACAGGCACGCCAGTCACGTCCACCAGCTCGAGCACCTCTGGCTTCGTGCCGAGGTTGCAGTCAATGGGGATCCACTCACCGGCCATCAGGGCTGCCCGTCCTTTCCGACCCAGCCCATTCCGACGTAGTCGCCTTCGACTTCTTCTGTCGCTGGGCTGATAAGAAGCTCGCGATTCTTCGGCCGCTTCTTGTCCGTGACAGCGTTCGTGTAGCGAATCTCTAGTTCGCTGAACTCGGCCCACGAATAAAGCTGGCGAACTTCGGGGCAGTCGTCGTAGGACAGCCGCCAATCTGCCTTCGTCTCGCGTAGCAGCGTCGCAAGTTCGACATGCTCCTCGTGGCTCATGTTGTGCGCGTAGAGCTGCCCGCCTTTGACGTAGTACGGAGGGTCAAGGTAGATGAGCGACGACTCGCCAACTTCGGAAAGCATGTCGCGAACGTGAATGTTCGTGATTCGAATGCGTCCCGTTTCGCGAAACCTAAACAGCGACTGCTTGGCCAACTGAATAGCGGCGATGATGCTGGCGGGCGTCCATCGGCAGTCGACCGTGTAGCGGCGCTGCTGACCTCTGCCGCCAATCGGCCCGCCAGACTTTGCGCCAAATCCGCTCATGCTCATGCGGTGCAACGCGATCTTGTTCAGAGCATCCACGGCAAGATCGCCGGTCGATGTGCCGTCTTCCGCCTTGAGCGCGTAAAACGCATCGACGCTTGGAACGAACGCCGCAACAAGTGACTTGAGCCTGTCGGCGTCGTCGCAGATCGTTTTCCAAATGGCATACATGCCGTGGTCTATGTCGTTGATCCACACCGCACACTGCGCCGGGAGCGAGTCGATGATCTTCAGTCCTATTGCGCCTGACCCGAAGAACGGTTCGCAGTAAGTGTCCGAGTAGTCGGTGCTGAAATAGACGCGCTGCTTTCCTGCGCGCTTTTGCTCGTCTCGGACGTGCTTTGCAGCATGAAACTCAGGCGGAAACGACGCGATGATTTCCGCGACCAGCTTCGCCTTTGAGCCTGGGTATCGAATGATGGACGGCATCACAGCACCTCGCCAATGCGACGCAACGCAAGAAGGCTTCTGATAGGGCTCAGTCGCTCAACAGGAACGCTGCGGTTCCACCACCGGCCCTTGCCAGGCACAAGAGATGCAGCGTTAACCTGTGCTTTAGTCACCCACCCAAGAACTGACACGGACGGCTGCTTTCCGTTCCAGTGAGTGGCAATAAACCACTCGCACCGCTCCTGCTCGCGGCTTCCCTGTTTCACTAGCAGCGGGCGCATGGTGCGTGAGTTCTTAATCTGCGCCGGCCCGCACGGGAGCCACGAAGGAGCAAGGTCAATGCCTCCATCTCCACCGACCTTGAATGCCATGTCGGCCTTAACGCCGAACATGCTGGCGACGTACCACTCAGCAACTTTGCCAAGTGCCAAACCAGAAAACCACGATTCGCAGAAGATGTTCCCTATGAGATTCACAGGTTCAGAAATCCCTTTCTTCCACTCGTCTGACGATTTGTCGTAGCCGTGCATTCGCGCGCACGACTCGGCCCACTCGGCACAGTGCCGAACGACTGCCAGATCAACCGGCAGCTTTCGCGGCTTTGGAGCTACCGCCCCTTTGCCTTCGACTTGCATCTGGTAAAGCCTCCTGCTTTATGAGCCGAACGAGCGATTCCAGCCGCTCAAGCACAAACAGACGGTCGTCCTTGCCGAGCTTGTCGGCGTACTTCGCGTAGGCGGAACTCAGCGCCTCCCACGCGAGCACGCACAACTCTCGCTCTGGGTGCAAGACCGAGTCGTCCCGCAGCGCCGCGGCGTCAGCTCGCGACATTTCCGCGTGAATCTCACCAGCCTTGATGCCGGCGACGATCTGCTCGTCATCCAACCGGCACAGCTCATAAAGAGTTGTCCAGCTAGGCGGCAAATTCCCAGCGTGCTGGGAATTTGAAAGGACTGTGTTAGATGCGATACGCATAAGCGATTCGGCCGTCGATTTACTAAATGGCAAAGGGCATTCAATGACGTTCTCGTGCCCTTTGAACAGCCGCAAAAAGTCTCCGTGCTCATGCTCTTCTTTGGCACGAATGAGTCCTAACCCTGTTTCAATCACGCTTTCCCAGCCTTTACGCCAGGATGCTGCGATGCTTTTTGCGTGTCGCTCAATGCTGGTCTTCTTCACTTCGCCGCCCTCCATACCGTTGCCCGTCGCCGACTGCTCGTCAGCCTGGTGCCCGACTCCACGATCAGACCAGCGTTGGCAAGTTCGCCACGCCTTGGTCGCTGCGTGCTCGGGTTCATCCCCAGCTCACGCTGGCACTCCTCGTCCGTCGCCCCTTGCTCGCCGCGGTCGCGTATGAAGTGAAGGACGCGACGCTGCAGAGCGTTCATGGACTCTTCGCTAAACGACTCCGCTGCGGCCTTGGAAGTGGCAGATCCGCGAACAAACGGAGCAGCGCACCCAGCCATAGACAGGAATCGCTTTGCAGTCTCGTCGTATGTCAGGTCGTACTCGAGCCCCGCCTTCACGTGGGCCTTCAGTCTCGTCAGTTGGCGATTGCCGCCGACGATCTTGAACCACTGGACAGCGTCCGGCCCGACCGACCCGCCGTTCATGTAAGTGTCGATGTCCTCGGAAAATCGGCAGGACGTTCCACGCTTCCGGTTCTTCAGTTTCTGAGCGCCGATCCGCACAAGCACCTGCGGCGGATATAGGCTCATGGCGATGCCGCGAGCCTCCGTCTCCGTGCATTCGCCGCGATTGGCGATGACCTTGCGGATTGCCTCCAGGCACGCCAACGTCCCAGACCTAGTGCCGCCAGTGTCGTGAGTGGTTGTCTTAGGCATGGACGAGTCCTCCGATCTTGGACCGCAGGCTGGAAATGACTTCCGTCGCCTCGGATGACAGGCTCTCAATGCACGCCTCGATCTGCTGGAGCGTCGTAAAGTCAAGCGACATGTCGGAATCGAGCTTCGCCAGCACCTTCCTGATGTGCCGGCACTCAAGCTCAATCTGTGTCGCTGGCGTCATCTTCTTGCCAGTGACCCTGTATCCGCGGGCGGCTTGGGCGATTTCCGCCAGAGTCTCGGCAGCCGTCCTGCGCTTCGACTTGGACTCGCCGAGAATCTTGCGAACGTCGGCGTCGGATGCCCCGCTGCAAAACGCCTTTGCCAGCGAGTCAAAGCCGGCGTCACGCTCCCATGACCACAGCTTGGCGAAGTGATCGACAAGACCAGCCGGCACGTGCAACCCAAGCGCCTCGCACCGCTGCTTCGCCAGCGTGGCCTTAATGTGCTGCTTCAGCGTATTAAGGTTCACTCCACGTCCGTCCCAGCGGCGGAACATGTCGCGGATAAACTTCTGGTCAGGCATCCCCTCATGAACGCCGCCGTTCTTCCTGATGACCTCGTCGGCGCAGTAGGCGTACGTCTCGTCCGCAGAAATCGACTTTCCGTTGGCAGCGTTGTCGAACAGCGAAAGGTCACGCAGTGCGTCGATGTCGCCCTGGTGCTTAGGAAACGCCCGCAAGAATGTGCCGCTCTTAGCGCCGGCACGCTGTGCGGCGACCGTCCTGTGGCGTCCAGCGCAGACGCCGTGCAACGCATCCTTGACGTTCCGTCGCGAGTACGGAACGACCACTAGGGGCATCGGCAGGCGGTCGCCGTTGTGGTAGGCGGCCATGTACCTAAGCACAAACTCCTCGTCAGCGCTGCCAGCGTCAAACCTCGTTTGGTACGTGTTGACAGCAAGGTCAATCGCGCACAACGGGATCGTTTGCTCGTCCCATTCAATGTTCAGATCGTTAAGGCGACGAATCATGTTGTCGTCCTGGGCGAATTGAAGGTGCCCATCAGCGTCGATCGAACTGCTCATGTCTTAGATCCTTTAAAAAAGAGAAACCGTCCTTGTGCGTCGGCCCCGTAACGTGCGGCACCCGCCGCTAATCTCCTGTCCAGTTCCCACAACCCCTCGGGCCACCACGGTCAAAGTCACTCATCGTGTGCGTCGGAACTTGGCACCAACGGTCTAGCCACACCTTGTTGATGAGGTTCCAGTCGCTGACGCTCATGCGTCGGTGGTAGTGCTCGTGGAACGCCTCGCTTCGCACGGCCTTGGCGTCGTCGCGTGTCTCGGCGGCTTTGATGCGCTCGACGAACTGATCGACGCTCACGACACGGCCTCCGTGCTGGCGGCTTCGTGCTCCAACTCCTGGCCGTTGTCCTCGGGCTCGACAACCGCATTGGCGATGCGGGCCGGACGCTGGTGCACCGTGGCGTGGTTGACCGTCACGCTGACGTTGGGCCGCATGCGGTCGGCCTCGTCCGGGTCCACGATGCCGCTGAACCCGAAGGCGTAGCGGATCGCCTGAATCGCAGCCTTGTGCCGCAGCATGCGGGCGGGCCACTTCTTCCAGGGCTCCGTGCCCTGCCGGCACTCTGCCAGATACTCAGTCACCTCGACTGGGTGCTGCCGGTCCTTGCGGTGCACCTGGGCGGTGATCGCCAGCAGCTGCCCGTCGTCGCTCAGCCGGTCCACGAACGTGATGCCGTCGTAGGCCGGGTGGTTGTTCGCCATCGTCATCCAGCCGTCGATGCCGACAATCGGCTGAATGCCGCCGCCCCTGGTGGGGAAGGCGTAGATCTCCTTGGTGATGGGGTTCAGGCCGTACTCGTTAGCCACCAGCAGGAATGCAGCGAACTGCTCCTTAGTCGCCTTGTCGCAGCCGCATGTTGCCCTGACGGTCTGCTCAAACGCAGCCGGCTCCATGCCGAACTTCGTGGCCATCGACAGCAGGATGCTCTTGCGGTCCTGCGTGGTTGCAATCTGAGTCGTCATCTCGCGTCCTTTCTGCGTGGTGAAAATGCCCGCTCGGCGTCCTGCTCTGCGGGTGTTTGGTGCGTCCTTGCCACCGGGGCTCCGCCCCACTCCTTCCGCTACTCGGTTCCACCGGGCAGCGGTCCTTTTGCTTGTCAGTGCGTGATGTCCGCCACGGGCACGGCGAGCCAGCCGCCGCCCACGTCGATGGTCATGCGGCCGCCGTCGATCCACTCGACGCGGCCACGCCACTCCTTGCCGGCGGTGCGGCCAGAGACGAAGTCGCCCACGGCGGGCTCGTGCTTGGGGCTCGGCGTCTGCTCGGGCAGGCCGCTCACGGCGGCGAGGTACTCGTTCTCGTGAGGCGATGCGGGATTCACGATCATGGCGGGTGGCTCCTTCACTTGGGTGGCGTAACTGAACAAATGAACACCAGCGAGTCAAACGGATTTTGGTGCGTGGCGCACGGGGAAAACGTCGATGAGGGGAGTCGAAAGTTTGTATAGGGGTCGGTGGTGCGTAACGAAAGTTGGGCTAAAGGCTAACGGGAGTTGGGCTACCGTGCAAGCCCTGCGGCAACGATCTTGAGGATCACGACGACGAGCTCGAGCCAGAGATCAGCGTTCATGTGTTGGCCCTCCTTGGCCTTAGAGTCCTGGGCCCGGCGGCGAAGTTGCCGCCGGGCGGGTGGGCGTCAGGCCCAGACTTCCATCGCCGCTTTGCGGTCGCGAAGAGTCGCAAGCTGTTGCTGGTAGTAGGCAACCTCCTCCATCACCTCGTCCTCGGTCATGTTGAAGTTGAGGTACGCAGCCTCGATCAGTTCAAGGCACTCGGCGATGTGGCTGGCGAGGTTGGCGATCTGAGCAGCGATCGTCATCGTCCTGTCTCCCGTCTCTCGGCCGGCGAGTCTCATTTGCTCGCCACACCCATATGATACGGATCGGAAGTTAGGCGTCAAGGGCATGAGAAAAGATTTTTTCGGGGGCCGTTTGCGCCGGGGAAAACGCTATTTCCGGCGGGCGGCGGCCTTCTTGGGCTTCTTCCGCTTGGCGGCTGGCCGCTTGGCGAGGTGCTTTTTCGCCTTGGCCCTGGTGGTGAGCCCGTCCCGAGCCCGGTCAGCCTCGGCCAGCGGCACAAGCTTCACCCGCTCTGAGAACGTCCGCACCCGCATCTTGCCAGTACGGATCAGGTGCCGCACCCAAGAGTCCGTACAGCCGATGTAATCGACAGCCTCGGCAATGGTGAGGTATTCGCCGCCCTCGATCTTGTGAGCCATCGCAATCATGCCTCAATACTACTTGGCAACGGAAGTTGGTCAAACCGCCATCCCGCACCCCACTGCAGCCCCCGGCATCCGGCAGGTTGCCCTGCCCGAGCCGCTAGGCGTACAGTGGTGTACGAGATGTCGAGTGGAGGCGAGGGGAGTCGGGGGGTTGTATAGTATGTACGTGGCATGGACGCCCGTTCACTTCGCGGGAAAGATGTGCCATGGCCATGACTCTGAGAGAACTAGTCGAGCGTTACGCCCTGTTGCGGGGCTTGAAGGGGAAGACTGTCTGCCTGTACGGGATGCTCGTGGACCGGCTTGAGCGGTTCCTGGGACACGAGGCCACCGTCAAGGATCTCGATGACCTAGTGATTGCCCGCTACCTACGGTGGCGAGCGGAAACGCCCGGCTGGCGTGGCCGGCTGCCGAGCCCGGCGAGCGTGCGGAAGGACCGGGTCATGATCGCGGCCGTCTGGACATATGCCGCCCGAAAACGCCTGGCTGCCGAGTTCCCCGAGATCCCGCAGGTGAAGGTGCCGAAGAGGCTGCCGACGGGCCGGGCCTACACAGCCGACGACGTGTCCGCCTTGGTTCGCAGGTGCCGCCACCGAATCGGCTATATCGACGGCCTGCCGGCCTCCTGGTGGTGGGGCACGCTGATCTACACGATCTACTGCACCGGGGAACGCTACGAGGCCACCACGTCGCTCAGGTGGGGCGATGTCGATCTAGCCAGCCGTCAGGTCGTTTTCAGGGGCGAAAGCCGCAAGGGGTCCACCAGAGACATCCAGCGGCAGATCACGCCGGACCTCGCCGCCATGCTGGCCCAGCACCGGCGCGAGGATCACCAGTTGGTCTGGCCGTGGGACCGGAAAAGCCGCAGCCAGTGGACGAGCCTGCGGCTGCTGTGCAAGTCGGCTGGCGTGAAATACAGGGGCTTTCACGGACTGAGACGCACGGCCGCGAGTTACGCCGCCCTCGCCGGGGGACGGGCCGCAGCCACGCAGCTGCTCGATCACAGCGACCCGAACCTCCAGCGGGTCTATGTCGATCCGGTCATCTGCCCGAACGACAGCGACTCGACGGCGGCACTTCCACCGCTAGACCTCGGCGGGCCTGGCAAGCCACGGTGAGCCGGCGCGGGGCGAATCGCTGGAAAAAGGAGGAAACCCAGCGACTCAAGCCCCGGCCCGGCTCACGCATCGACTCTGCGGGCTCGCTCGACGGCGGCCTCGCCCTTCACGCGGGACAACTCCGCAAGCAGCCGCAGCACGTCCGCTGCGAGCGTGCCAGACGTGCCGGTGAACGCGCCGCTGAACTTGCGGGCACGCATCTCACACTCCAGCAGGTAGGCGTCGGTGAGCGGCTCATGCACGGTTCGCCTCCCGCAACTTGAGCAGGCAGATCAGTGCCCAGTTCGCAGCGTCGATCAATGCGTTCTCGTAGTCCACGGGCTGGCCGGTGGCGTACTTCTGCATCCGCACGACGCAGTCCGACAGATCGCACAACGCCCGACGCCATGGTTCCACGCCGCACTTTGCAGATGCCGTGACGTTCTCGAATGGATCCGTTGCCCCGCCGTAGGATGCTGTCTTGTCGTAGTGAAGCTGCCGCAGCTCCTCGAGCAACTCCAAGAACGGCAGCGAGCCGGGCCGCTGCACGTGCTGGATGCCGTCGCCCCGCAGCCGATCAAGGGCATCGTCGAGCTCATCCTGCGTGAGGCCGGCCCGGTGCAGGTGATGATCCTCGATCTGCCGTGCCAGCTCGTCGTCGGTGAGACGTGTCGCGTCGTGTAACAAATCCGCTGCTATTTGTCGTTCGGGCAGAGGTTCCGTAACACGTTCTCCGTACCACGCCTCGTGCGGCTTGCCAGCGGCCTGGGCATCGCGGCGTTGCTGGACTGCGGTGCGGAGTGCTTCGTTGGCAGCGTCAATCGTGGTCGTCATTGTCGTCCCTAGGGCTGTCGTGGAATGAGGCTCGGAGTTCCGTATGGTCTACATTCCACCGCAAGAGCATCCACCAGCCGCCGAGCGGTCGAGA
>SXGQ01709850.1_pt1 | contig 12423 bp, 13 predicted proteins | sample 3178371 | NCBI WGS metagenome assembly SXGQ01 (sample SAMN11356859, study PRJNA531348) | freshwater metagenome | isolation source: freshwater sample F1-20 | place: China: Fuxian Lake, Yuxi | collected 2017-12-25
ACCGCGAGCGCGACCAAACTCAACTGAACCACCTTGTAGCGCAAATAATGTGTCATCTTTTCCGATGCCAACATTCTTTCCTGGGTGGAAGTAGGTTCCGCGTTGGCGAACCAAGATCTCCCCGCCCTTAACTACTTGACCGGCAAATCTTTTGATACCAAGGTATTGAGGATTTGAATCGCGACCATTGCGTGTGGAGGAGACACCCTTTTTACTTGCCATCTGCTTTTACCTGCCTTAAGTAGTAGTTACTTGTTAATTCCAGTTATTTTTACGCGAGTTAACTTTGAACGAAATCCTTGACGACGACGATATCCAGTTTTGCTCTTGTAGCGAAGGATGGCAATCTTTGGACCTTTTTGCTCAGCTAATATCTCACCAGTTACCTTCACGGCGGCAAGTGCTTTTGGATCAGCCATTACATCTGCGCCATCTACTAGTAGTACTGCTGGAAAAGTTACGGAAGCACCAACGGCTGCATCAATGCGATCGACCACAAGAGTTTCACCAACTGAAACCTTCTCTTGTCGTCCGCCTGCTTTAACAATCGCGTACACCATCTGCTCCTTCTAGTTATTAACCTAGATCGATTACTACCAATCTGGCTAGGTGGATAAGGGTAGAGATTGATCCACCCCTGGTCAAACTGAGCATCTTTTTCCTGAAATACCTGTGAGAATTAGATAATTCCCCAGCCGCCATCAATTACGAGATTTTGCCCCGTCACATATTTCGACATGTCACTAGCAAGGTAGGCAATGGCTCCTTGAATGTCACCCTCTGTTGCCATTCGCCTCAAAGGTGTCTTTGATATGTATCGTTCAACAAATTCTTTTGGTTGATCTCTAAATATTCCACCCGGAGAAATTGAATTCACGCGAATGTTCGGAGCCATTGTTGAGGCCAACCATTTAGTCAATTGAATTAATCCAGCTTTAGAGGCTCCATATGCGGCCGGGTTGGACATATCAGTTCCTTTGTATAATTCCCAATCTGGGGCTGAAATACCGTAGATCGATGCGATGTTTATGATCACGCCTCCCTCTGAATTATTCAGTATTTTTGCAAAACTTTTTGATAGATCAAATGCAGCGATCAGGTTAACTTCTAGCGCACGGCCAAAAGTAGTTGCGCTTTGATCTTCAAAATCAACATTCCAGCCTTCTATTTTATTAGTTCCTACAAATGCAGCATTATTAATTAAACAATTTAATCCCTTATAATTTGTTAAAACCTTATTTACTAAGTTTAAACGTTCATGAGGTAACTCTAAATCGCATGGGATTCCTTCAGCTTTAACATTCCATTTCTTACTCAGGCTGGACGCCAGTTTTGAAACTTCAGTGGGAGCTTTATCAACTAGGATTAAATCAGAGCCAAGTTCGGCTAATGTGTGGCAGATTGCTATTCCTAAATTGCCAGAGGCGCCAGTCACCAATGAGGTTCTTTCAGACAAATCAATTAGATCTCTTATGCCGTTCATAGGTTAACTTTACCGCTCTTAATTAGTGCCTGGGCTATCTCAAAATCAAACTCGGTATCAATATCTATTGCCCTCTCTTGGGGGACCTTTACAGCGCCAACTTTGCCTTCAAATATTCCATTATTCGTTAGAACAAATTGAGTATTTGCAACATAGCAAACGGTAGTAAGATCAAACACTGTCGGTGTGTGCTGACGTTGAGTAATTATCTGATCTGGCTTATTTACTAGTACAAACTCTCCGCTAGCATCCTCTTTAACCATGTTGAAATATGGATTTCTATGCGAATTAGTTATGGTTACTACTACATCAGATAATCCTTTTTCATACTCGTTTATACAATTATCTACATCAACTACCGAACGTAGGGGTGATGTTGTCGGTAATGAAACCATACTTTTAGGTAAAGATCCTTCAAAATCTTTAAGATAATTGAGAGCATGCTGCCATGCGTGCCATTCAGGGGTTGAATCTAAGGCTAGCTCAACGGGTCTGAGAAATGGGACTTCAGCACCATACCTCCGAGATACTGTTGCAATTTCCTCTGCATCTGTTGAAACAATGACTCTTTTGATTCGACTAATTTTTAGGGCACACTCAATTGCAATTCCAATTAAAGGTTTGTCGCCTAAAACTTTTAAATTCTTTCCTGGTAATCCTTTAGATCCGGAACGAGCAAAAATCAGGGCTACGTAATCCACTTAGAAATCACCCAAAGTTTTGTCATACATAACGTCAACTTTAGCACCTGTCACATTCGCCTCTCGAATTGCCTCAATAATTTCAACTACACGTAAACCGTCTTCTCCAGTAACTAAAGGTTTATTTCCAGTTCTAATACAATGAACGAAATCTTTCCATTCATCCTCATATGTTTTTTCAAAACCCAAATCTTCATAGCGAAATCTCTCATTCAGGTCATCTTTTTTGGGCAAGAAGTCAACCTCTCCCATCAAGCCGTTCCAGACTAAAATACCTTTGTCACCCACTACCTTGCAGGATCTCTCTGGAACTTTTCGTACAAAATCTAAAGAAACTTCTGCAACCAGATCTTTGCCTGAATTCCAATTCTTAAACCCTAAATTAAACTTTGCAGTGTCCTCTACATCAATTTCCAAATCACTTGTCGTCGCGAGAGAACCACTTACCCAGTTAACGTCTCCGAAAATCCATCTCAGATAATCTATTTCATGACTTAATTCTAGTAAAACACCTCCTCCTAAAGTTTTTTGTGCTGAGACAGTTGTTCTATAATCTCTATCCGGTCTCCAATCAGGTAAATACTGACCTGCTGTTGCGTAAATTTCAGATATCTCACCTAATATACCTGACAATATTTTTTCTCTGAATTTTTTAAGAGATTCAGAAAATCTCAGATTATATCCAGTCTGAACTATTAGGTTTTTACTATTGCAAGTTTCTATTAGTTTTCGAACGCCTACCGAATTATTAGAAATTGGCTTCTCAATAAATAGATGAGAATTCAACTCGGCAAATATTTGAGCAATTTGAACGTGCATTGGTGCCGGATTGCAAATTACCGTCAAATTAGGCTTAAACACTAACGCTTCATTTAATGACTTCATAAAATTCACAGAAGTACTTGAGTATTCCTTGTTCGAGCTCATAACACCTATTTCTGAACTAGGTAATACTCTGTTGGCAACAGCTAAATGCTTTTGCCCTATACTGCCTAATCCAACAATTAAAACGCGATTAGTATGCATCGGCTCGAGGTTGAATGTTATTTAAATCTCGCAAAATGCAAACTCTCTAAGAATTCTTAAACCATTTTCACCACTTTTTTCTGGATGAAATTGACAACCTGTAATTCTATTTTTGGAAACGACCGCAGAAATGCTATGTCCCCCGTACAGGCAGTCGGCTAGCCGATCTTGCGGATCTGTAGGTACTGCCATGAATGAGTGAACGAAATACATAGAATCATCCAATTTATTTTTTCTTAGAATTGAATTTTCCCACTTGGATATTTTGGTTGGCGGGTTGATCGAATTCCACCCAATGTGAGGTATTTTAAGCACTTCTCCAGCCACATTAGTCCTTGGAATTTCCATCACATAACCCGGAATTAACCCTAATCCTTTTGTATGACCAAATTCATTACTTTCTTCAAAGAGCAATTCCATACCTAGGCAAATTCCAAGTAGAGGATGACCCCTCTTGGCAATTTCTTGGATTACGGGTTGTAACCCAAAATTATTTAATGCATCAATTGCGTTTGCAAAAGCACCAACTCCAGGCAACACGACCCTTTTTGCCTTAAGAATAGTTTCTGCGTCTGAAACTAATTGCACGCTAGCACCACATTTTTCAAAACCGCGTTGGACACTGAGTAAATTTCCAACCCCATAATCGATTACCGTTACATCAAACAACTTCGTATCGCCTTACATTTAATCCAGCATTTACTGCGGCAGATCTAACATCGGATATCTTGAACCTGTCGTAGTGCAGTACATCTGCCATGGCTACGGCGTCCGCTCCGCCTTCAATGCTTGCAGAAATTGCATGTTCTAATGTACCCATACCCCCACTTGCTATGACCGGTATATTCACAGCTTCTGATACTGCTTTAATAAGTGCAATGTCAAAGCCCTTACGAGTACCTTCCTGGTCAACCGAGGTTAGTAAAATCTCTCCAGCTCCATGCCGTTCACATTTTTTTGCCCAATCAATAACATCGAGTCCAGTTTTTTCTCGCCCATTGTTTGTATAAACTTCCCATGTTTCTGAGCTTATATTTTTTGCTTCGATAGATGAAACCATGCACTGGCTACCAAATCGCTGAGCTACATCCGAAATTATCTTAGGTGTTATTACTGCAGCCGTATTGATTGCGACTTTATCGGCTCCAGAACGAAGAATGTCTGTTACATCTTCGATTTTCCTTATTCCTCCGCCCACTGTTAGTGGAATAAATATATCTTTTACAGCTTCCTTAATGATATTGCCCAAGTGATTTCGCCCGTATAAGCTGGCGACTGAATCCATGTAGATCAGCTCATCAGCACCTTGGCCATAATATTTTAGGGCAAATTCATTGGGCTTCCCCAGGATCCTTAAACCCTCTAAATGTATACCTTTTATTAAATTCGGCCCTTTAATATCTAATCTTGCGATTAGTCTAAGATTTTTCATGCAAGTACTAATTGATTGGATTTCGAAGCTGCCAGCTTGACCCGTTGTACATCCAAAGATGTGGGGATCTGAATTTATCAGTAAGTCGTTCGAAATACTCTTTATTCATTAAGGTCTCTTCAAACATTTTACTCGCAATAGGAAAATCTCTTTGAGTTATTGATAGGTATGCGAATAATTCCTCAATAAATCTATTAGGGTATTCATGGTCAAATCTAGTCACCAATGCAATGCCTTCTTCTCGGTCAATGTCACCTGATCTAATCTCTTGCGCTGCATCATAACTTGCTCTCCCTAAGCCAAATTTAGTACCAGTTGTAAAATAATGCAGATCGTCAATTTTGTCATCGATACTGTTATATTTGGAATAGGTTCCTGGAGTTCGTTCCGGCGAAGCCAAAAAACCCCCATTCTCAACTGCATAATAATAAGCCGACTGAGGGTGCCATTTCAGATAATAGCCGAGATAATGCACTTTTATTTTTTTATCCAAAATTTGTTGAGGGTCCGCTGGTAAATAAGGCTGCAAATCATTTTCAGTTATGCCGAAATTTTCTTTGAGATTTGATATCGATACTCCGCCTAAGTGAATTTTATTCTTATCACTAGATGTAAAATAAGACCAATCGCGAATTGAACTTTCTGTATCTCCAATTGGATTGCCATACTCGGCTTCATTTTCGCCGTAAAAAACAAGTGGTATGTCGAATAGAATCGCCATTTTGGGTGCCAAAAATTTTTGACCAAACATAAATGCCTGGAACGGATGGAATAACAGTTCTGTTGAAAGTCGCGTTAGTAAACGATGAACCTTTCCATTTGGAGTCATTAAATAATTATCATGGCCGGCGTGAATCCATGACTGAAAATTTGTCCATCCCCAATCAGTGTAGATATGTGGAGCCCAAGTTACAGTTAGAGGGTTCATGCCATACTTATTTTTAAGTATGTGTGAGGCGTAAAAGCTGTCTTTACCCCCTGATCCTGGAACAATGCAATCATAAGAGCCGTCAGATTTTCGGTACTTATCACATAACTCAATTAATTGATTTTCACGATCTAACCAATCGATAGTATTCTGCTTTCGCTCAGTAAAATTACAAGCGTCGCAAATTCCCTTTTCGTCAAAGTTTATGGTTTTTTTCTTACTTAATTGTGTATGTTCAAATTCGACTGCAGAATTTGGTCTTTGATTAGAAATTACACATTTTCTGCAGTATTTTACTTCGGAAGGTAACCCATAAAATACTTTTGGATCAGAAATATCAGGCTTGTATTCCTCCAAATTTACCGGTTGTGGATATAAAATCTTATCCATTTTTTTCACCAATAACGTTACTCTGCTTAATTGAATCCGCTTTTTGTAAATCGACTTTTCTGCCAATGTCCATCCAGTGCTCGTGGATAGGATAAACTATTGTTTTCATCTCCATGCTTCTTAGTTTTTCGAAGAGACTTGGCATATCGCAGGCTACTCCTCTAGAAAGCATGTTAAGTGCATCGGGGCGCAGTACATAAACACCAGCATTAATTAGTGAATACGTTATGGGCTTCTCTTCATAGTGACTAATCTGTATTCCGTCAGTTTGCACGGTGCCAAAAGGGTTCTGGAATTCATGAAGCCGTACCGCCATGGTTCCATTAGCATCATGAATTTGATGATAATCTATTAACTGACCATAATTGATTTCAGTTATGACATCACCATTCGTGATGACAAAGTCCTCCATAGGTTTACGCTCCAATAAACTTAAAGCGCCAGCTGTGCCTAGCGGCTCAGATTCTCTCAAGTACTCAATTTCTACTCCGTATTCACTACCATCTTTAAAGTAATCTTCAATTACATTTCCTAGGTAATAGATCGCAATTATAAAATGGCGAAACCCATCAGCCTTTGCTTTTTCAATTATGTGATGAAGAATAGGTTTACCTCCTGCTACAAGCATAGGTTTTGGAATTGTCTCGGTTTCAGGTCTAAGTCGTGTACCCATTCCTCCTGCCATAATGATCATAAAATTTGAGCGAGTTGATACACGATTTATCTCATCCCAAAGGTGGATACCAGATACTTGGTTATTGATGTCAACAATTGGAATCTGTTGAACTTTGTTTGCGAGCATTAACTGTAATACCATTTCAAGATTCATTGCTTGTGGAACTACCAGAGCATCTCTATGCACAATTTTATCTACTGATTCATTTAAACTTATGCCGCGAAGTAAACCTTTTCGAATGTCTCCATCCGTTATGGTACCTATCAAGGTTTCTTTTTCGTCAACCACAATTACGATTTTTAAACCGGTTTTATTGAGAACTTCAATAGCATGACTAATTGTTGAGTCAAGATTAATCAGTAAATTTCTCCATGAAGGTTCTAAACTAAACATGTTGCCCTCAATCTATTGGAAATTTCAGATCATGAAATTCTTTTACAGAACTTAACGGTAGATTCATATGCTTAATCTTATTCAGGATTATTTCACTTGCTCCACCGCTCCCGTAGGGGTTCGAGGATATCAGCAACTGGTGGTGAAATTTCTCTGTATAGAGGAAGTCGATCATTTTCAAAATATCTTCTTTGATGGGGGCGCAATTCAATACGCTAGAACCATGGGTTCTTCCCTTCTGACGGTTTCCGATATTGATAGTACCTTTTTTGAAAACAGGTACTTCGATAAGACCACTAGAAGAATTACCTACTACACCGTCTACGAAAGGAATAGTGGAAAGAAACGCTAATTGTCCAAGTGATCTAAATAGTTTTGCGTTGAAATTTTCTTGAACAAATTTTTCAATAGCTTCACAAATGATCTGAGATTCAGGGTCGGCATTAGGCATTGTAAAAATCAATGTTGTATCAGCTAATTCCTTTAAAGCTGCTAATAAAGACTCAATTTGAGTTGATGTTTTATTCGAATCTACAGTTACGGGATGGAGAGTAATTAATAAGTTTTTTGCTCCAAATTTTAAACCAAGTTTGTCTTCCAACTCAGTTTTACTCAGTAATTTTAAGTTATGAATCGCATCAACACCAAGGGCGCCAGAAACAATTACTCGATGAGGCTTTTCTCCAAGTTGAATAACTCTATTTGCATATTCTTGCGTTGCAACAAAATGTATCTGTGACATTTTGGTTATAGAATGGCGGAAAGCATCATCTATGGCACCTTCTGTTAATTCTCCGCCGTGAATATGAATAATTGGTATTTGCAATACATGCGAGGCAATTGCAGCCGCAAAGATTTCAAATCGATCTCCTAACAGCAAGACAAAATCAGGCTGCAGTTCTTGCAGCGCTGTAGCAAATTTGCTTACACCTTTACCAATTGAATCGGATACGCCCAAAACATTATTTTCTTCAGACAATATCTCAATCTTTTTATCAATCATGAAACCATCTTCAACAATTTCTTTGTACGTTTCACCATATTGTTTCAAAAAATGACTACCAGTTGCTACTAATTGAAGCTGCAAGCTATCATCATCTTTAATTCGCTTCAGTAGTAGTTTTAGCAGCCCATAATCTGCACGACTGCCTGTAACAACACAGATTTTTCTGTTCATAACTCAATTACTTCATCTATCGAGTAATCACGCTTAGATATAGTACCAATTACTTGATTCCACATCATAGGGGAAATTCCAATACCTGCTCTTTTAGTGGTTATGTTAAGTTCATTGAAAATCTCTCCCTTTTTCAATTCTTTCTTTGCAACTATTACCTGACGAACGATACTTATATTTTTATATTCACTAGGCATAATCTTTTTCGTACCATCTCCTAATGCTTTTTCGATATTACGTATCGCCATAACTAGATCTTTTAACTCTGCAATATCTAAGCTAGCTTTATGATCCGGACCTGGCAAAGACTTATCCACGGTGAAGTGTTTTTCAATAACCTTTGCACCTAAAGCTGCTGCCGCGATTGCAATCTCAATTCCAGTTGAATGATCAGAGTAACCAATTGAGATGTTAAAGGCATCTCTCATACTGTGCATCGCCAAAAGATTGATGTCTTCCATAGGTGCTGGATATGATGATGTGCAATGTAGTAAAGTAATGTTTTTTCTTACTGTGCCTGCATCTTCTAGGACTTGTATTGCATTTCCAACTTCATGCAAATCTGACATACCGGTAGATAAGATTACTTCCATATTTTTTTTCCCAATGTGTTGAAGTAGTGGGAGATTGGTAATCTCACCCGATGGAATTTTCAAGATTTCTTGCCCAAGATCTATCAACATATCTACACTATCGATATCAAAGCCTGTTGAGAATAGTTTTATTCCGCAACTTCTAGCATGTTGAATGAGTTTTTCGAGAACATCTTTTCCTAGCTCTAATTTTTGTAACATTTCGTATTGAGATTCAGAAGTGTTTGACGGATCTAGTTGATATCCTGCTTTTACGGCGTTTCGTGTTACGATTTTCTCGGCACTAAAAGTTTGAAACTTTACTAGGTCCGCACCTGAAAGAGCGGCACCTTCGATAAGTTTTTTTGCCAAGTTGAGGTTACCGTTGTGATTTACTCCAGCCTCCGCAATAATAACCGTTCGCAACTTAATTACCAATCATTCTTGTATGATCTTTCAAATCCTTTAAAACAACAGTTCCCATTCCTATCAAACAATTATCACCAATTACTATCGCATTTCTGATTACGCTGCCACTTCCTATAAAGGTTTCCCGACCAATACGTGTAGCTCCATTGATGATAACACCCGTTGATATATGTGTGTGATCTCCAACAACCACATCATGCTCTAGAAGTGCACGCGTATTGATTATACAATTCTTACCAATTTGTGATCCCGAATTAATGATGACGCTATTCATAAGAATACTCCCTTCACCAATTATGACGTGAGGAGAAACTTGAGCAAATTTTGAAATGATTGTTGGTAGAGTAAAACCTGTATTTTTAGTCTTTTCAAATAGATTTATTCTAATCTGAGAACTTAAGATTTGGCCGACTGTTATAACTGCATACTCAATGCTTTTACGTATAGCTGGTAAATCTGAATCAGAACCAATGACTTTATACCCAAACTTTTCAGACCCTACCTCATCAGGCAATCCGACCAACCCTGCTATTGCAAATTCATCTAATTGTTCGATTACCTGTATACATGATCGAGCATGACCTCCAGCCCCAATTAAAATAATTTTTTTCTTAGTCATAGTTCATAACAATACTTGGGCTACTTGGGATATTTACCAGTGTGTGAGAGAGGAATTCTGCAACGTTTAAATCCATTCTAGGACAGGATTTAAACACTTCTGAACTGCTTATTAAATTCCAGGCAGGCCGAGTCATAATTCCTAAATCATTAGTTTTTTCTAAAATTTGTTCCTTTCTTTCACTGTACTCCGAACTCAAACACAACGTCTGTAACCAATAATTACTTCGACACTTTTCTGGTTCATTAAAAACAGTAACCCCGGTGATAGGGGCAAATGCTTTTCTGTATAAATCGTATAAGTCTCTTTTTGCTTGAATTTTAGATTCTATTTTTTCGAGTTGAGCGCATCCAAGTGCAGCATTAATATTTGGCATTCTGTAGTTATATCCAATTTCATTATGACTAAAACTCCATCTATGAGGAACTTTTGCAGTGGTTGTCAAGTGCTTAGCTCGCGTAGCGATGTTTTGATTATCAGTTAATATGGCACCTCCACCTCCTGTTGTAATAATTTTATTTCCATTGAAACTCAAGATACCTAGTGAGCCAAATGTTCCAGTATGTTTCCCTGAGTAGTAACTACCAAGAGATTCTGCTGCATCTTCCACAAGAACAATATTAAAATCTCTAGAGACTGCTAATAACCCCTCAATATCAACAGGATGTCCAAACGTGTGCATGGGTACCATAGCTCGTATCACTCTACCCGTCGAAGAATTTATACAATGGCCACCGATTTGATTTGTAGTACGCATTAAATACTCCCGTAATTTTCTGGGATCCATACCTAACGTACGTTCTTCGCTATCTGTGAAATGAGGAATAGCAGAGCAGTATGTGACTGCATTAGCAGAAGCCACAAAATTTAAGGCAGGGATCAGAACTTCGTCATTCTGAGTGACTCCGGCTAGTTTCAATGCTATATGAAGAGCAGCAGTGCCATTAACTACTGAGATTGCATATTTTGATCCCGTAAACTTAGCCAGTTCTACTTCGAATTGATCTACAAATTTGCCTACTGACGAAACATAAGTTGAGTCTAAACACTCCTTAAGGTACAACCACTCATTTCCTTCAAAAGTGGGTTCATGTAATGCAACGGGACCCGCACCAACTACCTTGGTTATAGCTGCGAGAATTTGCAGCTCTATAGGACTATTTGAACCTAAACTCTTCATATATTGTAAATACCGGGTTTGTAATTAACTGAGTTTGACGGTTGCTTGAACCAGTTGATGGTTTCATGGAGTCCCTGTCTAAAACCTTCATCTCCTGAAAAATTTGGTTCCCAGCCTAGAATTTTTCGAGCTTTACTGTTATCCGCCCATAATCTCTCTACCTCAGAATCCTTCGGTCTAACTCTTTTATTGTCTAACTCAATTTCAATTTTTGCACCCATTAACTCCATGATTAATCTGGCGGTGTCTCCAATTGATACTTCAAAATTACTTCCTAAATTGATAACTTCACCTAAACCATCTTCACTTACTAATGCCGCACAAAAACCAGAGACTATATCTTTAACATAGTTAAAATCCCTCGTTGGGCTTGTAGAACCAAGTTTGATTTTCTTTTTACCATTCAAGATTTGAGTAATTACAGTAGGTATCACCGCGCGTGCAGATTGTCTTGGCCCATATGTATTAAAGGGGCGTAGTATCACGACTGGAGTGTCAAATGATGAATAGAATGAGTATGCCAATTGGTCAGCGCCTATTTTGCTTGCTGAATATGGTGACTGCCCTAGTAGTCGGTGCTCTTCAGTAATTGGAACAAACTGCGCTGTTCCATAAACCTCACTCGTAGAAGTATGTACTAGGCGTTTTATGCCCAGCTCTTTTGCCGCTTGCAGAACATTTAAGGTTCCTTTTATGTTTGTCTCTAAGTATGTATCTGGTGAGTTATACGAAAATGGTATAGCGATAAGTGCAGCAAGATGTAACACGGCATCGCAACCTGACATAGCAGCTTTAACTCCATATGGATCTCGTATATCTCCACTAATTACCTCGAAATTACCTTTTACATCTTCATCACATTTATCCAGCCATCCCCAAGAGTTAAAAGAGTTATACATAACAAAGGCTCGAACTTTGAATCCTTGGCGCACAAGGGATTCTGTTAGATGAGAGCCAATAAAGCCATCAGCTCCGGTAACTAGGACCGTAGATCGATTATTTATACTCAAGATCCCACCTCCTGCCAAAACTATATCGCTTAATTCGTTGAAATAACCCCAGTGCTCACAGCCCGGCGACCTTTTCGCCTTGCAGCTGGTGCAGGTGCTTCAACTTCTTGCTCACTTTCATTTGAATTATTAATGGGTTCATTATCTGAATCTTCATCATCTGATTTGTCATCATCTTCTGATAAATCTTCATCGGCGTTTGCCTTACTTGTCTTTGAAAAACGCTGTTCCATATCTTTTTCTAAAGCCACTTTTTTAACCGGCTCAGCATGAATATGAATTCCTCGACCACCACAACTTTCACAAGTTGTTGAGAAAGCTTCTATTAATCCCTGACCAACTCGTTTTCTAGTCATTTGAACTAAGCCAAGTGAGGTAACTTCGGCAACCTGGTGCTTGGTGCGATC
>SXGQ01309388.1_pt1 | contig 12422 bp, 6 predicted proteins | sample 3178371 | NCBI WGS metagenome assembly SXGQ01 (sample SAMN11356859, study PRJNA531348) | freshwater metagenome | isolation source: freshwater sample F1-20 | place: China: Fuxian Lake, Yuxi | collected 2017-12-25
CCAGGCGTAGCCCCGCTTGTCCCCACTCTCCCAGCTTCCCCCGTGTACGAAGATCACGACCGGCGCCGGCCCGGTCAGCGGGCGTCCGAGCGAATCGAGGGCGCGGTACACATCGTAGCGCTGGCGCGTCCCGTCGCCGTAGGCGACCTCGGTGCGCGGGACCTCAACGGTCTCGATGAGGTTCGCGGCGCCGAGTTGGATGGTGGTACAGCCCTGGAGCGCGAAGGTCGCGATCAGGACGGTCGACAGGAGTCGGGCAGGGATATGCATGGGATAAGGCCTGAGGGAATCCTAGTCGTTCGGGCTGCTTAACTTCTGAATGCAGGGGAGCGCGATTCTCAGCGGGCACGATTCCTCCCGCACGCCCCCCACCTTGCGGTCGCTTCCGGGAGATGGCACTTTGTCCGACGACCGAACAAAGTAGCCGATCCCCCCCTCACTCGCTCGAGTCGGCCTCATGCGCCCAGCCCTGCTTCGGTGGTCCCTCGTTGGAATGCTGGCCGCACTCCCACTGGGGGCTCAGCCCACCGAGCCGTCGATCCAGATCAGGAAGGATCCATCGGGCACCCGATTGGAGGTCGACGGGCGACCATTCATGATTAACGGGGTCAATTGGGACTACATCCCGGTGGGCGAGAACTACGCCTACGCCCTCTGGACCCAACCGGATGGCTTCATCCGGGAAGCGCTCGAGCGCGAGATGGCGCTGGTGAAGCGGATGGGAGGGAACGCGATCCGTGTGTACGCGGGGATCCCCCCACGCTGGGTGCGGCACATCTACGAGACCTACGGGATTTTCACCGTCGTGAACCATCCGTTGGGCCGGTATGGGACCACGATCGACGGCGTCTACCAGGCCCAGACGAATTACGCCGATCCCCGCGTGCGTCAGGCGATCACCGCAGAGGTCTTGGCCCTCGTCGACGAGTTCCGTGGCACCCCCGGACTCCTCCTCTGGCTCCTCGGGAACGAGAACAACTATGGCCTGACCTGGCGCTCGGCCGAGACGGAGGCACTCCCCGTCGGCGAGCGGGACACGGCACGCGCACGCTATCTCTACTCCCTCGTGGGGGAGGTCGCTCGCAAGATCAAAGCGGCGGACGCCGCCCATCCTGTCGCCTTCGCGAACGGCGACTTGCAATACGTCGACCTCATCGCGAGCGAGGCCAAGGGGATCGACATCCTCGGGTCCAACGTCTATCGCGGCGCCTCCTTCCGCGACTTCTTCGACGTGGTCGCGGCGAAGCTCGATCTCCCCGTGCTCTTCACGGAATTCGGGGCTGATGCCTGGAACGCGCGCGAGGCCCGCGAGGACGAGACGGCGCAGGCACGGTATCTCGTCGCCCAGTGGGAGGAGATCTACGGCCACGCCGCCGGCCAGGGACGACCGGGCAACGCGATCGGGGGGTTCACCTTCCAATGGAGTGATGGCTGGTGGAAGTTCGGGCAGGAGACGCGCCTCGACCAGCACGATGTGAACGCCTCGTGGCCCGCCGATGCCTACCCACACGACTATGTGGCGGGCGAGAACAACATGAATGAGGAGTGGTGGGGGATCATGGCGAAGGGAGCCCCGGATGCGCGCGGATTCTTCGAGCTGCATCCCCGGGCCGCCTACTATGCGCTCCAGCGCATCCACGCCGTCGATCCGTACGGGCCTGGCATCGACCGAGCGCGACTCCGCGCGTACTTCGCCTCGATCGACCTGATCGGCCTGACGGCACAGGCGCGCGCGGAGCGGGCCGCCGCCGACGGCGACCAAGGACCCCTCCGGGTCAAGGGGATGCGACTCGAACTCACCTCCTTCGCGACCGGTGGGGCGCGACTGCGGACCCCGACATCGAGTGCCCCGAGTGCGACCGATCGCCCGGCCTTCACGGGATTCGATCGGATGGAATCGTACTTCGTCGAATTCGAGGCGAAACCGTCACCACGCCTGCAGGCGACCCTCGCGGTGAACGTGCTCGGCCACGTGCCCGAGAACCCGATCGACGAGATCTTCTACGAGAACCGGGGCCGGCAGCGATCCCTCAGCCTCGCGGACGGTGGAGCCCTCGCAACCGATGGTATCGAACGATTGAAGGTTTACCGCGCCCACGTGACGTGGGACGCCCCGACCTTCCGACTCGAGGCCTTCCATCGGTCGGGCCACTATCACTGGGGCTACGAAGGGGACTTCTTCGGCGTCTACCGCGAGGCGAACTACGGGCGCAACATCGACATCTACACCGCCGTCGCGCCGACTGGGATGGAACTCACCGGGAAGCGACAGCTGACCGGCCTATCGGTGGCGGTCGGCCCCGAGCTCTGGTGGGGCGCGAATCCGGCCGCGCTCGTGAAGTATCGGCGTCGGATCGCAGGGATCGACGTGACTGGACTCATCCATGAGGACCTCGCGCGGATCCCAGTGGGGTCGACGACGAGTTCCCTCGCCATCCCACTCCCTCCGACACGGCGCGTCTCGCTCGCCCTCGCCACCACGCTCGGCGGGATCGGTCTCGAGGCCGGTGGGATCTGGGCGGGGTCGACCCGCGTGGGGGAGACCTTCCAGTATGTCGAGGGGACCCCCGGGAACTACCAGGTCCTGCAGGATGAGATCCGCCCGAGTGACACCTTCGGCGCCAAGGCGAAGGTCACCGTCTCGCGTGGGCGCGTGAACTGGTATGCCCAGGGCGGTGTGATGGGACTCGTCGCCGACGGCGGACCGACCGCGGTGCAGACCTTCACCGGCTGGTGGCTCCGCGACACGGGGATGAGCAACCAGTGGAACGCCATGTCGGGGATCACCTATACGATCGGGGCCTTGCAGATCGCACCCAACGTGTTGGTGCAGGCCCCGCTGATCGGCCCGATGCCGAGCGATGCCCCCGCCCCGGCCCGGCTCCGGAACGTGCTGCGCGACCCGTTCGTGGTGCGTGGCAATCGCGAGATGGCCGCCGGCGAACTCGTCCTGACCTGGGATCCGACGCCCGCCACCTGGATGTATCAGTGGGACAACGACGTGCGCGAAGATGCACGGTTCGCCGCGAGTCTCGCGTACACCTACAAGCATCTGCCGACGGGGATGGACGCGGCGATCGGCATCCTCGGGGATGGACGGACCCCATTCGCCTTCCCCGCGTCGACCCCCGCTCGTGATCTGTGGGAGGTGCGCCTGCGCACCGTCGCGCGGGTCGGGAGCGATGTGCGCGTGATCGCCAACCTCTACGGCGGCACCGCGGAACCGAATGGAAATAGCCAGCGACTCGTCTCGCGTGCGGGCGGGGATCTTCGGCTCGTGACGGGTCCTGTGAAGGTCATGGGGGCGATCCGCCTCAACGACTTCGGTCCGTACGACTATCACCGCGACTTCAATCTCACCTTCCCCGCGCAGTACCTGGCGGATGTCGCGTACGTGCTCGGCAAGCCCCAGTGGTTCGACCTGCCGGAGACGAAGCTCGGCCTTCGTGGTACCTATCGGACCTTGGATCGCTACTCCCCACGCTACTGTCCGGTCCGCATCTCCAATGCGATCGGCGACCGGGTCTGTGATGGCACCGCGCCGGGCTACCCGCTCGGACGCGAGTGGGAGATCCGCAGCTATCTGACGGTGGCCTGGTGAGCGCCCCGACCCTTCCCCAACCTGGCGCCGCCCGGGTCGAGGCGCGCGTCGAGGCCCTCCTCGGTCGGATGCGGCTCAGCGAGAAGCTGGGCCAGATGATCATGGGGGAGCGGGCATCGACCACCCCTGAGCACGTGCGGGCGTATCACCTCGGCGCCGTCCTGAGTGGCTCCGGTTCGGTGCCCGGTGAGAATCGCCCCGCTGATTGGGTCGCGCTCAACGACGCCTTCTGGGTGGCGTCCACGGATGACGCGGACGGACGCACCCCGATCCCACTGCTCTATGCCGTGGATGCGGTGCATGGGCATGCGAACGTGCGCGGGGCGACGATCTTCCCGCACCAGATCGGCCTCGGGGCCACGCGGGACCCGCAGCTCGTCGCCCGGATCGCCCGCATCTGTGCGCGCGAGATCCTGGCGACCGGCCTCGATTGGAACTTCGCCCCGACCCTCGCCGTGGCACGGCACGTGTGCTGGGGCCGCACCTACGAGAGCTTCTCCGATGATCCCTCGCTCGTCGCGACCTTCGCCGAGCACTTCGTCCAGGGGATGCAGGGGACGCTTCGCGATGACGGCGTGCTCGCCTGCGCCAAGCATTGGATCGGCGATGGGGCGACGTCCGAGGGGATCGACCAGGGCGATGCCCGCCTCTCCGAGGCGGAGCTCCAGCACACGCACCTGCCCCCGTACCTCGCCGCGCTCCGCGCCGAGGTGCAGACGGTGATGGTCTCGTTCAACAGTTGGAATGGGACCAAGTGTCATGCCCATCCGTATCTGCTCACCGAGGTCCTCAAGGGTCGGCTGGGCTTCAGCGGGCTCGTCGTCTCCGATTGGGATGGGGTCGATCAGGTCGCGGAGGACCTCGACGAGGCGATCGCCCTTTCGGTGAACGCCGGGGTCGACATGATCATGTGTTCCGCCGATTGGCGACGACGCCTCGACGGGCTCCAACGGGCGGTCGAGCACGGGGCGATCCCACTCGTGCGGATCGATGACGCGGTCCGGCGCATCCTGCGGGTGAAGGTGCGCGCCGGGCTGCTCGATCGGGTCCGGCCGAGCGCGCGGCCCTGGGCTTTGAGCGAGACCTTCGGCAGCGCGGCGCATCGCGCCGTCGCGCGGGAGGCGGTGCGCCGCTCCCTCGTCCTCCTCAAGCATGAGGGGGAGACGCTCCCGCTCCGGCGGACGCAGCGGATTCTCGTCGCCGGGAAGCACGCCGACGATGTGAGTCACCAGTGCGGGGGATTCAGTGCCGCCTGGCAGGGGACGCATGGCAATGACGCGATCGAGGGAGGCACGTCGATCTGGCAGGCGATCCGAGCGATCGCCCCCGAGGCCACCCTCAGTGTGGATGGGAGCGCGGCCGATCCAGCGGCCTATGATGTCGCGGTCGTGGTCATCGGCGAGATGCCGTACGCCGAGGGGATGGGAGACATCCGTCCGGGGGGACGGATCACTCCCCCGCTCCCCGGTGGGCTCCGTACCGCGAATCTGGAACCGTATGGCACCACGTTGGAGCTCGCGGCGCGTCATCCCGAGGATCTCGCGGTGATCGCCAATCTTCGCGCGAAGGGGATCCCCGTGGTGACAGTGCTGCTCTCGGGACGCCCCCTCCTTGTGGATCGCGAACTCACCGCCTCGCAGGCCTTCGTCGCGGCCTGGCTGCCCGGCTCCGAGGGGGCCGGCATCGCCGACGTCCTCTTCGGCGACCACGACTTCGCGGGGACGCTCCCCTTCCCCTGGCCCGCCGCCGCCCCGAGCGCCGATGGGGTCGCCCCCGCGCGCTTCCCGCGCGGGTTCGGGCGCACCTACCGCTGACCCGCGCGCGAGCGGCGGCCTAGACCGCCGCGGTGCGACGCCGCTCGAGTTCCGCGCGCACCGCATACGCCCGTTCCTCGGTGAGCGGGTAGCCCATCATGATCCAGATGGCGAGCCCCGAGGCGAGGAAGGGGATCCAGACGTCGGCGAGCCGGAGGAGGTAGAGCGTGCGCGGGGACTGAGCCCCGCCGAGGGCCACATCGAAGCCCGTCGCGTTCAGGATCAGCCCGCCGGCGGCGAGGGCGACCGCCATCCCGACCTTCACCACCCACCAGAAGATCGAGCCGAACATTCCCTCGCGGCGGCGCTGCGTCGCGAGCTCATCGGTATCGACGACGTCGGCCATCATCGCGCCCATCAGGGTGAACAACCCGCCGAGGCCGAAGGCGAGGAGGGGCGCCGGCACGAGCACGAGCCAGGGGCGCGCGGGATCGTAGCAGACCCACTTGAGCGCATAGCCGACCATCGAGAGACCGGTCGAGACGAAGAAGGCGCGCTGTTTGCCGATCCGCGTGGCGAGCCAGGTGATGAAGGCGATCACCCCGAAGGTCGAGATCGCGCCGAGCGTCCCCGCGTAGCCGGTATAGCGCGCGCCGAGCTCCTGGTCCCCACCGAAGACGTAGTAGATCACCACGTACGACTGGAACGACGAGATCATGATGAAGCCGTTGAAGACGAGGAAGGTCGCCATGCAGAGGCGGAGGTAGGGCCCCGTCCGGAGCGTCGCGGCGAAGCCGCGGAAGAACTCCCCGGTGTTCCGACGCACCGCCAGCCAGGCGCCCCCGACGGGGGCGGCGACGGCCGCGACCGGGGCCAACCGCTCACGTAGGACGATGGCGGGGATGATCCCCACCACACAGGCGACGACCCCCACCGCGATGGCGAGTCCGCGCGCGCCTTCGGCGGGGGTTGCGAACCAGGTGGGGTTCGTCATGATCCAGAGGAACCAGGGGGAGACGATGTACGCGAGCTGGGCGATGAAGTTCTGCACCCCCATGAGGCGCGTCCGCTCATGGTAGTCGGGGGTGAGCTCGTAGCCGAGCGCCACCCACGGCGTCGCGAAGATCGTGTAGCCCACGTAGAAGATCGTGGACCCGATCGTGAAGTACCAGAAGTACCAGAGCTCGCTCTTCCCCACGGGGAGGAACCAGAGGAGTGCGAAGGAGATCCCAGAGAAGAGCGCCCCGACGAAGATGTACGGACGGCGCCGACCCCAGCGGGACCGGGTCCCATCCGAGATGAACCCCATGATCGGGTCGGTGAGCGCATCGGTCACGCGGGGGATCGCGCTCGCCAGCCCCACCAGGGCGGGATTCATCCCGAATCCGAGGTTGAGGATGATCAGCATCCCCCCGATCGCCGCCGCGAGGGTGTTGTTCACGAAGCCGCCGAGTCCGTACGCGACCTTATGCGCGAAGGGGATGCGGTCCGCTGGCGGGGTGAGATGGCGCGGTGGCCCCTCGGGCGCCGTGCCGCGCCCGAGACGCGAGTGCCAGGCAGCGAGGGCGAGGCGGAACCAGCCGGTGCGACGGTCGTTCATCGGCGCTCCTGTGAGACGCGGACCCAATCGATGGTCAGGGTCTGCGGAAAGACGGTGGAGGCATCCGGAGGACCGACGAAGCCCCCTCCGACCGCGAGGTTGAGGATGATGAAGAACTCGTGGTCGAAGACCCACGGGCCAGGCTGATCCCCCTTGGCCACGACGTGATAGAGCCGGTCATCGAGGTAGAAACGGATCTCGCGCGGGGTCCAATCGGCGCGATAGACATGGAAGCCGTCATCCAGACGCCCGGAGGGGAGGGTGTATCGCCGCGTGAGCGCGGCCCCACCCGAGTAGCCGGGGCCATGGACGCTTCCCAAGACCACCGAGGGTTCCTGTCCGCGGTATTCCATGATGTCGATCTCTCCGGATCGGGGCCACCCGACCACCGGGAAATCCGCACCGAGGAGCCAAAAGGCGGGCCAGAGGCCGCGCCCCGTGGGCATCTGCAGGCGCGCCTCGAAGCGCCCATACTGGAACTGGCGCCGCCCGAGGGTCTTGAGTCGCGCAGAGGTGAAGTTGCGATTCAGGTATGCTTCCTGCCGCGCCGTGATCACCAGGTGCCCGGCGCCATCCAGCGCGGCATTGCTGCGGCGGTCGGTGTCGTATTCGAGCTGCGCATTCCCCCAATCGGTACCGACGTCGGCGACCCATGAGGTGGGATCGGGGGCGGATCCCGCCGGCCCCTCGAACTCATCCGACCAGACGAGCTCGTACGTGGGCGCCGTGGCCCCCGTACAGGCCCCCAGACACGCCCCGAGGAAGAAGACCAGACTGAGCGGCCGGAGTCGCATCGTGTAGGGGGAGGTGAGGATCAATCGTCGGTCCGGGCGCGCGCCACGGATCGAAAGAGCCGAGGATCGCGCAGCGCGGCGTCGAGGACGAGGGTCGCGGCACCGAGGGCGATCCCCTCGCGACCGAGGGTGCTGGTACGGATCTCCGTCGCCGCGGCGGCCGGGACGAAGGTGCGGCGGAGCGCGGTCGCCCGGAGAGGGGTGATGAGCTTCTCCCCCAACCCCGCGATGCGCCCCCCGAGGATGACCGCCGCGGGGTTCAACAGGTTGAGCATCCCGGCGATCGCGACCCCGAGATGCTCCGCCACCTCATGGACCACCTGGAGTGCCAGCGGATCGTCCTCGCGCGCCGCCGCCTCCAAGCGCGCGATGGTGGGGGTCCCCGTGGCGAGCGCACTCTGCGGATAGACGCCGGCGAGCGCGCGGATCCGCGCCTCGAGGGCGGGGGCCCCGACGAAGGTCGTGAGGCAACCGCGATTCCCGCAGTTGCAGGTCTCGCCACGAGGATCGATGGCGATGTGTCCGATCTCGCCGCCCACCCCACTCGCCCCGCGGTGGATCCGTCCGTCGATCACATGACCGGCCCCGATCCCCGTCGCGATCTTGATGTACGCGAAGTGATCGAGCCCCTGGGCCGCCCCCCACCATCGCTCGGCGAGCGCTCCGAGATTCGCGTCGTTATCCACGAGCACGGGCGCCCCGAGATGGGCGAGGAGCTCGGTGAGCCCATGGCGCCCCTCCCACGCCGGCATCGCGACCGGGGAGAGCCGATCGGGATGCCGCATGTCCACCGGGCTCGGGACGGCGACGCCGATCCCCACCAGACGGCGCCCCGACGCGTCGGGGGCCGCGAGCGCGGCCTCGACCTGGGACCGGATCACCTGCCGCGCACCCAGCGGATCGGTCTGCACCGGGTGGGACAGTCGCTCGGCGGCGAGGACGCGCCCGCGGAGATCGGTGCGGATCGTCGCGACATGGGAGGCCCCCATGTCGACGCCGATGATCGTCCCCGCATCGTCTTGGAACTCGAGGACGATCGGTCGTCGTCCGCCTCGCGACGCCCCGACCCCGGCCTCGCGTACCAGCCCCGTCGCCAGCAGCGTCTCCACGATCTCCGAGACGGTCGAGCGAGACAGGCCGGCGCGGCGCGCGATCTCGGCGCGGGAGATCCGCTCCTCGTCCCAGATGAGCCGAAGCACGGCATCAGCCAACGACGGTGGGCGCGCCGGACCGAAGTCCAACGCGCCCACCCGGGGACCCGGAAGCCGGGTCAACGTCTCTGCCGCCACACGGCACGTGCCATGGGCAGAAGCCTATTTATGGAACAGGACGTTGTCGAGGAAGGCCGTGCGCGACGCCGGCGCACTCACGAAGATGAGCTGCGCGAGGTTCGCCCGGGTGGTGAGGCCGGTGAACTGGCTCAACGGGATGTTGAAGGTCACCCAGCTCCCGGTCGCGAGGGCCGGCGTGGTGGCCGCCGAGAAGGTCAGCTCGTGTTCCTTGTCGTCCCCGCCACCGAAGGCGTTGTTCGTCCCGAAGTCGACGAGCTTGACCTTGAACTCCGCCGGCGCGGCGGTCGGATCGGGGGTCCAGAGGTCGAACGAGAAGTGCGTCATCGTCGACGCGTTGACGGTGGCCGTGGTGAATTCCGTCCCGGAGAAGACGAGGTTCGAATACTTCTTGACGTCGTTGCCGGCCACCTGTACGTCGGCGACATCCGCCTGATCCCACGACGCGGACCAGGTGTCGACCGTCCGGTTGGTGTACGCATTGCTGAACAGCGAGATCACGTCCGCGGCCGCATAGCTCGGCGTCGGTGCGGCGACCCCCGGCCCATCCGCCGAGAAGAAGACGTTGTCGAGGAAGAAGGTCCCCACCGAGCCGGAGAGGATCAGCTGCGCGACGGCGGTGCGCCCCGTCATCCCGGTGAAGCGCACGAGGGGGAGCTGGAAACGAACCCAGGTGCTCCGCGCGAGCGCCGGCGTGGACGCGGTGGTGAAGGTGAGCTCGTGCTCCGTGTCGTCCCCACCACCGAAGGCGCCGTTGGCACCCCAATCCACGAGCTTGACCTTGAAGGTCGAGGCCGAGGTGAGGGAATCGGGGAGCCAGAGATCGAAGTTGAAGGTCGTCATCGCCGAGGCATTCACCGGGGCGGCCGGCTCGATCCCCGCGAAGACGAGGTTCGTGTACTTCTTGACGTCGTCGGTCCCCACCTTCACATCGGCGACGTCCGCCTGATCCCACGAGGTCGACCAGGTGGTACCGGTGCGATCGGTGTAGGCGTTGCTGAACAGAGAGATCACGTTGGCGGCCGGATTCGTCGGGGCGCTGTTGGCGCTCGTCGGGCCCGGCGGCGGCGGGATCTTGTAGAAGTAGACGTTGTCGAGGTAGGCCGTGGGGCTCCCCGAGATGATCATCTGCGCGAGGTTCGCCCGCGTGGTCAGCCCCGCGAAGGCGGAGAAGGGGATGTCGATCGAGTTCCAGGCGCCGACGGTGATCGACGGGGTGGAGGTCCCGGTGAGGGTGACCTCGTGCTCCTTGTCATCGCCCCCACCGAAGGCCCCGTTCGCCCCGAAGTCGACGAGCTTGATCTTGAAGCCCGTGGCACTCGTGACCCAGAGGTCGAGATGGAGTCCCGTCATCTGGGTGGCATTGACGCGCGAAGTGATGAACTCGATCCCGGCGTACGAGAGATTGGTGTACTTCTTGGCAGCATTGCCCGCGACCTGCACGTCGGCGACGTCGGCCTGATCCCACGAGGCCGACCAGGTGTCGACCGTGCGATTGGTGTAGGCGTTGCTGAAGAGCGAGATCACGTCAGACGCGGCACGTGTGGGCGTCGGCGCCGCCGCGGCCGGCGGGGCACTCGCCGTCAGGGCGATGCTCCCCGAGGCGGGGATCGCCCCGAGCGCTCCATTGATCGTCGCCGAGCCAGCCCCGGCGACGGTGATCGTCCCATTGGCGACGGTGGCCACCGCCGCATTGGAGGTATTGAAGGTGAAGTAGGCGGGCGCGGCAGCGACGGTCTGATCCGCACCCCCGACGGCCGCGGTCACGGTGGTCCCGACGATCTTCCGGGTGTCCCCGACCTCCTGCTGATACGACCCGTTCGCGATCGCGGGCCGGATGTTCGTGACGGTCCCGAGGGTCTCGTACTGGATGTCATCGAGCCAGAGCGTGTAGCCCTGCCCGTTCTCCGGCCCTTCCGCGAAGAAGAAGAGCCCCTTCTCCGAGGTGAGCTTGCTCGCCAGCGGGATCGCGATGGTGTACTTCTGCCACGAGGTCGTGAGCGCGAACGCGGACCGCTCAGCGCCATATAGGGAGGTGCCGGTGTTGTCGTTGCCGAGGCCCGCGACGTTCAACGTCGCGGCGATGCTCCCCTTCGCATAGAAGGAGATAACATCGTATTTGCTCAGGTCACGCCCCTGACCGGCGACGAAGGCGCCACCGGAGTAGGACCCGGCCGGGTCACCGACCGCGGGCACGACGATCTTGAGCGAGCTGCTCCCGCGGTACTTGACGGCGTTGTCGATCGACATCGCCGTGAGCAACGACCCCTCGAAGGCCTGCCACGTGACCCCGTCACTGAAGGCATCAGTGAAGACCTTGGGATCGTTCGGGAGGGGCGCCGGACCCGTCCCGCCATCGCGACTGCATCCGGAGAGGATGAGCGCGAAGAGGAGGAGTGGGGCAAGGAGACGGGGCGATCGCATAGGGGGACTCCACGGTGCAGGTGACCGGACGGTGGCCGGTTGTTGGGGGAACGCGACCTGAGGAACACCTTCTTTGTTCGACAGCCGAACAAACGATGCGGTCCCAAGGGAACCCTGTCAAGCCAGCGCGGTCAATCCCCGGTCGGGCGCCCTGCCGTCACCTGCCGAGCGAGGGCGACGATCCCGACGATCACCCCGCCAGCGACCACCCCGATCCCGCCCTCGAGCCCGATGGTCACGAGCGATCCGAGGGTCCCCATCCCCTCGGCGAGTCCCTCGATCCCATGTCCCACCACCGGGATCCCGTGCGCGAGGATCGTCCCCCCGACCAGGAACATCGCGATCGTCCCGCCGATGCCAAGCCCCTTTAGGAGCCAGGGCGCCGACCAGATGATCCCGGTGCCGAAGGCGCGGGAGGCGCCCCCCGCCGCGATCAGGCGGAGCCCGAGGTCGTCGAGCTTCACGATCCCCGCGACGAGGCCATAGACGAGCGCCGTCACGAGGACACCGATCGCGCTCAGCGCGGCGACCTGCTGCGGCATCGGGGCCGAGGCCATCGTCCCCAGCGCGATCACGACGATCTCCGCCGAGAGGATGAAGTCGGTCCGGATCGCACCGCGGATGCGCGTCCGCTCGAGCGCGACGAGGTCCACCCTCTGGTCGCGGACCGCCGCACGGAACTCGGCCTGATGCTGCGCATCCTCGACATCGTGCGTCAGCTTGTGCCAGACCTTCTCGAATCCTTCATAACAGAGGAAGGCCCCGCCGATCATCAGCAGGGGCGCGATCAGCGCCGGCGCGATCGCACTGATCAGGAGCGCCGCCGGCACGAGGATCACCTTGTTGAGCAGCGAGCCCTTCGCAACCGCCCAGACCACTGGGAGTTCGCGGTCCGGGGTGAAGCCGATCACCTGCTCGGCGTTGAGCGCGAGGTCGTCGCCGACCACCCCACTCGTCTTC
>SXGQ01681154.1_pt1 | contig 12422 bp, 11 predicted proteins | sample 3178371 | NCBI WGS metagenome assembly SXGQ01 (sample SAMN11356859, study PRJNA531348) | freshwater metagenome | isolation source: freshwater sample F1-20 | place: China: Fuxian Lake, Yuxi | collected 2017-12-25
ACGCGTCGGTGGGAATCGCGAGCACGACGCACCTGGCCGGCGAAATGCTCAATGTCGCAGCCGGGATCAACACGCTGCATGTGCCCTACAAGGGCTCGACTCCGGCGATCACCGACATGATGGGCGAGCGCGTGGATTTCGCTTTCTTCGGCATCTCCGGCTCGATCCAGCAGGCGAGGGCGGGCCAGATTCGCGGCATCGCCATCAGCACGCTCAAGCGCTCGCCAAACTTCCCGGACATTCCCGCGGTCGCCGAGACCGTGCCCGGCTTCGAGCTCAGTTCCTGGTACGGCATGATGGCCCCGGCCGGGACCTCGAAGGCGATCGTGCAACGGCTCTACCAGGAGGTGGCTGCGGCAGTGAAGAAGCCCGACGTCATCGAGTGGATGAAGCAGAACGGTCTCGACCCGGTGGGTTCGACGCCGGAGGAGCACGCGGCCTATATCCGCGCCGAGACGGCGAAGTGGGCCAAGGCGTTGCGCGACGCGAAGATCACCAACTGAGATGGCTGGCCTCGCCGCCCGGATCGCCGCCTTCGCGCACGGCTTGCGCTGGGAAGACCTGTCCCCGGCGCGGCGCCGCAAGGCGCGCTGGCTGTTGGCCGACTTTATCGGCTGCACGTTAGCCGGCAGCACGCTTGCGGAGGCGGCAAGCGGCTACGTGCTGGCAAGTCCCGGTCCGGTAAAGGTTCCCGGCGACAGCCGCGGGCTTTCTCCCGAGTCGGCAGCCATCGCGATGGGCACCTGCGGCGCGCTGCTGCAAATTCACGACGGCTTCGGCGGTGGTGGCAACCATCCCAGCAGTAGCGTGATCTCCGCACTTTGGGCATCTCGCGGCCAGCGCCCGCTGACCGACCTGTTGCTGCCTGCGGCCATTGGCTACGAAGTCGCCTGCCGCATCGCGAAGTGCGCGCACCCGGCGCAGACGCTCGCGGGCGCGGCACCGACCTCGACCACTGGCGCCATCGGTTCGGCGGCTGCGGTCGGACTGCTGCTCGGACTGGAGCGGGGCATGCTGGCGAACGCGATTTCCATCGCCGCATTCTCGGTTCCGGTTGCAGCGATGCGCGGACTGACCGAACACGGCTCCGTGGTGCCCTTGCACGGTGGCTTTGCCGCGCGCACCGCGATGGAAGCGGTACGTCTTGCGCAGGCAGGCCTCGCCGCGGGTGAGAACGTGCTCGAGGGCGGCAAGGACGCCGGCCTGCTCCGGCTGCTCAAGGGCGACGCGGCTGCGTTGGCGCCCGAGCAGTGGCGTGGCGAGATGCTGGACGGCGTGTACTTCAAGCCCCTTCCTGCTTGCCGCCACGCGCAGCCGGCGGTGGAGGCGGTGCTGGATCTGCTTCGCGCCGGTCCGCTCGATCATCGGCGGATTCGCGCCATCAAGGTACTCGCCTACCCGGTATCCATCATGTTCGGCAAGCCGCCGCGGCCGGAGCATGAGCTCTACGACCGCTTGATGAGCACGCCCTGGGCGGTGGCGAGTTGCCTGGTGCACGGCGGCTACGGCTTCGACAACGTCATGTCGCCGGCACGGGATCCGCGCATCGAGGCGCTGTATCCGAAGATCAGCTTCGAGGCCGTGGCGGAGTACGAGAAGGAATATCCGCGGCGATTCATGACCCGCGTCGAGGTGACGCTGGAGGACGGCAGTGTGCGCGCCGGCGACTGCCGCATGGAATACGGCATGCCTTCCGAGGACGGACCTTACTCCCCGCGTGGCACCACCACGCCACCGATGGACGAGGCAGGCATGCGCGCGAAGTTCTTCGACCTTGCTTGCCGGCGCATTCCGCGCGCGCAGGCGCAGGCCATCCTGGACGAGATATTCGAGACCGAGGTGGTGACATGAAAGGCAAACACGACATCGCCGCGATCGACATCGTGGTGAACCTCTGGACGCCCGAGGCAAACGCGCTGCGGCCAAAGCGCGACGCCTTCTTCAAGGGCAAGATGAAAGTGAAGCCGCAGACCGCCGACGGTATCTCGATCAAGGAGATGCTCAGGCGCATGGACGCGGCGGGTACCGAGCGCAGCTTGCTGGTCGCCATCCGCGCCGGGCGGCTGGGCCATCCGGCCTGCTACCACCTGCCGTATGAAGTGGTGGCGAAGGCGGTCAAGAGCCATCCGGATCGCTTCAGCGCGCTCGCCGGGCTGGATCCGCACGACCTCATGGGCGGCGTGCAGGAACTCGAGCACGCGGTGAAGGACCTGGGCTTTATCGGCGCCCACTTCTACCCACATTGGTACGAACTCGCCCCCGACCACGCCAGGTGGTACCCGTATTACGCGAAATGCTGCGAGCTCGACATCCCGGTGCAGATGCAGGTCGGCCAGTCGATGATCTACGACCCAGACTACCGCCTGCGCAGCGTCGGCCGTCCGATCACGCTCGATGCGGTCGCCTGCGACTTCCCGGAGCTGAAGCTGATTGGCATCCATGTCGGCATCCCCTGGACCGAGGAAATGATCGCCATGGCCTGGAAGCACAAGAACGTCTACATCGGCTGCGACGCCCACAGCCCGAAGTACTGGCCGCAGGCCTTCGTGCACTACATCAACAGCTTCGGCCAGGACAAGGTGCTGTTCGGCACCGATTTCCCGATCCTCGATTTCGAACGCACGCGCGCGGAGATCGAAGGCCTGGGACTGAAGCCGCAAGCGAAGCGCAAGCTGCTGCGCGACAACGCGCTGCGGGTGTACAAGCTCGCATGAATCGTCGTGTCGTGCTGGCGGCGAGGCCGAGCGGACTGCCCGCGCCAGGTGACTTTGCGTTCGCGGAGTCCCGCGTGCCCGAGCCTGCCAAGGGCGAGTTCCTCGTCGCCGCCCGCTACCTGTCGGCCGACCCGCTGCAGCGCTGGCGCATGGACGAGACGGCGAACTACGGCGCAACCATTTCGATTGGCGAGACCATCTGGGGCCGCATGGTGGGCGAGGTCGTGCGCTCGAGACATCCCGGCTGGCGCGAGGGCGATTTCGCCGAGGGCATGCTGGGCTGGCAGACTTACGCCCTGTCCAGAGGCGAGACGGAGAAAGCGCGTTATGCGCCTGGTGTCACGCGCGTGGACCCGTCGCTTGCACCGGTATCGACCGCGCTCGGCATTTTCGGCATGCCCGGCGTCACCGCGTATTTCGCTATGCTCGAGATTTGCGATCCGCGGCCAGGCAAGACCGTCGTGGTGAGTGCGGCGGCGGGGGCGGTCGGCTCGCTGGCCGGCCAGATCGCGCAGCTGCATGGTTGCCGCGTCGTCGGCATCACGGGTGGCCCGGAGAAGGCGCACCACGTCCAGTCGGAACTGCGTTTCGACGCCGCGATCGATTATCGCGGCGCGCCAGACCTGCAATCGGCCCTGCGCGCGGCCTGTCCCGACGGCGTCGACGCGTTCTTCGACAACACCGGCGGTGACGTGGCCGACGCGGTTTACCCGCTGCTGGCAAAAGGGGCGCGTGTCGCCGTCGTCGGACGCATCGCACAACTTGAGGGCAAGGGCACGCGCGCCGACGTCCAGGAATACATCCTCGCCGCCCGCGCGCGCCTCGAAGGCTTCATCGTCTATGACTACGAGCACCGCGCCGACGAGGCGCGCCAGCGCATCGCGGGCTGGCTCGCGGCCGGAGAGGTTTCCTATCGCGAAACGGTGCATGATGGTATCGAGTCCGCCCCCCAGGCGCTGATCGACATGCTGCAGGGCAGGGGGCTCGGCAAACACGTGATCCGGATCGACTGATTCATGCTGCCTGTCAGAAAGGTGACCGCAGATGACACGCACCAGACTGGTCAGAGTGATGCTGGGCGCTCTGGCGGCGATAGCCTGCAAAGACGACGTTTGCGATGAATAACCCGCTGCCGAAGGCCGCGCTCCAGGCGCAGGGTGACGATGCTTCGCTCGCCTTCGCGCGCGCGCTGCGCAGCGTGCGCTACGAAGACCTCCCTGGCGACGCGCTCGCCGCAGCGAAGGCCAACATCCTCGACGGTATCGGTGTCGCGCTCGCGGCGACCTCGACCACGCCGGCCTGTCGCGAGATGTCGGAAATCGCGCTGGAGCTGGGCGGCAAGGCCGAGGCGAGCATCATTGGCTACGGCGGGAAAGTGCCCGCCCACATGGCGGCCTGGGTGAATGCGGCGCTGGTTCATTCGCTGAACTACAACGACCTCTTCGATGCCTGGTGGTCGCACCCCGGAGGCACGCTGCTGCCGGTCGGTCTGGCAAGCGCCGAACGCAGCGGCAAGGTGAGCGGCAGGGAGTTCCTCACCGCCTACGTGCTTGCGCTGGACATGATGGCCCGGCTGGGTCGGGCCGTGTTTCCACCCACGCCGTCGCGCGACTGGGCCAGCTACGGCTGGCTGCCGCCGCAGATTTTCGGCTACTTCGGCGGCGCCGCACTGGCAGGGCGGCTGGCCGGATTGAACGAGAAGCAGCAGGTGAGCGCCTTCGGTCTTGCCTATGCGCAGGCGGCGGGCACCATGGAACCGCTGTTCGGGGTCGGCGCTGACAAGGGCCTCTACCAGTCGTTTCCCGCGCAACAGAGCATCCTCGCCGTCTTGATGGCGGCGAAGGGCATCGCCGGCGCGCCGCGAAGCCTGGAGGGCAAGGCGGGTTTGTTCCAACTGTTCTTTCGCGGCGAGTATGACCCGGCTGCGTTGACCGAAGGGCTCGGAACGCGCTTTCTTTCCGGGGAGCTCGGCGCCTATGCCTACCCGTGCTGCGGCTACACGCAGGTCTATGTGGCCGAGACCCTCAAGCTGGTGCGCGAGAACGGCGTGCGGCCGGAGGACGTCGAGTCCGTGACGCTGTCGGTCGGCCCCCGGGCACTGAACCTTTGCGAGCCGCGCGAGGTGCGCTGCACTCCGGGCAACATGACAGAGGCGCAGATGAGCATTCCCTACACGGTCGCCACGGCGATCGCCAAGGGCAAGCCGAAGATCGACCACTTCACGCGCGAAGGCCTGCGCGACCCCGCGATCCTCGCCATGGCCGCGAAGGTGCGCTGGCGCACGGATCCGGCCTGCGACAAAACCTACGGCACGGCCGAGATCCAGGCGGGCGTCGAGATCGGCCTGCGCGGTGGCAAGGCGGTGCAATTCCGGCACAACGGCTTCCGCTACGGCCATCCACGCAACCCGATTCCGCGCGCCGTCCAGGTCGAGAAGTTCCGCGACTGCATGACCTACTCGGTCAAGCCGATGCCGGCCGCGACGGTGGATGGCCTCATCGATGCGGTCGACCGGCTGGAGCAGCTCGATGACGTGGCGCAGATCGTCCGCATGATCGCCTGATGTGCGCCTGGGACGATGAGGTCGATGTACTCATCGCTGGCGCCGGTGGCGCGGGGCTGCAGGCCGCCATCGAGGCGGCATCTGCCGGCGCGAGCACCGTGGTGTTCGAAAAGCAGATGCGCATCTGGGAATCGTCCACGGCCATCGCGGTCGGCCGCGTCAGTTTTCCCTGCACCGACCTGCAGGCCAGGAACGGCGTCGCGGACTCCAATGAACTGATGACCCGCGACATCCTCGAAACCGGCCGCCACAAGAACGATCCTGTCCAGGTGCGCGCCTACATCGATCACGCGCTCGAAACCTACCGGCAGTTATGCGAGCTGGGCATCGTCTGGTCGCCCACGGTCTCCGCTATGGCCGGAATGAGCGTGCCACGCGGCCACCTGACCGACATGATCGATCTGGTGCGCACGCTCAGGCGCGCCGCCGAGGCGCGCGGCGCGCAGGTGGTGTTCCAGACGCCCATGACCGGATTGCTGACCGACGATGCGGGTGCCGTGGTCGGAGCCTCGGTGCAGGAGCGCAGCGGTCGCAGTTCACGCATCCGCGCACGCAAGGGCGTGGTACTGGCGGCCGGTGGCTTCGCGCGCGATCCGGAACGGCTGCGGCGCATCGAGCCGCGGTTCGACCGGGTTCTGCCGACGTCCGGCATCGGCCACACCGGCGATGCGCTGCGGATGGCCGAGGCGCTGGGCGCGGACACACGTGACACCGAGTACGTCCAGCCCAGCTTCGAGCTTCATGCAAGCGGAGGCACCTCGGACGATATCCTGATCCTGTATTACCAGGGCGGCATCATCGTCAATGCCAGGGGCGAGCGCTTCGTGAACGAGTCCATTTCGTACAAGGACATCGCGCGAGCCTGCCTGGACCAGCCCGGCATGATGGGTTTCCAGGTTTTCGACCAGGCGGTGTACGACAAGGCGGTCGCGGCACAGGCCGCCGCCGGGCAGAGCTCGCCGATGACGCTGGACGCCAACAAGATCCGCCTGCTGGTGAAGGGGCGCACACTCGAGGAGCTGGCGGCGAACATGGCCGTTCCCGCCGAGGCGCTGTTGCCAACGGTGGAGCGGTACAACCGTTTCGTGGGCGCAGGGCGCGATGAAGAATTTGGGCGGCAGGTGCTGGCCGGCAGTTTCGGCAAGCCGGTGCGCCTCGACAAGGCGCCGTTCTACGCCTACGCCACCATCGGCCACCTGCTAGCCACCTACGGCGGCATAGCGGTCGATGCTCAGATGCGCGTGCTCAGGAAGGGTCAACCGATTTCCGGCCTGTACGCGGCGGGAGAGTCCACGGGCGGCTTCCACGGCGCCAGCTACCACTCGGGGACCGGGATCGGCAAGGCGCTGATCTTCGGTCGCATTGCAGGCAGAAGCGCGGCGACGCGCGTTTCATAGAGGAGAAGTCCATGTTGGGGAAAACCCTTGCAAGCGCAGTTCTGGCGTTCTCGGCGCTGGCGGTGCAGGCACAGACCTTCCCGCTCGACAAGCCGATCCGCATCGTCGTGCCTTACCCACCGGGGGGCAGCGCCGACGCGCTCGCCCGCATGATCGGCAGCCAGCTCGCGCCGCGTATCGGCAGGCCCGTTGTCGTGGACAACGTCGCCGGTGCCAGCGGCAACATCGGCACCAACCAGGTGGCGCGCTCGGCGCCGGATGGCCATACCCTGGTGCTCGCGGCCACGCCGCTGTCCACCAATCCCGCGTTCTACAAGGACATCCCCTTCGACGTCCTGAAGGACCTGTCGCCGGTCACCCAGCTGACGCGCCAGGCCTTCGTGCTGGTGGTGCATTCCTCCGTGCCGGCGAATACGGTTGGCGAACTGGTCTCGCTCGCCAAGTCGCAGCCCGGCAAGCTCACGTTCGCCTCCCACAGTGCGGGCGGCGCTACGCACCTCGCAGGCGAGCTGTTCAAGCTGATGGCGGGGCTCGACCTCCTGCACGTGCCGTACAAGGGGCAGGCGCCGGCAACGGCCGATATTGTGGCCGGGCGCGTGACCCTGCTGTTCGACAGCGCCTCCGGAGCCATGCAGCACGTCAAGGCTGGGCGGCTCAAGGCACTGGCGACCACAGGGCCCGTGCGCTCGCCGCTGGTGGCCGATGGCAGCCTGCCGACCATGGCGGAGAACAAGGGATTCGAGGGCTTCAATGTCATCGCCTGGTTCGGGATCATGGGACCGGCGGGCGTGCCCGCACCGATCCTGGATCGCCTCTCCGCGGATATTGCCGCGTCGGTACGCACGCCCGAAGTTGCCCAGAAGTTGAACGGGCTCGGATTCGATGTGGTCACCAGCGCGCCCAGGGAGTTCACGGCGCACGTCCACAGCGAGGTCGCCAAGTGGGCAAAGGTCGTGAAGGATTCCGGCGCCAAGCTGGACTGAGAATGAAGCGCGCCTACGCGAACCTGAAGCACGGCCAGATCCACTACGTCGAGGCGGGCAAGGGCGCGCCGCTGCTGCTGTTGCATTCGGCGCCGCGCTCCTCGCGCGCTTACCGCTTCCTGGTGCCGCTGCTTGCGCGGGATTTCCGCTGCATTGCGGTAGATCTGCCCGGCTTCGGCCAGTCCGATCCGCTCGCCGGCAAGGTGACCATGGAAGCGCTGGCCGGGGCAATGATCGAGTTCCTCGGTTCGATCGGTATTCCCAGGGCGCACGTGTTCGGCTACCACACCGGCAACAAGGTGGCCGCCGCGATGGCGGCCGGGCATCCGGAGCAAGTGGATGGCGTGGTGCTGTGCGGCCAGATCCACAGCATCATTCCCGACCGCGACGCGCGCAACGACGCCATCCGCCACATCGTCGACAAGTACTTCGCGACGTTCCCGGAATCGCCGAACGGCGAGCATCACCTGCGCCGATGGCAGGCCGACTGGTCCGACGTGACCGGGTTCGCGCAGCCGCGCAGCCTGTTCTCCAAGCCGGTGATCACCGAGGCCGACATCGAGGACCTGAAGATCCGCATGCTGGACCATGTGCAGGCCGCCGCAGCGATCCAGGCTACCTACGGCGCGAACTTCGACTATGACTTCGGCGCCGCGCTGGAACGCATCGCCGCCAGGACCCTGCTGCTCGAGCTGGTCATGCCCGATGAGGAACACCTCGGCCGGCAGCTCGACGCGGTCTGCCGGCTGGTGAAGCGGGGGCGTGGCGAAACGATCCAGAACGCCGGCCGCGTCGCCATCGAATCGCATGCTGCCGAGATTGCCCGCAGCGTTACCCGGTTTCTCAAGGAGGAGGCTTCACCATGAAATCCTTGTTTGTCGCGCTTGTCGCGTTGTTTTCCGTTTCGGCAATAGCCCAGCCGTTTCCCTCGAAACCGATCCGGTTCGTGGTTCCCTTCGGTCCCGGCGGCGGCACCGACCTGGTCGCGCGGATCGTCAGCCAGAAGCTGGGCGAGGGACTGGGGCAAACGGTCGTGGTCGAGAACCGCGGTGGCGCTGGCGGCCAGATCGGCACGGCGTTTGCGGCGAAATCGCCCGGCGACGGCTACACGATCGTGATCGGGTCCACGCCGCTCGCCATCGGGCATAGCCTCTACAAGAACCTGCCGTACGACGTGCTTGCGGATTTCTCGCCGGTCTCGCTCCTCGTCATGCAACCCCTGCTGCTGGTAGTCAACTCGACGCTGCCGGTGCAGAACCTGAATGACCTCATCGCGGTGACCAAGGCGCAGCCGGGCAAGCTCAACTATTCCTCCGGCGGCAACGGTACCGGGACCCACCTGTCGGCGGAGTTGCTCAAGAGCATGGCGGGCATTGACGTCGTGCATGTCCCGTACACCGGGCAGGCGGCGGCGCTCAACGGCGTGCTGGGCGGGCAGATCACCATGGTGTTCGATCAGCCGGGGACGGCGCTGGGCCACATTCGGGGCGGCAAGTTGCGGCCCATTGCCGTGACCAGCAAAGCGCGTTCTGCGCAGTTGCCCGAAACGCCGACGATGGAGGAGGCTGGTCTGCCGGGCTATGTGGTGGACTCCTGGTTCGGCGTCTTCGCGCCTTCGGCCACACCCAAGCCGGTTGTCGAGCGCCTGAGCGCCGAGTTTGGCAAAGCGGTCCGTTCGCCGGAAGTCCGCGAGAAACTGACGGGCGCAGGATTCACGGTGTCCGGCAGTACCGCGCCCGAGTTCGACGCCTTCCTGCGTTCGGAAGTGACAAAGTGGAAGCGGGCCATCGACGTGTCGGGGACGAAAGCAGACTGATGCGCGCCTGGCGCCTCGGCGACCGCCGGAACGGGGTGTTGACCCTGCACAAGGTTGACCTTCCGGATATGGCGCCGGGGCCTGGAGAGGTCGTGCTGAAGGTGCGTGCGACTGGGCTTGGCGCCCGGGACCTCAGCATCATGAACAGTACCTGGCCGCCCGCGGAGACAAAGCCGTGGCAGAACCCGCCGCCTCCGGAGCGCATCCCGCTGCAGGATGGGGCTGGCGAAGTGATTGCGGTGGGCGCAGGCGTGACGCGCGTCAAGCCGGGCGATCGGGTCATGGCGACGCATTACCCGCAGTTCGTGGCTGGCGCATGGGATTTCGACAGCATGGCGGATGCGGATTTTGGCGATGTTCTGGACGGATTCCTCGCCGAGCAGGCGCGAGTGCCGGCCGAGGCGCTGGTACGAATCCCGGACTGCCTGTCCTTCGAGCAGGCGGCGCCGCTGCAGAGCTCGGGCCTGACGCCCTGGCGGGCCCTCACGGTGGAAGCAGGGACGCAACCCGGCGAGACCGTCCTGACGCTTGGCAGCGGCAACGTTTCGGTGTTCGGAGTGCAGATCGCCAAGAGCCTCGGCGCACAAGTGATCGCCACCACCTCAAGCGACGACAAATGCGCACGGCTGCGCGGGATTGGCGCGGACGAAGCCATCGACTACCGGACGCACCCGGAATGGGACTGCGAAGTCATGCGCTTGACCGGCGGCCGCGGCGTCGATGTGGTGCTCAATACCGTCGGCTACGCGACGCTGGAAAAATGCCTGCTCTCGTGCGCCTCGAACGCACGCGTGATGCATATTGGCGCGCGTCCGGTTGTTGGGGGCGACGCTGGGCCAGTTACCTTCACGCAACTGCCAAATCTGATCGCGAAGTGCATCTCCATCAAGGGCTTCACCGTCGGCAGCCGGCGCATGTTCGAGGACTTCGTGCGCGCGCTTGAGGTATGCCACATCCGGCCGGTGATCGACCGTGTGTTCGGTTTCGATGAGGTTCTGGAAGCGATCCGCTACTACGAGACCGGCGCCAAGATCGGCAAAATCGTCATCAAAGTACCCTGAGGAATCTGCGCATGCTGCACGAGATTCGCACCTACACCCTGATTCCCGGCAAGGTCCCTGAGTATCTCAGGCTGGCCGAGGAGGTCTCGCTCCCCATCCGGCGCAACGACGCCGGCGTGCTGGTGGGCTGGTTCTCTTCCGATATCGGGATCCTGAACCAGCTGGTGCAAATCTGGGAGTGGAAGGACCTCGAGGAACGCCAGCGCCAGCGTGTCGTGTTGCGCGCGTGTCCCGTGTGGGTGGACGTCTACAACCCGCAAGTGGATCGGCTGGTCCATCGGCGGGAGGTCGGCATCCTCAATCCGGTGCTGCCGGTGAAGCCGCCGGCGTTGGGTGGGAATCTTTATGAGCTGCGCCGCTATCGTTTGCTTCCGGGAAAGCTCGCCGAGTGGCTCGAACTCTTCAAGGGGATTTTGCCGCTGCGGGAGAAGTACTCGAAGCTAGTCGGTCTCTGGCAAAGCGAAATCGGCGAACAGAACGAGGTGACGCATCTCTGGGTGTACGCAGATCTGAAGCTTCGCGTCGAGGCGCGCGCACGGGCGTTGCAGGATCCCGAGTGGCAGGCGTTCCTCGCCAAGGCGTCGCCGCTGCTGTTCCACATGCGTTCGACGATCCTGGTGCCGGCGAAATTCTCTCCCTTGCAATGACCCGCTGCGCCATCCTCGACGACTACCAGAACGTCGCCCTGGCCATGGCCGACTGGTCGCAGGCCGGCGTCGAGGTCACGTCCTACAACGAGCATTTCGCCACGGAGGACGCAGTGCGCAGGGCGATCGCGGGCTTCGAGGTCGTGGTCGCGATGCGCGAGCGAACGCCGTTCACGAAGGCCTTTCTCGCCAGCTTGCCCAGGCTGAAGCTGCTGCAGACCAACGGCCCGCGCAATCCGTCCATCGACCTGCGCGGTGCCGAGGAACTGGGCATCACCTGCTGCGGTACCGACGCGCTGCCGTATCCGACCGCGGAGCTGACCTGGGCGCTGATTCTCGGACTGATCAAGCACATCCCGCACGAACACGCGAACTTTCGCGCCAACGGCCATTGGCAGACCCGCGTCGGCCTGGACCTGCACGGCCGCACGCTGGGCCTGCTGGGCCTGGGCACCCTGGGCGCGCAGGTGGCCCGCGTTGGCCAGGCGCTCGGCATGAAGGTCATCGCCTGGAGCAACAACCTGAAACCGGAGCGCTGTGCATCGCTGGGGGTCGAGTACGTGGGCAAGGACCGCCTGGTGGCGGAGTCCGACATCCTGTCCATCCACACCCAGCTGAGCCGGCGCTCCGAAGGCCTGATCGACCGGCCGGAGTTCGAGCGCATGAAGCGCAGCGCCTTCCTCATCAATACGTCGCGCGGATTCATTGTTCGCGAGGCAGCGCTGGTCGAGGCGCTGGAGCGTGGCCTGATCGCCGGCGCCGGCCTGGACACCTATGAAATCGAACCACTGCCCGCCGGTCACCCGTTTCGCCGGCTGCCGAATGTGCTGGCGACGCCGCACATGGGATACGTCAGCGGCGACAACTACCGCCTGTGGTACCGCCAGATCGTAGAAAACATCACCGCCTGGAAGCAGGGCAAGGTCCTGCGCCGGATGGATCCCGCCAGAAACGTCGATCGATCGCAATAAAGGGAGAGTACGCATGAAATCCGGAATACTGAAAGCACTCATCGCCACTGCCACGGCGTCGATTGCCGTTTCGGCCGCCGCGCAGCAGTACCCGAGCAAACCGGTGAAGCTGATCAACCCCTGGACCCCCGCCGGCCCGGCCGAACTGCTGGCGCGGACCGTCGGCACCAAGCTGCAGGAGGCCCTCGGCCAGGCCTTCGTCGTCGAGTCGCGTCCCGGCGCCAACGGCACCATCGGCGCGTCCTTCGTCGCCAAGGCGGCGCCCGACGG
>SXGQ01063727.1_pt1 | contig 12421 bp, 13 predicted proteins | sample 3178371 | NCBI WGS metagenome assembly SXGQ01 (sample SAMN11356859, study PRJNA531348) | freshwater metagenome | isolation source: freshwater sample F1-20 | place: China: Fuxian Lake, Yuxi | collected 2017-12-25
CGCTGCAGAGGGCGAAGAGCAAGGTGTGGGCCCCAGGCCGCGACGCGGGGGTGCAGGGCCCGGAGGAGCAGCCGGTCGTTGGCGGCCTTGCGGCCTTGGCGGCGATCGTGCCGGTGGCGCGCGGGGGGATTCTCACCCTCGGATCGGCGGCCCAAGGCACCTGGGAAGCATGGTTGGGACCATGGGGGCGCGGAGCCGACCAATAAGCGAGCCTCGGCGGCGCAGGTGCAGGCGATCTCGCAGCAGACGATCGCCGCGCCCATCCGCAAGGAGATCGACGCGCGGCTTGGATTCCTCTCGTCGGTGGGGCTGAACTATCTCACGCTCGACCGATCATCGTCCACACTTTCGGGAGGTGAAGCGCAGCGCATTCGGCTGGCGACGCAAGTGGGATCGGGTCTCGTTGGCGTGTGTTATGTGCTCGATGAACCGACGATCGGCCTTCACCAGCGCGACAACGACCGCCTGATCGCCACGCTGCAGCGGCTCTGCCACATCGGCAACACGGTGCTCGTCGTCGAGCACGACGAGGACACGATTCGGGCGGCGGATCATGTCATCGATGTGGGGCCTGGGCCGGGTCGTCACGGCGGCAGGATCGTTGCCGCTGGAACAGTCGCGGATATCTGCGCGAACCCCGCCAGCCTCACTGGCCAATACCTCTCAAGCCAGCTGAGCATTCCCGTTCCTGCCAAGCGGACCGCGCTTGCGGAGTCGCGCGCGATCGTGGTGCAAGGGGCGCATGCCAACAACCTTCGCAACATCGATGTGCGCTTCCCGCTGGGCGGGCTGATCTGCGTGACTGGCGTCTCTGGCAGCGGCAAGAGCACTCTTGTGGGCGACATCCTGCTGAAGACCGCGCAGCGAGATGTACTGGGAAAGCGCATCGTCCCCAGTGCTCACCGCAGCGTTCGGGGGCTCGATCAGGTAACCCGCGTCATCGAAGTGGATCAGTCACCCATTGGTCGAACCCCGCGGTCGAACCCAGCGACCTACACGGGCATCTTCGATCATGTGCGGCAGTGCTTCGCGAGGGTGCCGGAAGCGCGCATCCGCGGCTACCCCATCGGTCGCTTCTCCTTCAATGTGAAAGGTGGGCGATGCGAAGCATGCCAAGGCCAAGGTGTGCGGCGCATCGAGATGCACTTCCTGCCCGATGTCTTCGGTGAGTGTGAAGCGTGCCGCGGCACACGGTTCAACAAGGAAACGCTTGAAATCCTCTACAAGGGGAAGTCCATCGCGCAGGTGCTCGACATGACCTGCGAAGACGCCCTCGCATTCTTCGAGGCGCATGGGCGAATCGCCGCGATGCTGCAATGCCTGTGCGATGTCGGCCTCGGCTATCTGCAACTTGGCCAGGCCTCGACCACGATGAGCGGCGGCGAGGCGCAACGCATCAAACTGGCGACGGAACTTGGAACCCATTCGAACGGACACACGCTCTATGTGCTCGACGAGCCGACAACGGGGCTGCACTTTGCCGATGTTTCAAAGTTGGTCTCGGTACTGCACCGACTGCGGGATGCCGGACACACGGTGGTCGTGATCGAACACAACCTCGATGTGATCAAGGTCGCGGATTGGATCATCGACCTTGGACCAGAGGGCGGCGATGGCGGAGGACAGGTGATCGCCGTTGGAACACCGGAACAGGTCGCCGCTCATCAGACCAGTGCCACAGGCGTCTACCTTCGCCGCGTCTTGCCGAACTGCCATGCATGCCAAGGCAAAGGTCGCCCCGATGCACCGAAGGCGCGTGCCAAGGCAACACGGCCACGCGCAGTGCGCGGAGCCCACTAGGATCCAACTCCATGCAGCATCCTGACGGCGAGATCGTCCTGCGCGTCATCACGATGCCGCGGGACACGAATCACTCTGGGACGGTGTTCGGCGGCGTCATCATGAGTTACATCGATCAGGCTGCGTATGTCCATGCACGAACGCTCGGGCTGCATCGCTGGGTCACCGTGATGGTGGAGCGCATCGAGTTCGTCGCGCCCGTGTATGTCGGGGAGATGGTCACACTGCGCGCATCGACTGCCGCAACGGGACGCACATCCGTGACGGTTCGCGTGGTGGTCGACGCCGAGCGGTACACAACCGGCGAGTCCGCACGCGTGACCGTGGCCACCGTCAAGATGGTTGCGATTGACCGCCAGCATCAACCGATCCCTTTCTCCTCACCCGCAACACTCGGGTCGGAGGACGGCATGAGTTCGCTTTGATGCAGCACCCACGCCGCTGGCGGGCCGCCATCCTTGTGTCCGGCGGCGGAACAAACGCGCTGAACGTGCTGAACGCGTCGCGGTCGGGTGAGATCCCCTTGACGGTGGCCGCGGTGATCGCGCACCGCCACGACATCGCAGCGGTCGAGCGTTGTCGCGCCGCTGGGCTCACGCCGATCATCGTGCCTTTGCCTGCGAGCGATGCGGCGAGCGATGCAGTCGACGAGGCGCTTCGAAGTGTCGGAGCAGAACTGGTCCTTCTCGCGGGATACCTCCGCCATTTCCGGGTCGGCCCGTGGATTGGCCGCACGCTCAACATTCATCCAGCGCTGCTGCCGCAGTTCGGTGGCAAGGGAATGCACGGTGCGCATGTGCACGAAGCCGTCCTTCACAGTGGTGCGCGTGAGTCGGGATGCACGGTTCACCTCGTCGACGATCAATACGACCACGGGGAAACGCTCGTCCAGCGCCGCGTGCCCGTGCTGGAGGGCGACACGCCGCTCACGCTTTCTGCGCGGGTCCAAGGTGAAGAAGCCGCTGCGTACCGCGAAGCGATACGCCTCTGGGCATCACGGCAGCCCCCTAGCGCCTGATCGAGTTCGGCTGCACACGACCTAGCATCACGCCGAGATGTTCTCGGCAGCAACTGCAATCTGCGCTGCACTTGTGCTGCTGCAGGATCCACCGCTCCCGCCTCTGCCCGATGGATCGCCTCCCGCCGATGCACAGGGGCGCGCCGCCGAGCTGACTCGGACTGACTACGACCGCCAGTTCCCGCGATGGCTTGCGCAGGGCCGTATCGAGGATGCCCTGCGGATAGCCGAGCAGTACCTCGAGACGCATCCAGATGATCCACAGGTGCTCTTCGATGCGTGCCGTGCAAGCGCCCTGCTGGGTGACGGGCGTTCCAGTGCAGCGTTGGCACTGCGTGCGCTGCGCGCAGGGTGGGTCGATGATCGCGCCCTCGATGAACATCCCGATCTCGCTCGGCTGCGGGCTCATGATGGTTGGCAGCGAGTGATTGCCCTTCGCACCGAACTTCGTGGCAAGGAACCTCCTCCCCCGCCCGCCGACGAACCAACCGACACGGATGCAAGCGGAGAGTCCACCGCGCGTTCATCGCTGGCACAGTGGATGCGCCGCTTCGGCGGCGGTCGGTATCGAGTGGACGAGGACAAGCCGATGGGTCTTCTCATCGCATCGGCGCTCGAACCCGACTCGGTTCGACGCACGCGAACATCGCTGCAACTTCTCTCGAACCAACTGACGACGCACTTCTTCGAACAGCGTCAGCCCGACACGGTGCTGCTGGTGCTGATCGCTCCCGAACACGCCAAACAGATCTTCGACGATCCCCGACAGGGCGGCATCTACCAACACCATCTGCGCCAGCTCCTCGCATGCTCGACGGGTGCGATCCTGCGGCACGAGTACACACACCTCCTCCACCGCGGCCACATGCAGCGCCTCGGCCAACGACACCCCATCTGGATGCTCGAGGGCTTTGGAACGCTTTTCGAAGACTGGACGGTCGGCGCTGCAGGCGGACTCGTGATCCTGCCCAATCACCGCACGGCAGAGACATTCGACCGCGTCAAGAAGGGAGTCCATACGCCATGGCGCGACTTCATGGCGCTCAGCGACGGCGAGTTCATGAAGGAGCCGCGATGGAACTATGCGCAAGCGCGGTCCATGCTGGCGTTCCTCGCTCATCACGGTCAGCTGGCGAGTTGGTACCGCGCGTACACGGATGGATACACCGATGATCCGAGCGGACTTCGCGCTGTTGAGCGTGTCATGCGCGCGCCGATTGCGGCAATCGAGGGACAGTGGCGGGACTGGGTCCTTCAGCGAGGTCGGCAGGATGGAACCGTCGAAGGTGGCGAGGGGGTGCTCGGAACGACGCTTGCCAACCGTCCAGAGGGCGTTCGGATCGACGCGGTGGCTGCTGGCGGACCAGCGCAGCGTGCAGGGCTCGCGCGCGGCGACTTCTTGCTGGCCATTGACGGCGAAGAGATCCGCTCCGTCGGCGACTACCTGATGGCGCTCGCGGGGAGGCAATCGGGGGAAAATGTGGAAGTCCGTTTCCGTCGCGGGCAAGTGAATGGCACCGTCCAAGTGAACCTGGCGGCAGGTCGTACCGTAACACCGTAGTTTCCGATGTCCAAGGCGCTTCATACTCCATCACCTCCGCAGCTGAAAGGCGCATGGGGTGTGGAGTCACCCGGGGGGCGCGTTGCCCTTCGTGCACGCGCCGCGACCTGAGCCGCCCGAGAGGAGACCACCATGCTCGTCACCATCAGTGCAAAGCACATGGAACTCACGCAAGCCATCAGCACCTACATCCAGTCGAAGGTCAGCAAGTTGCCGCGGTTCTTCAACGGGCTTCAGCAACTTGCCATCACGATTGAACGCGCGCCCCACGGCTTCCATGTTGAAATCCGTTCGGATGTCGAGCACCACAAGGATTTCGTCTGCAACTACCTCCACCGCGATCTGTATGCCTGCGTGGATTTGGCGGTTGACCGAAGCGTGCGTCAACTCTCGCATTACAAGGATCGCCTCCGCCACCATCACCGCTGAGGCAGCCCGATTGCAGTATGATCCCGCCGCATGAACTTGCGGGACATCGTCGTGTCGGATGCGATTGTTCCGGGGCTCGAGGCAACCAAACGCGACCACGCCATCGGCGAACTGCTTGACCGATTGATCGCATGCGGTGTCGTCGACGGAGCGTCGCGCGCTCCACTCCTCAAGGAAGCACTCGCACGCGAAAAGCGTGGCTCGACGGGATTTGGGCATGGGGTCGCCGTCCCGCACACCAAGACCGCACTCGTGCAGAAGCCCGTGGCGGCAGTGGGTGTTTCCCAGGGAGGCGTGGACTTCAGTTCGCTCGACAGACAACCAGTGCATTCGATCATCTTCATGCTGAGTCCGAAGGACCACCCTGAGGCGCACTTGGAGGCGATGGAGACGATCTTTGGCGCCCTCAGCCAAGAAACATTCCGTCGATTCCTCCGACAGGCCAGAAACCGCGACGATGTCCTCACGCTTCTCGATGAAACGGATGGAGCCGCCAACGCGGGCTCGGCGTGACGAAGGGGCAAGCCACCATCGGCAACTCGCTTGGGCTTCACGCGCGGCCAGCGATGACGTTCGTCCAGTGTGCGAGCGCCTTCGCGTCCACCATCCGTGTGCGCCGATGCGATGTCGCTGAGTGGGTCGATGGCAAGAGCATCATGCAGATGCTCCTTCTCGCCGCGACATGTGGATCTCGTCTTGAGGTCGAGTGTTCTGGGCTCGACGAGCAGGCTGCGCTCGATGCACTGCTTGATCTCATCAACCGCCGCTTCGATGAGGAGTGACTGGGTCGGCGCCTCGCGCCTCTTGAACGGCATGCCACACGCTCTCGAGCAAGTCACGCACGCCGATTCCGGTTGCACCGCTTGCCACGAGCGGCGTGACGCCACGGTCGCGTTTGAAGCGCCGCACGACTGCATCCACGGTTGCTGCGCGATCTTCCTCGGCGATCAGATCGACTTTGTTCAGCACCACCAGTTCGCGCTTGCGTGAAAGCCCATCGCTGAAGTCGGCGAGTTCGCGGCGAATCATGCGGTGATTCTCCAGTGGGTCCGACCCATCCACGGGTGCGATGTCAACGACATGCAGGAGCACGCGTGTGCGCTCGACATGGCGGAGGAAATCGTGGCCAAGCCCAGCGCCCTGTGACGCCCCCTCGATCAGCCCGGGTAAATCCGCGAGCACCAGCCGCCGCTCACCAGGCAGTTCCGCAATGCCGAGTTGGGGCGAGAGGGTCGTAAATGGATAGTCCGCCACCTTTGGATGTGCGCGGGTGGTGGACTTCAGCATCGTGCTCTTCCCCGCGTTGGGCAAACCGACAAATCCAACATCGGCGATCAAAAGCAGTTCGATGCGCAAGAGCCGTTCAACAGGCTCCCCGGCAGGCGAAGTCTCCGTCGGCGTTTGATGAACGGCGCTCTTGAAATGAACATTGCCCTTGCCGCCGATGCCACCATGGGCCACGACCTTCGACTGTTCTGGCTCGGTGATGTCGGCGACCAGTTCCCCAGTCTGGACATCGAAGACCCGTGAGCCAAGGGGCAACTCGATGATGCGGTCCATTCCCTCCTTGCCATTGCAATTCTTCCGTGATCCTGGTTCGCCATCGGTGGCGATCCAATGCGGTTGGTATGCAAACTGGACGAGCGTGTCGAGATGCGGATTGCCGCGCACCACCACATCACCGCCCTTTCCACCATCACCGCCATCGGGCCCACCCTTGGCGTTCCCCTTCAGTCGCAGGAGGTGCCGCGAACCTGCACCCCCGCGTCCGGACCGCACGGTGATGATGGCAGAATCGATAAACATGTTTGCTGCGGAACTGCCGCTCCACGCGGCACACGCCGACCGAACGCATTCGTCGCGCGCGACCGCGACTCACTCGCGGCAGGACAACGCGCTCAACGATCGATCGCGAGTCGTGGTGTTGCGGGATCGAGGGGGATCACATCCACACAGCGGCCTCGAAAGCGCACCGTTCCATCGACCAACGCGGTCAGCGTGTAGTCGCGTCCCTGATGAACCATGAAGCCAGGCCGCCACTTGGTGCCGCACTGACTCACGAGCACACAGCCGGCGCGAGCGACCTGACCGCCGTACAACTTGATCCCGCGGTACTGCGGATTCGAGTCGCGGCCGTTCTGGGTTGAACCTTGTCCCTTCTTGTGTGCCATGGAAAGTACTCCGAGTTGGATCTCCGATCGAGTCCCGCAGGATAGCGCAGCATCGGCACCTGATCAAGCGGTCATGAGAGCTTTGCGCAATGTGCAAGATGTGACAGATGTGCAGACCTTGCCCGCACTTTGGGACCCGCGCGATTGATCAGCGCAGGACCCACTCGCGCTGCTCACACACCACGGGCTCGCCACTGCGGTCGAGAGCATCCCCGGGACCCCGATAATCAAGCCTGAGGGTCTTGTACATCATGACTTCGCCCTCCTTCGTCTGGAGTTTCTTCATCTCGCTCGACATGCCGCGAATGAAAAGATGCAGTTCAGTCGCGCGCAAATCGTCCTCGCTCCAAACGACAAATCCCTCCTTCGCATGCTCTGCCCCCTGCTTGATCTCGCCGAGGACCTGATACTGGTCGGCAATCAGGCGATTCCCGATCAACGCCTCCACGCGCTTCATCACGATCGGATCAACATTTTGCCCAGACCGACGCACGCGTCCGTGATCCTCCAACAGTTCAAACTTTGGTGCCCACCACCGATCCTGCCCGGTGCGGTTGACCACCTTGTATGTGAAGTACCAAAAGTGCTGGCTCGTCTGAGGATCTGTGTACAAGCGAAGGTCGCCAGGGATGAACTCGAGTTGCCACTGCCCTGGTGCTGGGTCAGGAGAGAGTGTTCGCTCGCGATCACTCGGAAGCGGTTCAGCTGGTTGCGGCACTGCAGGCGGAGTTGCCTTCGGGGCACCGATCGGACCAGAGTCTTGACGGGCAGCCGCGATCATGCACGACAGTGCGATGCCGAACGCGGCAGAAATCGTGAGTGAACTGAGCACAGGGCGTCGCATGGAAGGCCAAGTGTATCGCCTGCAAGCCGATACGCTTTGTCCATGGGACGACTCCCCCCTGCCGATCAGGAGGTGCATGAAGCCTCCGATTCGCTGCGTGAAGAGGCGATCGTGCTTGCCTTCGGCGGCTCACGCCTTCGCGCACAGCGCACGCTTGAGCGTCCACGCGATCCGTCGCGTGAAGCGGTGCTGGTGCTGCGCGACGGCAAAGGTCGGCTGCAGCACGCCGCCGTCCTTGCACGCGCCCCAGGGCGTACTGCGCTGTTGACGATGTCGCCTCTGCGCGGCGCGGCGGATCGCCCACGCGGAGCGCTTCTTGTTCGCGAAGCCATTGGTGCGGCGCAGCGCATGGATGCCGCAGTTGTTCAGGCATTGGTCGAACCGCTGGCAAAGGATGATCTGGCTGCGATGGAATTGGGTGGCATGCACGCCATCGCGACGCTTGCATATCTCGAGCGCCCCGCAACGAGCGAATGTCGGTCACTTCCTCCCTCTCATGCGGAGATTCGGGTCATCCCTTGGGACGGGAAAGAGCGAGGCCTGCTTGAGTCGCTGCTGTCGCAGACCTATGTGGACTCGCTCGACTGTCCTGGACTTGCGGAGATGCGTACGACACGCGACATCTTGGACGGTCATCTTGCCACCGGCATTCTGGACTCTCGTTTATGGCTGCTGCTGGAGTGGCGCGGCGAAACGGTCGGCGCGTGTTTCGTCAGCGAGATTCCCTCGTCGCGCTGCTTGGAACTCGTGTATTTCGGGCTGATCCCGCGCGCTCGCGGCATCGGACTCGGCAGAATCCTTTTGGACCATGCGCTCGCGCTGCTGAAGGATGACGCTCGCGGGCCGCTTGCGCTGGCATGTGACGAACGAAACACCCCTGCAATGAGGCTTTACGCATCTCGCGGATTCGCCCCGCGCCTGCGCAGGGTCGCACTTGTCTGCACGGTCGCGAGTGAGCGCACCACTGCGTCGTGAGTTTTCCACCGTTTGTGGACAACTTTGCACCATCGGACCCGTACGAATCGCTGAAAACGCGCATATCCCGTCCTGAGCGGCACATGGGAAACACGAACTGAACATGCGTCCGCGGCGGCTTGTCATCGCCGCAGGGAGCGATAGTTTTCCCCATCTGTGCCTCACGGATCGAGGCGCATTCGTTGGGCTGAAGGCAGGTGGGCAGCATGCTTGAGGAGTCGCATCCTTCGGCAACTGCCCCCTGCCGCCTCCCGCGTCTGACCCGGACGGATTCGATTCCCCATCCTTGTTTCTTGCGCGAACTGCAGTGCACCCTGCAGCTCGCTGTCCTGCGGCTTCAACACACCCACCATGATCCAATTGCCTCATCAACCCGCTGCGTACCTCGGCAGCGGCAACACACGGCGGCTGCACGAAGTGCTGATTCGCCGCGTCGGACCATCGCGGCACGGCCTCTGGCTCGTGGACAACGCCACGCTTGCAGTGACGGAGCGTCGACTCCGCGTGCATGCGTCCAGTCGTTTTGCCGCGGAGTGGATTGAACGGCACTTCCACCATCATCTGCGGGCTGCAGCCGATGAGGTGCTCGGGACCGAGGCGGTGATCGACATTTCGGTTTCCGTTGCGAACGCCGTGTCGACATCGGTCAGCGCCCTGACTGATGACGCGGGGACCGACACCCCAACACTACGCCTGCCCGCGGTCGATCCACCGCCCACGCCTGACCGATTGCCGGAGAGCCGCTCGACTGCGCCGCGACCAGCCTCGAGCAAGCGCTCGGCATGGAAGCGGTTCGAGGACTTCCTCGTTTGTGGAGGCAACCGCATGGCATTCGACAGTGCTGTGCGCATGGCAGAGCGCGCTGCAGGAGCACCGCAGATGCTCTTCATGCACGGGTCCTGTGGCGTGGGCAAGACGCACTTGTGTGAGGCACTGTGCCGCCGCTTCATCGAGTGCACGCCTGGCGCACGCATTCGTTGCATTACGGGTGAACAGTTCACGAATGAGTTCATCGCAGCGGTTCGCGATGGCTCCATCGAATCGATCCGTCGCCGCCAGAGACGGCACGACCTGCTGGTGATCGACGATGTTCACTTCCTCGGCAACAAGAACGCAACACAGTCGGAGTGCTTGCACACGCTCGATGCGATTGCCGCGGGCGGCGGACGGGTCGTGCTTGCATCCGATGCGCACCCGCGGGCCATTGCACGGTGCAGCCCAGCACTCGTCAGCCGCTTCCTTTCGGGGCTTGTGGTGCAGGTCGAACCGCTCGACCGCGTCGGAAGGATCGCACTCGCGCGGCGGCGGCTCGCCTCGCGCGGAGTCAACTTGATCCCGACCGCCGTCGACGCCTTGGTGGATCGTTCGGGCACGAGCATCCGCGAACTGGAGGGGGCAGTCTTGACGGTTTGCGCCCATCAGGCAACGCTTGGGGAAGGTGCCGAGGGTGGGCATGTGCTTGTCGAGCGGGCGCTTGGCCACGCCGAACCGCGGCGTGCGGGTCGGCCGGTACGGCTCTCAGAGATCATCGCAGCTGTTTGCACCGAGACTGGTCTCGAATCATCCGAACTGCTTGGCGCGGGTCGGCACCGACGAGTCGCAACGGCTCGCGGACTCGCAGCGCTTCTTGCACGAGAGTTGACAACCTGTTCGTTTCCCGAGATCGCTGCGGCGCTCGGTCGCTCAAGCCACTCGGCAGTTCACGCCGCGGTCACCAAGTACCGAAGCTCGGTTGCGCAGCATGAACAGGTGGATGTCGCTGGTCATCGGATCGGCGCGGACACCCTGGTGGAACGCACTCGCCGCAGCATTCTCACGACCCGAGGCTGACGCGCCAAGAGCCTCGACCGTTACACTCGCGCGGTGCGCGCGCGCGTCTCCCAATGCATCAACCGAGTGGCAGTCGGCACCGTGCTCACTGCCCTGTTGTTCGGATCATGCCCGCGGGCATCGGCGCAGTATGGTCGCACCGACCACATCGATGGTGCAATCTCGACGCTGAAGCGCTGCGCCCTGCCGACACCGCGCGGTGACCATCACACCTTGATCGTTGCACTCCGTGCGTTGGAGGATCCGTCACTCGCGCCATTCTACGAGGCGCTTCTCAAGTCGCCCGATTGGCGATCGCGCATTGACGGCATCCTCGGACTTGCTGAGTTGTCCAAGGAGCGGGATCTCAACATCGATCAGGTCCTCGCCCTGCCGACTGCCGAGGATCGATCGACGGCTATTCGCGCAGCCATCGGATTTGAGTTGCTGAAGCCGAAAGGCCTCCGCGCACTCCTCGAGGAACCCAACCTGCCACCCGTCGATGCGCTGGTCATCTGTGGCGAGTTGCATCGACAGGGGCAACCGTTTCCTGCGACTCCACTGCGCGCATTGTGCGCTGATCCAGCGGACGAAGTCGCCGGTCTCGCATCGCTGCTGTTGACGGAGTCTGGCGATGACTCAGCGTGGAAGGCTTTCGTCGATCGTTGGAGCAAGCGAAGCGACGAAGTCCGCAACGGCACACTTCAAGAGCTGTCGCGCGTGGCACTGCTGTACCGCCTCAAGTCCTCGGTTCGGGGACTTGGCGATTTGACACTGACGCCGAACATCAATGCCGCAACGCGCATGATGGCGAACGCCACCGCGCTTGGCCTTGAGCCGCAGGTTGGCGCACGAATGTGGAGCGCGTTTGTGGAACAGGAGCGCTCACAAGCGCTGCTTCTGCGAGCGGGGCTCCAGATGCTCGCACACGAAGCCGCCTGCGAAGCGGGCCTCGGTGCGAAGCTGCGGAATGGCGAGCCACTCGTCGACGCAATTGCCGATGCAATCGATGCAAGCGCGGGTGGCGATCCCGACGCGATGGCTTCAGCGCTTGAGGTGGTCATCGACCGCGCAAACAAGACCAGTGCCGAGTGGGCGATCCGCCGCGCAGCGACGCTGCCACCTCCACAGTCCACGCGTGTCTGGAAACACCTGATTGACGTCTTCCTCGGAGCGCCGTCGAATGCCATGGCGCTGTCCCCCGTGGTCCTGGATGCGGCGACTCGATTGGCGGAGGTCAACCCTCAACTGCTCGAGCCGATGATTCGCAGTGCCGATCGTGAGCGGCAAGTGCAGGAAGTGCTGCTGCTTGCTCTCTGCAACGCCAAGTCGCCTGCGAGTGCTGATGTTGCTGAGAAGGTTCGAGGGCAGTTGAGTCGTCGCGGTGATGCGCTGGCACTGCTTGCGATTGCACGGGGGCGAACTGAGTTGTCGCCCCAAGTCCGAGGCGATCTCGGCATTGTTGCAGCCGGAGGTGGAGACCTTGACCAGAGTCTGCTTGCCCAAGCCGCATGGCTGTTCGTCAAGAGCAGCGGCAAGCAAGAGAACGCCCTTGATCAGATGCGGTCCCCATGAAGTTGGATATCCCCCTCAGCAAGCCGGATCTGACCGATGTCGACCGACAGGCAGTGCTCGCCACGCTCGGCGGCGCGCGGTTGACGATGGGCAGGGCACTGCTTGAGTTCGAGGCGGTCCTTGGCGAAGTCACACGGCGCACCTTTGCCATCGGCGTATCGAGCGCATCAAGCGGGCTCGAGATTTCGCTTCGCGCGCTTGGGATCGGTCACGGCGACGAGGTGCTCGTTCCCGCGTTC
>SXGQ01069376.1_pt1 | contig 12421 bp, 10 predicted proteins | sample 3178371 | NCBI WGS metagenome assembly SXGQ01 (sample SAMN11356859, study PRJNA531348) | freshwater metagenome | isolation source: freshwater sample F1-20 | place: China: Fuxian Lake, Yuxi | collected 2017-12-25
AATCGCTTGAGCTTCTTCATATTCCAAATAGGTAGAAATTTCTTTAAATCGAGGGTCTTTTATAAGTGACTTCTTCGTTTGTTCTAACTCAAGTATTCGCTCTTTTAAAACCACTAAATAATTATTCAACTTTTCAATCGATAATTCTTCTATTTGTTCGTTGGTTTTTATTACCCATTCCATTTCCAAACGAAGCAATGTCTCCAAATCTTTTGCTTCATAGGCTGAAGTCACCATTTTCATCAATTCTTCTTTCTCTTTTTTCAACCCTTCATCCAATTCTGTATCGGGATGTAAAGTTTTCGTTAGCGAAATGTATATACTTCGAATGTTTTTTGTTTGAATTAATTCCTCAATTTTTTGACGCTCTTCTTTGTCCTTTTGACGTTTTGATTTCTTTGAAGTATCAGTCCCAAAAAAACCTTCTTTTATTTTGGATTGAAATTCAGAAAAACGATGTTCATCCTCATATTGGACACTTTTGCTGAAAAGAGAATCAACATAATAAGAAACATTTTGTTGCTCCTTTTTTTTCTTTATTCTTAGATATTCTTGATAGGTAATATCTGACAATTCATCAAATACATTTTCTATTTCTTGCGTGACTTCGAGATAGTCAAAAACAGTTTCAAATAATTCAAGTATAAGAGATGTCAGATTGAATTTAAGTTGATTAGAAAGTTGAAAACGATTCGATGAATCAGCTAATTCCAAAATCAATTGATAGGTAATTTCAGCAAATTTTAATTTTTGAGGAAACAATAAATCATTATAGATTTGAATTAATTTATGACATTTAATTTCATCATTTTTAATCGTTTCTTCTAATTTATGAACCTTTTCTGTCAGTCGTCTAAAGGCAGTTTTATTTTTAGCAAAATTGGCTTTATCCTTTGAAACAATTCGTACTACTTGACGTTCCAAAATTATTTCAAATCAAACAAACTATCTACTCCTAATGTTCTTTCTACGGTAAATCCTTCCGCATATCGAGCACCTATTGGTCGTCCGAATTCACTCATTCTTCCTTTTAAAAATTCAATAAAATCTTCTCCTGAAATTGGAGTTTTAGGCTCACTAGAATCTGGATCGTAAAACTGTGATTTAAAAGCCATTATCGCTTTCATTTTTTGCTCAAAAAAATCAGTCATATCAACTACAAAATCAGGTTTAATATAACGATCTTGTATGTAATGATAAAGTACTTTTGGTCGATATGCTTCTTGATTCTCTCCTTCCCAAGTAGTTTCCACTTTTCTTAATCCTGCTAAAAAACATGCTTCTGAAACCAATTTCGCTGCTCTTCCGTGATCTGGATGACGATCTTCTATTGAATTTGCTAATACAATCTCCGGCTTAAATCGACGAATTTGTTCTACTATTTTTAATTTATTTTCTTCTGAAATTTCAAAATACCCATCTGCCATTTGAAGGTTATGTCTTGCGCTCAATCCCATTATTTTAGCTGATTCCGCTGCTTCTTGGTGACGTAATTTAGCAGAACCTCTTGATCCTAACTCTCCTTCTGTTAAATCAATTATTCCAACTGTTTTACCCGACTTTATATGTTTTATCAAAGTACCTGCACACGATAATTCTATATCATCTGGATGTGCTGCAAAGGCTAGTATGTCTAATTTCATTGGATGAATTTTGTTTGTTTCATTTTAATCACAAAGTTTCACTGTGTTTTATCAATTTTGGATAAACTATTTTTTTTAATAATTCATACAAAAACAAACAACTGTTAAAAATCAATAAATAATATACAAAACTCATCTTCACTATAATATCCAAAATATCACCTCCGAATAATAAGCCCCAACCTACAATTAAAAAAGGGATAATAACTACACGAATCAATAAATAATCAATTATAATTTTCGCCCAACTTTTCATTTTTTGAGGAGAATTAAAACTATTATTTTTAAATAATGCAAATTTTGATAGAAAAACAAATACAAAAATCGTGAAAATGATCTCTGATGGAACAGTTCCTAATCCGTCTCCTTGTGCGTATGAATGTAAACCTACCAAGTAGAAATTTACTCCGAAGAATGTAAATAAGATAGCTGAATACCCCCAGAAACTTACCACGTTGAATGTGAATTTCCCAGCTGCTCTAGGAATGTAACGTAAGTGTAAAATTACAGCATACACCAACACTGAAACTAATGCCCATACTTCTTTTGGATCCCAAGCCCAGTATCTCCCCCACGATTCATTCGCCCAGATTCCTCCTAAAAATGTTCCGATAGTCAACATAAATAAACCAACTGTTGTTGTCATTTCTGAAACGTATGTTAATTCAGTAATGTTTAAGGTTACCACTTTACCATTCTTCTCATTTCTAGTGACATATAGAATCAAGTTTAATAAAGATAAAATACACGCTAATCCAAGGAAACCATAACTTCCTGTAATGATTGAAACGTGAATCATTAACCAATAGGATTTTAATACCGGCTGTATTGGTGTAATTTCAGGATCCATTAAATTCATTTCAGAAACGAAAATCATTAATGCGGCTAAAATGGCTGTACCTGCTAAAATTACTGGATTTTTACGTGCAAAGGCAAAACCTGCAATCATTGTAACCCAAGCAATAAATATGATTGCTCCGTACCCATTCGACCAAGGTGCATGATCAGTAATGAACCATCTGAAACCTAATCCTACTCCGTGATAAACGAACATAATGATTAACAATCCTGTCATTATTTTTCCAATCATTGAAAAACGTTTCTCTGTTTTAGCTGAGGGAGTTACAAAGATTCGAATGAAGAAAATCACCAACAAAATAAAACCGATTGTGATATAAGAATACCACGTATTCTTGAAAATCGTCATTTTATTATAACTGATCTCTACTTTAATTTTTGCTTCTGATGGCGCGACCTTTTCACCTGCTTTTCTTTGAAATCCTTTTAATTGAGCTAAAATATCATCTGCTTGACCGTATTGATTTTCTTTGGACGCTTTATCTAAAGTTGATAAATATTTCAACGCGCTCATCGATGAAGTTGAATCTACTTTCATCAAATCCATACTCAACGGAACAAACCATTTCTGATTAGCATCCGATTTAACAGGAATAATTTTCATATACTGCCAAGCAAAAATGGCCTGAACTACTTGAAATTTCTCTACCAATTTGATGATTTTCTTATCAAACTCATCTTTTTTAGCATCTGATTTTTTATGTGCGGCATCGTATTCTTTCATCCATTTGAATTCGCCTTGTTCTGTTGCTAATTCTTTGAAAGATGAAAATTCTCCTACCTGAAAACGATCTCTTAAATTAGAAGGAACTTGAATGATTTTTACATCCATCCAATGTTCTGGATACATGTGCATACTCATAATTGTTTGAACTGCATTCCACTCTTCAAACTTATTATTTCTGTAGATTTTTCTCAATAATTGATCGCACGTTGTATGAAAAGGAACAATTCGACCATCAAAATCTTGTACTAATAACGATTCTAAATTTTCAGCATGCTCTTTCGACGTTATTCTGAAAACAGGCTTCTCTTTCTTTTTAGATACTTGATGACTCGCGTGATTGTGTTCCTCGTGATTGTGCGCCTCGTGATTATGTTGACCGAAAGAAGTTGAAACACTTCCAAAAGTTAATGTTATGATTATCAATAAAGTCATCAAACCTTCTCTTCTCTCTCTCGTTTTCTTTAATTTTTCGTTCAATTCTTTGAATCGACTATTTTTAGCAAACAATGACATCAACATACCAATCGACATTAATAAATATCCTAAATAAGTAATATTCGTTCCCCACCAATCGTGGTTGACACTCAACCTTGTACCTTCTTCATTTTCAGGTGTACTAGGATTATCTAAATCATACGCTGATTGAAAAAAACGATACCCATTGTAATCCATTACATTGTTCATAAAAATGCGTTGATCGTGCTTGTGTTTATTTTTTTCATCTAAAACAGTTACCTCACTTGCGAATGAAGATGCTGTTTCAGAACCTGGATATTTGTCCAATTGAAAATCTTTACACGCAATTGAAAATGGGATTTCTATTTTAGAAGAACCATATTCCATTTCGTAAGTCAATCCTCCGAAATTAAAGGTCTCGTGTGTTGGAATCGCTCCCATTCCACCCTCTAACTCAACAATTTTAGTTTGATTTCCATCTGTAATTTTCACTACCAAAAAGTCAGAACCTACTTTTCTTTTTCCAGATGGCATTTTCATCATTTTTGCATGCTTCAATACTTGCTTGAATACAAATTGTTGTCCGTTAACTAAATACAAAGTTGTTGTTCTAAATGGAACCATCGAATCTACTGGAACGTGAACGTATAATTTTTCATCGATTGGCTTACCTGATTGACGTGCTTTTTGCATTTCAGACATCGGTAAAAATTTCAATGGAATTTTAGATGTCATCATCATTTTACCATCTACAACAGAAATATGAATTCCAGGCATCGCATCTTTCTTATCGAATGACAAAGCCACTTCACCCACCATTAAAAATCCATTTTCAGATAAATAATTCGATTTCATCCCATCTGTAATTATGTCTAATGCCATCGTTTTGATTGAATCATTAATTATTAATGTATCAATCATTTTCTTTTGAAAATCAACGTATTCAATCTTTACAGGTGTTTTATGTTTTGGGAAATTTACATCGATATCAAAATCGTTATTTGTGATTTCAGACATAAATAATTTACGACTGTCAACGTATTGCATTTTTCCATCGTTCACTTTGAACCATAAATACGGATCAGAAGAATAAATGAAATTTGATTTTTCGCCTTCACGGATCATCATCAATCCATCAAAACTCACATATCTTGTTACCCAAGAACCTAATAAAATGATAATGAAAGAAAGATGAAATGCTAAAACAGATATTTTTTCACGTCGAAACATTCTGTGCTCGATGATATTGGCTATTAATCCAATACCCATATATCCTAAAAGCACTTCAAACCAAAGTGCATTATAAATCAACAAACGAGCAGTTTGAATGTCATAGGCTGATTCGTAAAATGTTGCTGCTCCGATTGCTATAAGGAAAATTGTCATCCCTATTGTCATCATTCGCATAGAGAAGAATATTCTGAAAAATTTATCCATTTTTAGTTCTGTAAATTCGGACGTAAAAATACGGATTGTGATTGGATTTTTAGGATGTATTGACAATAAAAAAATCCGTAAATTGCTTTACGGATTTTCATTATTTTTTTTAAACGTCTATTCTTTTAGACGCGACCAAAAAATATGGTTTCGACGCGATTCAAAATATAATAGATTTAGACGCTATGAATCGCGTCTCTAGCGTTACATTTTTTTCAAAAATTCCAATACATTATTTTCAATTCTTTTTGAAATATTGGTTGTATCTGCTTTTTCGAATTTTTCCCCTGTGATTTTTTCGTATAATTCGATGTATCTATCTGTTACAATTCCTACAAATTCATCCGGCATTACAGGCATTGTTTGTCCTTCTAATCCTTGGAAATGATTTTCAATTAACCATTGTCTCACAAATTCTTTTGATAATTGTTTTTGAACTTCTCCTTTTGCTTGTCTTTCTTCGTAACCTTCTGAGATGAAATAACGAGATGAATCTGGTGTATGAATTTCGTCAATCAAAATAACTTCTCCATTTTTCAAACCGAACTCATATTTTGTGTCTACTAAAATCAATCCCATTTTAGCGGCGATTTCAGTTCCTCTTTGAAATAATGCTCTTGTATATTTTTCCATTTGAACATAAATTTCTTCTGGAACAATATTTTGACTTAGAATTTCTTCTTTAGATGCATCAATATCGTGACCTTCTTCTGCTTTAATTGCTGGCGTAATAATTGGCTCTGGAAATTTATCATTTTCTTTCATTCCTTCTGGCATCGCAACTCCACATAACGTTCTAATTCCTTCTGAATATTGACGTGCTGAATGTCCTGCTAAATAACCACGAATGACCATTTCAACTCGAACTGGTTCGCACGAATGACCAACTGCAACACTTGGATCTGGCGTACCAATTAACCAATTCGGAACGATATCTTTAGTAGCATCCAAAAACATAGTAGCTACTTGATTCAAAACCTGACCTTTATGTGGAATACCTTTTGGTAAAATATGATCGAATGCTGAAATACGATCTGATGCAATCATTACAACTATATCGTTTTCTAATGTATAAACATCTCTAACTTTGCCGTGGTAAACTGCTTTTTGCCCTGGGAAATTATAATCTGTAGTTGTTATTGAATTGCTCATATATTTTTTATAAAATTATTTTTGATTTTTATTGGTTTCCGTCCCGTTATCCGTTGGTTTTGATTCAAATTTATCAAATGCATCAATTATTTTTTTAACCAAATTATGACGTAAAACATCGTTTTGATTTAATCTAACAATATGTATTCCTTCAACATCTTTTAACACATCTAATGCATAGGCTAAACCTGATTTTTGTTGTCTCGGTAAATCTACTTGAGACATATCGCCCGTGATTACAAATTTTGCTGTCATTCCCATTCGGGTTAAAAACATTTTCATTTGCATTGTTGTCGAATTTTGTGCTTCGTCTAAAATTACAAACGCTTTATCCAACGTTCTACCTCTCATAAAAGCCAACGGTGCAATTTCTATTACACCATATTCTATCATTTCTGCTAATTTTTCTGGGGGTATCATATCTCGCAAAGCATCATACAAAGGCATCATATACGGATCTAACTTTTCTTTTAAATCACCTGGTAAAAAACCTAAATTTTCACCTGCCTCAACTGCTGGACGTGTTAATACGATACGTTTTACTTCTTTTGCTTTTAAAGCTCTAACAGCCAATGCAACAGCAGTATATGTCTTACCTGTACCTGCTGGACCAACAGCAAAAACCATATCATTTTCATTTACCGCTTCAACTAATTTTCGTTGATTTTGAGTCCTAGCTTTTATTTTCGATCCACCATTTCCGTGAACTAACGTATCATTAGCAGCATTTGAAACCAATAATTCACCATCTTCCGCCATTAAAGCATTTACTTCATTTTCTGAAAGACTATTGTACTTTTGAAAAAATTGAATAACCAAATTAAACTTCTTCTCAAAAACAGCAGCTTCTTTTTCATCTCCAATAACACTGATAATATTGCCGCGCGCAACAATTTTCAGTTTTGGGAAAAAACTTTTAATCTGTTTCAGTTTAGAATTATTAATCCCAAACAGTTCCGCTGGATTTACTCCTTTAATTTCAATGCTTATTTCTTGCACTCTGTTCAATTTGTTTTTGAATAATAAGTCCTTGTTTCTCTGTAAATTCAAAACAGTTTCTTATTTTTGAGACAAATTTAGGAAATAATTCGTCATAACACTTCGAGAATAGTAAAGCGATGCAAATAATTACGTTAACAACAGATATGGGACTTCAAGACTACTATGTAGCTTCTTTGAAAGGAACAATTTTAACGTTAAATCCAGAAGCCACTATTGTTGATATTTCTCACTCGGTGAAACCTTTTAATATTTCAGAAGCTGCCTATTATATTTCGTCTTCTTTTAGAAATTTCCCAAAAGGAACTGTGCACGTGGTAGGTGTTGATGATGAGCCAATTGTAAATTTCGGCGGTTCTGATGGTTCTTTTCCATCGATTTTAAAATTTGAGGGACATTATTTCATTTCGAATGATAACGGATTTTTCGGAGCATTTTTAGGTGAAAATAAACCTGAAGAATTTTGGAGAATCGATGATGTTTTATCCAATCCTAAATTATTTCATTTCCCTACAAAAAGTATGTTTATCCCAATCGCTTGTAAATTAACAAAAGGAGAAGACATTTCTACGTTCGCAACACCCTTTCCGAGTTACAAAAAAGCATTTGTTCAGAATGCTGTTGTGGAAACGAATTTGATTAAAGGAAATGTCATTCATATTGATACTTATGGAAATTTAATTGTCAACGTTTCTAGAGAATTATTTGATCGTTTTGGAAAAGATATTCCTTTCACCATTTATTTTAGAAAAAGAGATTATTACATCGATACCATTTCAAATTCTTACAACGAAGCTTCTGAAGGAGAAAGAGTTGCAATTTTTAATGAAAATGGATTGTTAGAAATTGCGATTAATAGAGGCGCAAACGGAAGCGGTGGTGGAGCAGAAAAACTTTTTGGAGTCCATATTGGCGATGTTGTCAGAATTGAATTTACACCTAGAGGTTCGAAAGATACTTTAGAATCTTTATTTTAAAACTTTTTCATATGATAACACGAATTGTTAAACTTCATTTTGAAGAAGATAAAATAACAGATTTCTTGAACTTTTTTGAAACGATAAAACACGAAGTAAATACATTCGAAGGTTGTTTAGGAATGAAATTATTACAAGATATTTCAAACCCAACTATCGTTATGACTTATAGTCATTGGGAAAATGAACAAGCACTAGAAAATTACAGAATTTCAGAAACCTTTGGAACAATTTGGCCGAAGATTAAACCTTGGTTTGCAACAAAACCAGAAGCGTGGTCTGTAAATGCTGTTTTTGATGGTTTCTCTTTTAGACAGCAGATTTTTAAACTTTAAACTTCTTGACTTTTAGACTGTCGATTTGATGCAAGATAAGTATTCAAACTATTGGATTTTTCTGTTTTACTTTTATTTTTTACATAAAATTCGAACGTATATAAAGTTAAGTCAAATATCTAATGTCTAAAAATCTAATATCTCAAAAAAAACACTATTAAAATCTTCTCTATCAAAAGAATTTGCTCTATCTTTACGGCACTTAAAATTCAGAATATGAACTTACACGAATATCAAGGAAAGTCAATATTAAAAAGCTTTGGCGTTAAAGTACAAGAAGGTATTGTAATTGACAAGGTTGAAGATGCGCAGGCTGCAGCTAAAAAATTAACTGAAGAAACTGGTACTAGTTGGTACGTAGTGAAAGCACAAATTCACGCAGGTGGTCGTGGAAAAGGGCTTGTAGCTGAAACAGGATCTCATGGAGTTGTTCTTGCAAAAGGAATTGACAAATTAGATGACGTAGTTAAAGGTATTCTTGGTGGTCACTTGGAAACTGCTCAAACAAACGGAGTTGGTAAAAAAGTAAACAAAGTGTTAATTGCACAAGACGTTTATTACCCAGGTGAATCAGAAATTTCTGAATTCTATATGTCTGTTTTATTGGATCGTGAATTAGGACGTAACGTTATCGTTTATTCTACAGAAGGTGGAATGGATATTGAGCATGTTGCTGAACACACTCCTCACTTAATCTTTAAAGAAGTAATCGATCCAAGAGTTGGTATTCAAGGATTCCAAACGCGTAAAATTGCTTTCAATTTAGGATTATCAGGAAAAGCATTCAAAGAAATGACGCAATTCATTGCTAATTTATATGCTGCTTTCGAAGGATGTGATGCTTCTATGTTCGAAATCAACCCTGTTTTCAAAACTTCAGATGATAAAATCATTGCTGTTGATGCAAAAGTAACATTGGATGGTAACTCATTGTTCCGTCACCCTGATTATTTAGCTATGCGTGATACTACAGAAGAAGATCCAACAGAAGTTGAAGCGGATGCTGCAGGATTAAATTTCGTAAAATTAGACGGTAACGTTGGATGTATGGTTAACGGTGCTGGTTTAGCAATGGCAACTATGGATATCATTAAATTATCAGGTGGAAATCCTGCTAACTTCTTGGACGTAGGAGGAACTGCAAATGCTGAACGTGTTGAGAAAGCATTCCATATTATCTTAAAAGATACAAACGTAAAAGCTATTTTGATTAACATTTTTGGTGGTATCGTAAGATGTGACCGTGTTGCTCAAGGAGTTGTTGACGCATACAAAAACATGGGAAATATTCCAGTTCCGATTATTGTTCGTTTACAAGGAACAAATGCTGTTGAAGCGAAAAAATTAATCGATGATTCAGGATTAAATGTTCACTCTGCAGTTTTATTACAAGAAGCTGCTGATTTGGTAAAAGAAGTATTGGCTTAATATTAATCTTTACAGATCCAAAGTCTTAACTATAAGTTTAAAACGCTCTTCATTTTTGGAGAGCGTTTTTTTTTGAAAATAATTATGTTCTCTAAAAAATAGACTTTAAATTAGATTAATGAAAACAATTAAATTAAACAATACGGAGAAAGTAAATGCACACATTGAAAAACTTGATGATTTTCATAAAGAAATATGTACGTTAACGCGTGAAATTATTCTTTCTTCAGACAAGCTAATCATTGAGGAAATAAAATGGAACTCACCTTGTTTTTACTTCAATGGTGAAATTGAAAATTATATCCCAAAAGAATACAAACGAGAATTAATCGTTTTCAACATTCAAAAAAAGCCCTATTTGTTATTTTATTTCCGACGGGAGAAAAAATTTCAGACCCGTTAAATTTACTTGAAGGAGAATACAAAGATGGTAGACGATTACTAAAAATTCATTCAATTGAAGATTTAAAATCAAAAGAATTATATTTACAAACACTTATAAAAGATTGGTTAACTAAAATTAATAAATAATATGTTACAAATTATTCTACTTGCTTTTAGTGCAATAATTGCTCTTGTTTTCATTGCTGCTCTTTTTATGAAAAAGGACTACACAATTTCTGCTTCGACTGTTATAAACTGTCCTATAAATGATGTTTTCAACTATGTGAAAATTCTTAAAAATCAAGAAAATTATAGTAAATGGGTAATGGCTGATCCAAATGCAAAACTAAATTACATTGGCCAAGATGGTACAATTGGCTTCATATCCCAATGGGAAAGTGAATTGAAAAATGTTGGAATTGGCGAACAAGAAATTATGTACATAAACGAAAATGAATCCTACCAATTGGAGATTCGTTTTAAAAAGCCATTTGAAGGTGTTAGTCAAGCGATTACAACAACTGAAGCTATTTCAGACAATCAAACGAAAGTAACCACAACATTTCTTACGAGTACCCCATTTCCTATGAATGTAATGGTGCCATTTATTTCTAAAATGTTGAAAAAGGATATGGATGGAAATATGGGGCGTTTAAAAACAAATTTAGAAGCTTAAAAATCTAAAATAAAATTTCAAAAAGATAACTTTGAGTGAATATAATCACTAAAAAACATAACTTTTGGTGAATATAATCACTAAAAAACATAACTTTTGGTGAATTTAAACTATTTTTAACGTACATTTGCTTAAAAAAAGTATATGTATTCTAGAATATTAAAGGATATTATCATTAAAAGACTTTGGAGAAACAAAGCTATTCTGTTGATTGGTCCACGTCAAGTTGGTAAAACTACCCTGATCAAAGAAATTATTGATGGAAAGGACTTTTTGTTTTTTGATGGAGACGATCCTACTGTTCGAAAACTACTTACACTGCCAAATACAGAAGAAATTAAAAGTATAATCGGTAAACATACAATTGTGTTTATTGATGAAGCACAAAGAATCGAAGGTATTGGATTGACTTTAAAAATAATAACCGACCAATTAAAAAATGTCCAATTAATTATAAGTGGTTCATCTTCATTTGATTTAAAAAATGAACTAAACGAACCTTTAACAGGAAGAAAATGGGAATATGAAATGTTTCCTATTTCTTGGACTGAATTTCAAGATAAACACGGATATTTAGTTGCCGAACAACAAATCGAAACACGCCTAATATATGGTTTTTACCCCGATGTGTTAAACAACCAAGGTGATGAATTTGAAATTCTACAAACTTTAGTTAACAGTTATTTATATAGAGATATTTTGGCATTTTCAGGAATAAGAAAACCGGAAGTATTAGAAAAACTATTGACTGCCCTCGCTTTGCAAGTTGGCTCTGAAGTAAATTACAATGAATTAGCTTTAAAAGTCGGAATCGATAAAAATACTGTCAGTAAATACATCGATATTCTTGAAAAAGGATATGTCATATTCAAATTAGGAACATTCAGTAGAAACAAACGCAAAGAAATTAGCACCAATAAGAAAATCTATTTTTACGATAATGGAGTTAGAAATATGATTTTAGGTGATTTTAAACCAATAGAATCCAGACTAGACAAAGGGGCGCTTTGGGAGAATTTTTTAATTTCAGAAAGAATTAAGTTATTAAAATATTCTAAAGATGTGACGAAATTTTATTTTTGGAGAACCAAACAGCAACAAGAAGTAGATTTTGTCGAAGAAAAAGAAGGTGTAATTTCAGGTTATGAATTCAAATGGTCAAATACAAAAAAAGTGAGGTTACCTAAAACTTTTACTCAAACATATAATGCCATAGAAAAAGTAATTGATCGATCAAATTTTAGAGAATTTGTGATGCTGAAAGAGGTAGAAAAATTATAAATCAAAACAATAAAAAAAAGGATTTAGATAATTTAGATTTGTTGAATTTATAAAATCAATACCAAAGG
>SXGQ01533554.1_pt1 | contig 12421 bp, 14 predicted proteins | sample 3178371 | NCBI WGS metagenome assembly SXGQ01 (sample SAMN11356859, study PRJNA531348) | freshwater metagenome | isolation source: freshwater sample F1-20 | place: China: Fuxian Lake, Yuxi | collected 2017-12-25
GACACAACTAAATTTTTCAAAGGTAACAAAAGTGCTGGTACAAGAGCAAGAAAAACAGCTCAAGAGTTGAAAGCATTACTTCAAAAACTTAGAGGTGAAATTTTGGAACATAAAAAAACTGAAGAATAATGATTGATCCATCAAATTTATTTCTCTTTTTATTTTATTGGTCGACCTTGGTATTGTTAAGAACGATGTTTATCGTTGCAACATCAGTATTCGGAAAGGAACCTAAACCAGTTAATATGTCAAAAGCAGAATTAATTTTGAACAGTTTAACACTCAGTTACATAATCACTTACATAACATTATGAGTTTTTACAAAGAATTACAAGTTTTCTCAGAACACCTACATTCCATTAGATTTTTAGAGAATTTTATTACGATAGATCTTAAATTTCCAATGAATTGGGGGTTACCAAAAAGTCTTACATCGGAAGACAAAGTAGTTCCATTCGACTCAGGTGATCAAACTCTAAAAGGAATATCATTCGTTTGTCCTTTCGAGGAGTCAGAAGTGACTGAAACAATTTCCAAAATAAACAAAGTTATCAAACTTAACAAAGATAGAGAGATCAAAGAAAAACTATTCAAGGAGACGATAGACACTTTGAAGAAGACCTTTGAGACGACTGATTTAGATACCTTAAAATCTCTATACTTTGATTTTGAAAAGAAAGAAAACACTTTAGACAATGGGTCAACAGGAGGAGCGTCACTTGAATTGGTTGAAGAGCGAACAACACAAAGACCAAAAAGAACTAGAATTAGAAAAGAAGAAGCTGATTCATCAGATCAGGAATCTTGATAAAAAACAAATATTTCCTGAAAAAAAGAAATTAACAATATGGCAAAAGCTAAAAATAGCGTTGATGGGACAGTAGAAAAGTTGGCAAAGATTGCCGACGAACTACAGAAATTACATCAAGGAAAAACCATGGTTGTTTTCGAGATGGATGCTGAACAGTACGAAAATGCAGCAAAACAGATGAAAGTAAAAGATTCCGAAAGATTCACAATCGATATCTCAGGAACAGATTTTATTTTCCTTTTGACTTCGGATGAGTAGTATATTTTCTGTATAAAATCTTTTTGTCGAAACCCTTCGATTCTAAGAATTGAAGCAAATACTTCCGTTGGGGGGAGGATGTATCATTAACAAAGATGCAGTCTCCCCTTTTCTTTTTGAAGAAGTAATAAGATAGTGTTGATATAAATCTTTCAGCATCTGATTCGGATTTTAGTGAGAATAATCTAACCTCATCATCATTCTGTAATATAATTTTATTGTGTAATATAGACATAACCTTAACAGTGGTGGTAGGCATGTATCTCGACATGAAAAAATCCATTGATATCTTTTTGTTTCTTTCAATATCGAAGACAGTCTCAGGATATTTGTAAGGGGAAATCTTAATAATATTGTATTCAGGGTTTTCAAGTTTGACCCTCACATTCCTACCAAACTCATCAGTCATGTAGGTTGGGAGTAATTTTTGTGAGTTTTTTTCTAAGACAGCAATTTCAAATACAGAAGGATCCGCATTTTCTATTTGACGATCGAATATAACTTCATTGTTTTCAGAAACTATATTATCAAAGAATGCCACGGCTTTTTTACCCGTTTGGAACTTCTTTATTATTTTTTTCCTCAACTTATTCTTAAATAATACTATCAGGAACTTAGACATAATGAAAGATTACTATAAAATATTAGGAGTTCAAGAGAACGCCTCAGATGATGACATAAAGAAGGCGTATCGTAGATTATCAAAAGAGTATCATCCTGACGTAAATCCTGAGGGTGCAGACAGATTCAAAGAGATAGCTGAAGCATACGAAAACATTGGAACCGCAGAAAAAAGACAAGCGTTAAAAAACAGGGGACAAAACCCTTTTGCGGGTACGGACTTCGAACAGATGTTCAGTAACATGTTTGGAGGGTCTCCGAGACCACGTAGACCCATGGTCCCCGATAAGATAGTAACAGTCACAATAAGTCCGATACAGTCTTATTTGGGAGAACAAGTTAATGTAAACTACTTCAGGAATGTTATGTGTAACACTTGTAGTGGTGGGGGTGGTAATAGAAAGATATGTGATAGTTGTAAGGGTAATGGATTTCATTCTATGGTCAGTGGATCTGGATTCTTCAGACAAGAGATCAGAAAGGTTTGTAATGAATGTAATGGTGATGGATATAAACTACTTAGTAGATGTCACGTTTGTGATGCGAGAGGAACCAAACCGACTGCAGAGTCGATCAAAATACAATTGCCTGTAGGTATAGACGAGGGTCAATTTTTGAAATTACAAGGACTTGGAGATTATCATGACGGAATATACGGTAACCTTGTTTTACAAATTAAAATGAGCAACGTCGATGGGTATGAAAAAATAGGTAACGACCTGATACTGAACATATATCTGAGTTTAGAGGATCTTAAAAAAGATCATATTATAATTAAACACCCTACTTCAGAACTCAAAGTAGATATTCCAAGGGAGTTTGATAGTTCAAAACCGTTAAGATTAAAAGGTAAAGGTTTTTCAGGTTCAGATATGTATGTCAAACTCCACGTAAGGTTTGATAGATCCATATTAAACCAGCAACAAACAATATAGTTCCAATAACTTTAATAACAGTACAAGGAATACAAATCTTTTTCATATTTATAGATATGTTAAGTGAACAAATACGTAGAATATTATACAAATATTTGGAAGAAAAAGAATACAAAAAACCAAGAAAATATTCCAAATCATATTGTAAGTCCACACCCTGTTCCAAGATGGGGTTCACACAGAAGGCATCTTGCCGTCCTTACAAAAATTGTTATAAATAAAATTTGCCTTTTTGATTTTTTCCTTTATCATTGTAACATGTTAAGTTATATCGGAGGAAAATCAAAAATCGGAAAGTGGATTGTGGATTATTACCCACAAGACATGGAAACGTACGTCGAAACATTCGGTGGAATGTTTTGGTGTTTTTTTAACATGGACTTGAGTAGGTTCACAAATCTGAAAAGAGTTGTATACAACGATTTCAATCCATTGAATTACAATCTGTTCAAGTGTGTACAGAATCCATCTGAATTACAGAGAGCGATAGATTCGATACCAGTCCAAGAGTTGGGTGTATTTGTTACAGATATAAGTTACAAATCAAGATTTGAAGAATTTCAGAGAGAACTATTCTCTTCAGGATTAACAATCAACTATCCTGATTATGAAATAGCTGCGAAATACGTTTACGTTGTTACTCAGGTATTCTCAGGTAGTAAACCAGAGACATCTTCATTCATTGATCTCAAAGGTAAGTATAGATCCAAATACCTTTCATTCCGTGACAAACTTAGTAAACCATCTTGGGTGGAACATTTCAATAAGATTACTCACGTGGAAAATGGAGATTTTCAACAAATAATTGAAAAGTATGACTCACCATCTACTTACATTTATTTAGATCCACCATACTGGAAAACAGAAAATTACTATTCCAATCATGATTTCGATAGAGATGATCATCAAAGACTTGCACAAACTCTTAATGCAGTACAAAGCAAATTCAGTTTATCATATTACGAATTTGATTTATTGAGTGATTGGTATCCTCAAGATAGATTCCGTTGGGAAAAGAAAAAATTTGCAAAAGCCGCCGCAGCAAAAAAAGGTGGAAAACAAAAATTGGGTGAAGAGCTATTGATAATGAATTATTAGTTATTTTTGTGTTCCCAATATATTTATTATTAAATTTGTTCTGATGAAATTTACATCATTATTGAAGAGTGTCATTTTGGAAAACGCAGATAGGATTGATTTCTTAATCGATACCTATACGAAACCAAAGAAGAAAGAAGATGGTAGTACCAAGAAACCAAAGATGACCGTTCGTGAATTGGCTGCACTTATCGCTGCTGATCCTACTTCAAAATTGAATGACATTGATATCGAAACCGCTAAGGCTACTGAATTGGCTAAAGCTAAAGCAGGAAGATATACACCATGGATTATCAAAAGTTACCTCAATTTGAATCAAAATACTGAAATACCTTATGGTGAATCAGGATATGACAGAGAGGTAAAGATGTTAAAGGAAAGATTCATGGAGGATCTTTACAAGTTAACTGATGACCTTAAAAAGTTCAACAGATTCAAGAACAAATTACCGCTGGAGAAAAGACAGATACATAATTTTACTCCTGATCAACTTTACGATGCAGTTAAAGACTTCGATCTCACATTAGCTACAACAACCAAAGCAGAAAGAAAGTCGGCTCCTGTTCATCCAGGTGCTGAACTAATTTATGACGGAACAGATTGGAGAGTTATCAAGATTGAAGACAAGGGTAAGGTTGGTAAAGAAGCCGCATGTTTCTATGGTGGTAATAACCAAGAAACAAGATGGTGTACATCGGCACCGGGAGCAAGTTGGTTTGATAGATACATCAAGGACGGTCCTTTGTATGTTATATTTAATCCTAATGATACTGACGTATCACCGATGACGGGTCTTCCTAAAATTAGATATCAATTCCACTTCCCATCTAATCAGTTCATGGACAAGGACGATAGATCTGTTGACTTAGTAAAGTACTTGATGGGACCAATGAAGGAACTTAAAGACCTTTTCAGACCTGAGTTTGCAAAAGGATTGACCGTTGGTGGAGATAAATTATCAATCGATAATTTCAAATCTGGTGCCGTAGGTAAATTCATCGCCTTATATGGATTGGACGAACTTGTTGAAAGTCTTCCTGATACTTTGAAAGAATTCCAAATTCAAAACAGAGACAAAGACAATATTATTATTACAATCCCACCTTCAATCGGTAGATTCAAGAATTTGGATATGATCCTACTTGACAACTGTGTTGATTCGTTACCTGAAGAAATCGGAGAATGTAAATCCCTGAGGTTCTTGGCTCTCCCAAATAACCAAGGTCTTAAAACTCTTCCTAAATCACTCGAGACACTCCCTAATCTATTCTTCTTGAATGTTAAGGGTTGTCCTTCAGTTGAAGTGCCTCAATCGATTTTATCAAGAGCTGAAGACATGTGTGGTGGTTGTGGAATGTGGGACATCACTCCATTATCTAATTAAATTTTATGAGTGTAGACGTAGAAATATATCTGTCACAACTCTTCAAATTTTTCAACGATAACCCTAACGACCTTCATAATCTTGTACCCCAAGATCAAAAAGATGAATTTTTCAAAAGGTGTCGTGAAGTTGTTACAAAAAACTTGGAAAAAGGTGAGGAATTATCCTTAACCAAAAAACAACTCATTGACATATGTGTTGAAATCAACAGGAACTTAGAAAAAACCCCTGTCCAAGAAACTGATTTCAGAGCTAAAGGCCTTTTCCAAAAGGCACCAATTGGTCTGATTTGTCTCAATTGATATTTCCACTTATTTGATTAAGTTTCCTTTATGGAAATATTATTCGATACAATCATCGTTATCAACTTAGATAGATGTAAAGATCGTTACGATCGCATTTTATCAAGAATTCAAAGTTCAGGTCTAGATAAGAAAGTCAAAATAATCAGATTAAGTGCCGTTGATGGGACATCTATTGATGAAGATTGGCTCAAAGAGAATAATATCACACCTCTTGCCGACTACTATGATAGTTACAGAGGTCGAGGATTGACAATGGGTGAGATTGGATGTGCAATATCACACCACAGAGCTTGGGAGCTAATTAATAATGATGAAACAATCAAATCTGCTTTGATTTTAGAGGACGATGCACAGTTTTGTCCTGAGTTCTCACATAGATTAAATGAAGTCCAAGAATGGACTGGAGATCACAAATGGGAATTGTTTTATCTCGGTAGGAAAGTCCTTAATCCACAAGAAGAAATTGAAGTTAAACAGAATGTGGTAATACCTGATTTTTCTTATTGGTGTTTATCCTATATTGTAAATAAAGAAGGCGCTTCTAAATTAGTTAACTCAAAGTTCTTGAGTGCTATAATACCTGCGGATGAGTTTGTTCCAATTATGTTGAACAAGCCTAACTACACATGTATACCTTACATGAAAAATTATAACATCGATGTACTTTCCGGATTAGGTTTGAAAGAGCAACTCATAAAGCCTGAAACCTTTGCTTTCCAAAACTCACAAACTGAAAAAACTTCAGTCTTTTTTAAGAATGAATTTTATAACGACGGTGTTGACAAATTTATACTGTTGACTGTGGCAACTGAAGAGAATGATCATTTGGATCGATTTAGAAAGTCCTGTGAATATTTTGGTATCCCATATAAAGTATTGGGACTGGGTACAACTTGGAACGGTGGTGAAGCTGAGAATGGGGTGTTGAAATCGTTTGGGGGTGGTCAGAAAATCAACTTATTGAAAGAAGAACTTAGTAGTTGGTTGGAGCTAAAAAACAACATTGTTATGTTTACCGACTCATATGACGTTATGTTGCTTCAAAATCCTCAAGTTATTTTGAGTAAGTTTAGAGATTTCAAAAGACCGATTGTTTTTTCTGCTGAGAAAACTTGTTGGCCAAACATTAACTTGATTAATGATTATCCAAATTCAGAAACGAAATATAGATTCTTAAATTCTGGCGGCTTTATAGGATATGCTAACGAAATATTGGAGATTTTGAAAGAACCCATAGATAATAAAGACGACGACCAACTATACTACACACAAATTTACTTGAATCAGATAACTCAATCAGTATCAACACTTCCTGAAAAAACGGACATGGTTTTACCCGAAAACAAATATCCTATTACAAAATCAGGATCCAAAATAGGTTGGATGAGTGAACCAATATTTGATAAAGACATTGTTGAATTATTGGTGAGGAAATTTGACTCGAATGCTAAAATACTGGACATCGGTGCCGGTGACGGTAAGTGGGGATTCGTTCTATCTGAAAATTTCAAAAACATTGACGCAATTGAAATATTCGAACCTTATGTTGAAAGATATAATTTGAAACAATATTATAAAAAAGTAACGGTAGGAAATTTTTTAGATTTCGATTTTGAATACTATGATGTAATCATCATGGGTGACGTTTTTGAACACGTAAACAGTAGCGATGCGGTCGAATGGTTAGATAAGATTAAAAATAAATGTGGAGAATTAATTATAGTGGTTCCATTTGAATATAAACAAGAGTGGGATGGAGACTATGAAAATAAATGGGGACACCATTACCAGCCTGATCTAAACCCAATAGTGATGAAAGTAAACTACCCGCAACTTCAATTAAGGAAGTGGGTTGACATCCCTGATTCAACAGGAAAAGGAAAGGGATTTGGGTTGTATACCAAAAAATACGGATATGATCACCTAAGTAAAATTTTCCTTGATACAAATCAATATATTTTCCAAACATTAAATGATGCTACGGATGATATAGAGATGGACATGGTTGGAAGAATAAGGAACCGAGTAACAAACAATTTCCCGGCTGTCATTCATGCAAATGGACCAGAAAAAGTAAAACAATTCTTGGATAAAATTACGGACTTCATGACCGGAAATTATGATTTCTTTTATGGTAACAAATCAACTACAATAGAGATTGAAAACACTAAAACAATTTCAATAGGATTGTTTTTTCAACACAACATTAATGATGTTAATCAAACTTTGGATTTGATTGAAATATTGAAATACTTAAAAGATAAGATAAGTCTGGTTTGTTATTACAACAGAGAATCTGATTTATACAAATTGAATAAATTCAAGGAAAAAAATACCGAGTATAATTCAGTTGAAATTGTATTCAACAATCACCTAACTGACTCGAGGATTGATTTTTTAAAACGAGGTGAAACTGATTACTATTTGATTGCAGATTCCAATTTCATTTTTAGAAATACAAGATCACTCGAAACTCTTATTGGTACTAACAAAAAAATGATTTCCCCAATGATTGTATCTGAGACAGGGGATTATGCTAATTTCCATATCATGGAAACAGATCTCAAGAATGACTACATAAATTACGAAAAGAGAGGTATTTGGTCGGTTGATATTATATCGGGCATTATGTTGATTGAAGGAAATTTTCGGGATATTGTTAGAGAATCTTTGACGGAAGAGACAGAACACACAGATGGGGATTGGGATGTAAAATTAAGTGAAAAATTAAAAGAGAAGGGATATTTTTGTTATATTTGCAACACCAATTACTTTGGTACAATAATATGAAACAAGAACTATTCAAATATAGTATAAGCAAGTTCTATACGCTTTTCCACAAAGATTATGTTCATTTATCTTATGCTGAAAACTTCGACAAAGATCGTCTTATTTTCATGCACAATGGGGAAAGTAATGAAGAGGGTAATTTTGTTGAAAACTTTGCCAATCAACTCTGTACGGTATCCAAACATGATACGATGATTGTAGTCGAATCAAAAGGAGAAGACAAAGTTTCAATCAAAGTATTTTATGGTTACAAAACAAGAAGAAAAGGTGCTCACTGGTTTAAAGTTAGTCGTAATGTCGAATTTCTTACAATAGATAAGAAGAAGGGAGACATATACACCGGAAATCTTTTAGGTTATCAAAGAAAGAGAAAGTTTACAAAGAAACTGAGAAGAAATTACTTTGCGAATAATCCAATTTCTCAAATAAGACAAATTATTATTTCGAAACTGCCAAACGACAGAACTGAGTCTGCTGAAATTGCCGATAAGGCAATATTGGCTTTTGCTCAAAATATTAATCCAAACATCAAACACGGAGATGAAATTCATAACGAAATAATTAAGTTTTATTTAGAAACTAAAAAAGTAAAATACCCAAACAACTATCCACTATATTTCAACGGATTCGGATTGTTTCCTACCTTAAAAACTCTCAGAAAACATGATATGAAATTGGTTGAAGCATTAATGTCTGATCATCAGGTAAAAGGTGATGTAATCAAAAGAGCCATACATTCCGCAACGAATGGACTCAATCTACACAGACTAAAATCAATTTTAAATTACTTTCCAAGTGATTGGGTACTTCAGGATCCCAAATTTGTGAAATTATCTTTGGATACTGACCCCACAAGTTCAACTTGGATTGTTCCACAATTTCAAGAATTAACAACAAAATCTGAATTGAGATGTGCCTTTGAATGTTTCAAACAGACATTAGAAAATAATATAAATTGGGGGTCATTATATGACCACTGCGATATGTACGTCTACCTGAAAGGGGTTGGTGAAAACATCAAATGGAAATCAAAGGATCATAAAAGTTTTTTACAAGAACATTTGGATTGGAGTGACCTATATGAATTTTATAAAAGAGGATTTTATACAAGGATCTACCCACAGTCATTATATGATGCTTTCAAAATACCCATTCAATGTGGTGATGAGGTATATTATCCTGTTGTTCTTTTTAACTCAGACGAATACAATCATGAAAGTATGATTCAGAACAATTGTGTTAAGACATACATTGGAAGACCATCGTCGATTATAATTTCACTCAGGAAAGAATCAACAATCTCGACAGAGCGTGGAACCATTGAATATCAAATATTCAAAAAAGATGGTAGAGTTACCTTCAACAGACCACAGTCATTAGGTAAATTTAACTCTTGGTTATCGGAAGAATGGAATGAGCCATTGAGATTGTTAGACGAGAGAATGGAAAAATACGTTGGGGATGGTAAAAAGGTGACAACCGTCAAAATTGAAAAGTTGTTGGCAAATCACAAAACTTTACATTCTGATTCAGACTGGGCAGAAAACGGGTTCTTATTTTGGACTTATAATCTGATAGACAAAACCAAATCAAACTATCATTTAGATTTTATGAATTTATAACATGGAAAAACCTCAATACATAAAATGGGTAGAAAACACAGAAAATAAGTTTTTTTCTGAAATCGAATTGCCCCCGATGAGTTTGGACATGAACAACTTTGAAAAGTTTGAAAAAGTGTATTCACAAGCCAATACAGTTAATTGGATTTCACAGATCTTTAAGAATGAATTATTCTATTTATATTTGATGAAGATTGATGATAACTCATTCCATGGGATGATATATTACGAAATCAGAAACGCCGATAAAATTAAATTTTACATACAATCATTACTTAAAAAAATTGAAAATGGAAAAACTAACATCACAACAACTTAAAGAAAAAATAGAAAATAAAGAATCTTTCGTTATAGATTTCTTTGCAACATGGTGTGGACCCTGTAAAGTTCTCACAAAGAACTTCGAAATTTTGGAAGAGAAAGGAGTTAAACTTCCTGTCTATGGCTTTGATGTAGATTCAGACAGAGATTTCATAATGGAGATGGGGGTAAGAAGTGTACCTACATTGAAGTATATCAAAGACGGATCGATTATCGACACTAAAGTTGGGGTACAAAACCCTGATCAATTGGCAGAGTCCATCAAATCTTCTTTGAACTTAATATGATGGAATTATCTGTAATAGTTTATACAATGAAAGGTTGTCCATTCTGTGTGGACTTCAAAAAAATGCTTGATGAAGCAAATATTGAATTCTTTGAAAGAGATATTGATGAATTTTCTGAGGAGTACGACCTTTTTTCTAAAATTAATAACAACGAAATGATTCCTGCTCTTCTGATAATCGAAACAGAAAACGGTGAACATACTGCTTATCAATACGTACCTGACAGAGATTATAATGAGTTAACCGAGGCTGTTGCAATCATTGAAAATCACAAAAAACTTATTAAATAAAAGGATCCATTTCGAATCGTTCCTTTAAAAAATCAAAATCTATAGTTGGATCTGTTACCTCAAGTGACAGATCAATTTTTTTAATATTCTCATTCAACTTATCGAAGTTGAAATCGAAGGTATCCAATACATAAGATTCAAGTTTATCGTCATGATCGAAAGAATCTATATTGATATATTTTATTGGATTTTCTTTGGAGGTACTCAACTCGATACTAAGTTTGGTACCTATCACTTCTCTACATAAGTTGTACCCAATCAATTTCGAATAATAATACAAGGTTCTGCCTTGATCCAATGAATATCCGTGTGGGAATTCTGACACTGAGGGTTTATTAGTGTTTTCTGGTTGTTCATAACAACGAATACCGTCGTAACAATAAGATTTTTTTTCATTTTGGAAATTTTCAATCAACGAGTAGTGATAGGTACTATTGTCTGAAGTCAAATAAATAAAAGACTTATGTGACTCTACAGGAATCACTTTAGAATTATAATCGATTAGATCTATTGTATGTGTGATTGGTGAGATAAGTTTTGAGTATATCTCGTTAAATTCTTTTGTTACATGATTCAGATTCAAAATATTTTTACTATCTGTGAATCCGTTAACAACCACAAAATTATTATGATCTGTTACATGGATAACTGATCTTGAGGTGAGACCTATTTTTTGTAAAATGTAGTCAGCAAATAGATTGCATTTAGACTTTTTATCTTTAATATCTGATATAGTTTTCATAATTCTTTATTGTGTAGGAAATTATAATATTTTTTGAAAACAACTTGAATAGTTCATTATATTTATTGATACAAATAACTTAACTGTGTATTTATAAGAAATTCATTTTTAATACATGCCTAAAAACATTCTTATAGTCCCGAGTAGAGGTAATCAGAGCACAAAACTTCCATACATCTATTATACAGACACATCTGATCAAATTCAGGAGTGGAAAGTTTCTTCAGGTGCCACTATAACTTTCTCCGGCAATTCAGGAGGTGCAGGTATCGAACTCAAGCCAGGGGCTGGACAAGTAAACATGACAACTCTACCTATCAACGTTACAAACTATGCAAGCGTTGCAGGAATTCAGTTCGCTAATAACACATTAAATTGGATAGGACCACAAGGAAACTTAAAGGGTGCACCAGGTTTCACAGGAATTACAGGATTCAAAGGAAATACAGGTCCACAAGGACCGACAGGTGGTGTGGGAGACAATGGACCTGCGGGGCCTGGAGGATTCCAAGGACCAACAGGACCAACAGGTGTAGCAGGGGCTATAGGTGATACGGGATTCGGTGGTTTTCAAGGGCCAACAGGAGGCATAGGAGATACAGGACCTCAAGGACCACAAGGACCACAAGGACCACAAGGTAATCAAGGTCCGGCGGGACCAAACGGACCAGGTGGATTCCAAGGACCAACAGGACCTCAAGGGGCCATAGGAGATACAGGACCACAAGGACCACAAGGACAAACTGGCCCTCAAGGAGTTATTGGTGATACAGGGGCAACAGGACCAGGAGGATTTCAAGGTCCACAAGGACCCACAGGAGGTATTGGAGATACAGGTCCAACAGGACCAACTGGTTTTCAAGGACCTCAAGGGCCACAAGGACCTGCTGGACCAAATGGACCTGGCGGATTCCAAGGGCCGACTGGTCCTCAAGGAGGCATAGGTGATACAGGTGC
>SXGQ01623892.1_pt1 | contig 12417 bp, 4 predicted proteins | sample 3178371 | NCBI WGS metagenome assembly SXGQ01 (sample SAMN11356859, study PRJNA531348) | freshwater metagenome | isolation source: freshwater sample F1-20 | place: China: Fuxian Lake, Yuxi | collected 2017-12-25
GCGTCTTCCCGCTCGCGCTTGTTCGCCTTGCGAAACTGCGTGCAGAGCTTTTTGTCGTCTCCCTCGATCGCGTCGAAGGCTTCGTCGGGGATGCCCTTCGCCATCAGGGCGGGGGTGGCGCCGAGAAGGCTGTTGCCGATCTTGATGTGGTGGTCGAGAAACGACAGCGGCTTGCCCGGCTCCATCGATTCAAGCCACAACGCCACGCGGCACAGCTCCGCGGCCATCGGGTTGAGATCGACGCCATAGAGGCAGGAGCGGATCACGTCGCGGAGGGCAGTGCGATAGGCCTCCGGGCTCGGCTCGGTGTCGCCGGTGCGGATCGCCGCGAGGCGCTTGGCCATCCGATGGGCCGCGCCGATCAGGAAGTGGCCGCTGCCCACGGCGGTGTCGACGACCTTGAGGGCGAGGATCGCCTGCTCGGCGGCCGGGCCCCGCTTGCCGGCGAGGCGCTCGGCAAGGAGCGGCTCGAGGGCCGTGTCGAGGCAGACCTGCACGAGCGAATCGGGGGTGTAGTGCGAGCCGGAGGTCTTGCGCTCGTTACCGGCCGAGACCTCCAGAACGAAGCGCTTGTCGGCATGCGGGGCGGTGGGGTCGATCTCGGGATGAAGCTCGAGGAGCTGCTCGTAGACGCCGCCGAGCTCCTCGGTGCCGAGATTGCGGTAGTCCACCGGGCGACGGCCGTCTTTGTCGACGATGTAGGAGAGGGCGCGGATGGCGGCGAGCAGGGCGTGGTTGGAAAGCGACGATTCGCCGAGCAGGCCGATCGCGGCGGGCGACCAGAGATAGCCGCCCAGCGGAGCGATGCCGAGCGCCGGCAGGCCGGCCGGGCCGCCCAGGCCCCGCATGACGAGCTTCAGCGCCTCGAAAAGATCGGGATGGCGGTTGCCGCGGAGCTTGCCGGCGAGGTCCTGGAGACGGGCGGCGGAATAGTGCTTGCGGTAGATGTCGCGCGCGGCCTTCGGGGCCTTCGGGTCCAAGAGCAGATCGCGGCTCTCGGCGACGAAGAGGAACACGAGGCGGTAGACGAGCCGGAGGAGCTGGCGGTAATACTCCTGCTTGCCCAGGGCGCCGCAGGCGAGCGCCTGCTGGAGGGGGGCGTTGGCCGGGCGGGCGAGGAAGCCGCGGCCGAGGGCCTCGATGGCTTCTCGCACCCCCTTGCTGAGCTCGCCGAGCACGCGGGTGCCGACGGTGGTGCCCTCGACGTGCCACTGCTCGACGAGGCACTGGTGGGGCTGGCCGTCGGCGGGGATGTCGAACCGGGTGGCGTGGAGGACGAGCCAGAGGAGGCGGAAGTCGGCGAAACTCTGCCCCTTGAAGATCGCTTCGAGGTCGAACTCGGCGAACGCCTGCCGCGTCATGCTGACGTTGTCGCGGAGGAGACGGAGCTGGCGGCCGTTGGAGACGATCGCCCAGAGGGCCTCGTCGGCACGGTTGATGAACTCCTGCGTGAGCGAGTGGGGGGCCGACTTGCTCGCGCCGGTGACGCCCGCGGTGCGGCGGTCGAGGGGGACGTTGGCCCCCACCAGATGGATCGGGACGTGCTTCCACTGGTGGGAGATCGGATAGGCGGTGTCGTCCACCATCCGCGCCTGCGGCGTGGGGGTGAGCGAGCCGTAGCCGAGCTCCTGGAAGACGAACTTGAGCCACGCCTTGAACGTGGGGGCGGCGGCCGTGTCGGTCGGGTCGGCGGCGGCGAGCTCGTCGGCGAAGGCTTTGTGGATGTCGAGGAGACGCGTCCAACTGCGCGTGATCGCCTCGCCGAGCCGCTCGCTCCCGGCGAGGCCGTAGTCGGTGGCGGTGAGGCCGGGGAGCTTCGAGTCTTCAATGGCGACGCGCGAGAGCACGTCGGCCGGGAGCATCGGCCCGGTCGTGCGCACGTGCTGGAAGGCGAACTCGCGGCGTTTTCTGGCCATGGGGGGGAGGAAACCGGGTGTTCGGACGTGGGTCTGGCGAGCGGTAGGATGCCCCGGCTGGGAAACTGTCGATAGCGGTTTTTGCGGGGCCAGATGACGGGCCTGGTCGAATCATACCCAAATGGGTATTTTTGCTATGGCTGACGAAGCACGGAAGCCGATCGTCTGGATGGGGAGTTCGCAGAAGGACCTGCGAGAGTTCCCGGCGGAAGTGCGGAGGGACATCGGCACGGCTTTGTATTGGGCCGAGACCGGCCGAATCCATTCGACCGCGAAGCGGATGAAAGGCGCGTTGCGGGACGTGACCGAGATCGTGTCAGACCATGATGGGGACACGTACCGGGCGATGTACTCGACGCGCATCGGAGACTCGGTCTACGTGCTCCACGCGTTCCAGAAGAAGTCGAAGCGGGGAACTGCGACCCCGCAGCACGAACTTGAGGTGATCGAGAATCGACTGCGGGCGGCGCGGCGGCATGCCGAAGGGGAATAGAGGAGAAAACCGTGGCGACGACGACGAAGCGGACGGGCCGGGCGGCGACGATCGGGTCGGGAAACGTGTTTCGCGATCTCGGTCTCGAATCGCCGGAGGCCGAGCTCTCGAAGGCCCGGCTGGCGATGTGGATCCACGATCTGGCCGCAGCCCAGGGATTGAACGGAACGCAGGTTGCCGCGCGACTCGGTATCCCGCAGCCGAAGGCTTCGCGGCTGCTGCGCGGATACGCCGACGGCTTCTCCACGGAAAAACTGCTCACCTTCCTCACGTCGCTCGGGCAGGACGTCAGCATCGTCGTGACGACGGCGCGGCGCGGGGCTGCTTCCGGGAAGCTGACGCTCACGATGCCCCCGCCGGCAGGAGGACGTAGACCCCGATCACGTCGACGGGCAGTTGCGGGCGGACGTCGTACGTGAGCCCCTTGATGCGGCTCTCGTCGCGGAGGCGGCGGTGGAGGGCCAGGAGGGCCTCCGCCCGCGCGGTGGCGAGCGCCTCGAGGCCCGGGTCGAGCGCGGCGCGGGCGTCCACCACCTTCGAGACGAACGACCGGGCCTGGTCCGGGGCGATGTTGGCGGCGGGCGTGGCGGCGAGGAGCGCCTCGGCCCGGTCGGCCGGAAGCCACACGGCCTGCTCCGGGGCCCCCTCGAAGGCCGCGATGCAGCACTCCTCGGCGAGCAGCTCGCGGGCGGCGCCGCCGACCGTGCGGACGATGTGATGCCGGAGGCGGACGAGGAGGAGCGTGGTCCGCTTGGCGACGGCCTGGGTACGAATCGCGCCGCTGCGGGCGGCCTGTGCGTGTTCCGGGTCGTCGATCGCCGTGCCCACCAGGTGGCTCGCGAGCGTCTCGACGAACGGGTGAGTGCGGCCGAGCAGGAGCGTCTTGTCGACGATCGGCAGCTCGAAGATCGCGTCGAACCGTTCCGGCAGCCCCTCGGGAACCGCCGCCCTGAAGGCGGGATCGGCGGCGGACAGATCGATGGCGAGGGCCTCGCGGCCGTGGGCCTTCATGACCGGCCTGGCGACGCCGCCGAGGGCCTCGACGGCGCGCTTGACGAACCGGGCGACGTCCACCGCCTCGCCGACGGCCTGGCAGGCGGCCAGCCAACTGGCGGCGACGTCGGTCTTGATCGCCTCCTGGGCAAACATCGTCCGCGTCCGCTTCGACCGCTCCGCCTCCCTGTCCCATTCGCCGTGGAGGCTCGTCTTCGTGGGGGCGAGGTATTCCTGCACGCCGGGGAGGAGTTTTTGGTTCTCCTGGGACCCGCGCATCAGGAGCCCCTCGAAGATCGCCTCGATCACCTTCTCGGTGTTCACCGGCACGGGGACGGACACGCCGAGCGTTTTCTGGATGCTGCGGTGCTTGTCGATGAGGATGTCGAGGACGATGCCGTCGATGCCGTTGTCGTGGCCGTAGAGGAAGGCGATCTCGACGCTCGGCTGCTTCTGGCCGTAGCGATCGACCCGCCCCTCGCGCTGCTCGTGGCGCGTGGGATTCCAGGCGAGGTCGTAGTGGACGACGGCGTCGAACGACTCCTGGAGGTTGATCCCCTCGGAGAGGCAATCGGTGGCGACGAGGAGCCGGCGGTCGTGCTGGGCGAGCTTCTCGACGCGCTCCTCCCGTTCCGCCGGCGGCAGCGTGCCGGTGATGCAGTCGATCTGCGGCTTCTGCTTTCCCCCGAGGGCGTCGCGGAGAGCCGCGGCGACATACTCGGCGGTGGGGATGTAGCGGCAGAAGACGATCGGATTGCGGCCGCGCTTGAGCATCTCTTTGAGGAGCTTCACGAGCGTGGCGAGCTTCGTGTCGCCGGCCCCCTGGAGGGCGGTCGCCCGGGCGGCAAGCGCGCGCAGTCGCTTCCGATCGGAAGGGGAGGGGGAGTCGTCCACCTCGGCACCGGCCGGGGCGTCGTCCGGTTCGTCGGCATCGTCGGCGTCGCCATCCACCGCCGCGGGCCGCCCGAGGTCGTCCACCTCCTCCTCCGTGGCGCTGCCGAGGCCACGGGCCCGGTTGGTGAGCGTGGCGGCCGCTGCAGCCGGGCTCGATGAAAGGCTGCGAAGCAGCGCGATCGCGCTCCACCAGCGCACCCGCTGGCGGCGCTTGTCCTCCCCGGCGACGCTCACGAGCTCGCGGGCGAACTCGAGGCAGTCGTCGAAGAGGGCTTTTTCGTCGCGGGAGAGCTTGTAGGTGTGGTCCTTCTGGACCTCGCGGACGGGGAAGGGGGTGTTGGCATCGAGGTAGGCCTCGATGTCTTTCCGCCGGCGCTGGATGAAGAAGCCGGCGAGCCGACGGCGGTCGGCCTCGTGCTCCGGGCCGGAGAGGTCTTCGGGGAGGCTTGCCAGCGACGCATCGAGAAGGCCGACGAGCGACCGGAACGCCCCTTCGTTGCCGCTGTGGGGGGTGGCGGTGACGAGGATCAGGTGGCGGGCAGGGTTTTCGGCCAGCCCCGCGAGGAGTTCGTAGCGCTGATGGCGCGAACCGCGGGCGGCCGGGTCGCGCGCGCAGGTGTGGGCCTCGTCGACGATCACCAGCTCGGGGCAGGTGCGGAGAAACTCCGCCCGGTACCGGGCGCTCTTGATGAAGTCGATGGAGACGACCGAGTGGTCGTGGAGCTCGAAGATCGACTGGTCGGCGGCGCATTCCCGCTCGAGCCTGGCGACGGTGCTCGCGAGCACGAGCTTGGCGTCGATGTGGAACTTCGTGGCCAGCTCCTTCTGCCACTGCTCGGCGAGGTGCGGCGGGCAGAGGACGACCATCCGCCGCGCCTCCCCGCGGGCGAGGAGCTCGGCCGCGATCAGGCAGGCCTCCACCGTCTTGCCGACGCCGACGTCGTCGGCGATGAGCACGCGGGCCTGCGGCTGCTTGAGAGCGACCAGGAGCGGCACGAGCTGGTAGGGCCGCGGGGCCACGGCGATCCCCCCGAACGACCGGAACGGGCCGGCGCTGCTGCGGACGCCGAGGCGCACCGAGTCGCGGAGCAGGCTGCAGGAGCGGTGATCGCCCGACCGCGCCGGATCGGGCATCGCGAAGACGGCAGGCTCGACCGGCTCGAGATCGGGCACGAGGCCCGTCACCTCGTCATCGAGCCCGGCGAGCGGGCGCAGAAGGAGCAGGTCATCCTGCGACTCCGGGCAGACGACCCATTCCCGCCCCCGTGCCCGCACGAGCGTCCCTGCGGCGAACCGGCTCATGGCAGACTCCCGAAGACGCTCGGAGAGCGGCGGAGGATTCCCTCCCAATCGTCCTTCGCCCCGAAACGGATCACCGACCAGCCACAATCCTCGACGCAACTGGTCTGCTCGCGGTCGCGGGCCTGGCGTGTGGGAAACTCGTGGTGCGGGCCGTCGATATAGACGATCGTGCTGTGCGCGGCATACACGAAGTCGGGCCTCGTGAAGCAGCCGTCGATCGCGATGGGAACGTGCTGGCCGTGCGACGGCAGGGTGAGGTTCCGCGACTCGAGGAACAGCAGCCATTCGCGTTCGAGGCCGCTCTCGCAGCGGTCGAGCAGCGCCTGGAGGTGGGCCGAGCGGGGAGCGTCGCTCGGCGACGGGCTGACCTCGGCCCTGGCGAGATCGAGGAGCAGCTCGCGGATCGAGTGGCGGTCGAGCCGGAGGTGATCAGGCTGGTTGGCGTAGGTCATCAGGCAGTCGTAGCAGGCGGTGGAGCACTCCTCCGTGGTGCGAGGGGCATGGCGGAGATCGGCGCCCGTGTCGGGGTCGAAATGGCAGATCTCGAGCGCCCGGCGCGCGACCCGCTTGAGCGCCCCTGGCTCCGACTGCAGCCGCTGGAGCACGCCCGCTCCTCCTTCGCTCGATTCGTAGAAGAGGATCTGCCGGCGGACATCGCGGCCGGGGAGCGGCTCGGCGGCGAGCTCCTGGTCTTCGAGTTGAAACTCCACCTGGATCGCGCTTTTCAGCGCCGCCTGGAGCGAGGCGAAACGGTCGATCGGGATCCCGGTCACCGGCTCGAAGAGCAGGGCGTTGCGGGTGTCGGTGACGTAGGGGATGACGCGGCTCACCTGCGGGCCGTCGGCGCGCTCCTCCTGGCGGTCGGGATCGCCCATCCATTCGCCCGTCTGCTCGTTGATGAAGAAGCCTTGCCGATTGTCTTCCTGCTGACGGAACCAACCGAAATTGATCCGCCACAGCTCGGCGCTGCGCCCGAAGGTGAGCGTGGCCAGGGGAGAGCCAGCCAGGGAGACGTCGCTGCGGCTGAACGTGCCCGAGATTCCCGACCGTTGGAAGCGGAACGCCGTCCGGACGTCGAAGCCCTGCTTCTGGCGTTCGTCTTCGTCGGAGGAGATCCGCTCGCGACGACGCGTGCGGACATTCGTCAGCTTGAGGAGGTGCTGGATCGGCGTGGGGAGCTCGGCCTCGCAGTATTCGCAGCGGTCGGGGTTCGCGGCACCGCCGATCGGGTGGAGATAGCCGCAGGCGTGGCACTGCTTCGCCTCCCCGACGACGAGCCGGCTGTCGGATTCGCTCGGCGGCAGGAGCACGCGGTCGACCTGATACCGCTGCCCTTCGTGGTAGACGAGCGACTTGGGGCCGAACTCGCTGATCGCGAGGAAGCGCGGCCGGCTCAGGTATTCCTGATCACGGCTACCGGACCGCCCCGGGATGAATGCGGAGAGCGGCAGGCGAGGGAAGTTGTAGCCGGGCAGGAATCCCTCACTGGCGAAATAGCGGTAAGAATAGAAATCGGACTGCTGGCTCGCTCTGCGGTCTTCGTTCAACAGCAAGTCGCGCTGCAGCTCCGCCTCGCGCCGGAAGCGGGCGGCGTCGTCGCGGGCGCGCTTGGCGGTCGAATGGTCGTTTTCTCGCTTGTGCTCGCGCTCGCGCTGGGCCATCGCGGCCCGGTAGAGGTCGCGCCAGCGGTCGCACGAGCGCTCGAAGCGATCGGGCAACTGGAGGAGCACCTCGTCGAGCCACTTCTCCGAATACCACTCGGCTGCGGCGAGTTTTCCCGCGATGCTCGCCAGCAGCACGCCGGCGCGGTTGCGCGTGCGGGCCAGCGCGTGGGGATCGTCGAGGTGGGCGCGGACCTCGTCGGTGACGGGCATGCCCGGCTGCACCTCGAGCTGCACGAGGGACCGGAGGCTGTCGTGGAGGTTCAGGCCGCTCTCGGAGAGCCAGATCGAGTGGACGTGCGAGCGGACGAGCTCTTCGTTGGCGACGTCGATCCGCGGCGGGGCGACCGACCCGGCCACCATCTGCTCCTGGCGCTTGAAGAAATACTGGTCGTGCGAGCTGCCGGCGGTGCAGTAGGTGACCACGATCGCCGGCTGGCCGCTGCGACCGGCGCGGCCGGAACGCTGGGCGTAGTTGGCCGGCGTGGGGGGCACGTTCCGGAGGTTCACGGCGTTGAGGTCGGCGATGTCGACGCCGAGCTCCATCGTCGGCGAGCAGAACATCAGCGGCAGGTCGCCGGCCCGGAACCGCTTCTCGCGCTCCTCACGGGCGACGGCGGGCACCTGGGCGGTGTGTTCGCGGGCCTCGAAGCCGGCGACGTTCGTGGCGGCGCTGGTGTAGAAGCCGACGTAGTAGGGATTGGGGCGCAAGCCGCGCTCGGGCGCCCGCGGCACCCGCAGCGGGCAGTGGAACGCCTGCGTGCCGTCGCCGGGAAGCCAGCGCATCGTGCTGGCGTTGAGCTGATAGGCCGGATCGTCGTCCGTGCCGGTGAGCACGAGATTGGTGCGGGTCAGCACCCGGCAGAGGTCGCGGATGACGGCCTGGGCGTCGTCCACGGACAGGCCTCCGCCGAGCACGTTCGGCCGGCGAAGGTAGCGGCCGACGGTGCCGCGGGCGCTCAAATAGACGGCGCTGCCGCGATCATCCCCCTTGGGGCGCGGATGGGCGAGGCGACCGGCGTCGAGATCCTCGTCGGGGTCGATGCGCCACCCTTCGGCGAGGAGATTGCCACTGTCGCGCTTCATCGCCTCCTGCCAGGGCTCGGTGAGGCATTCGGCCTGGATGGCGAGCTCGCGGCGGAGGTAATTGAGGAACGTCCGCGCCACGGCAAACCGGGCGGCGGGGGCGGCGGTGGCGAGTGCCCGGTGCGTGCCCTGCCAATCGGCGGCGCTCGCGCAGAGTTCGTCGAGTGATTCGTATTCGACGTTCAACAGGCCGCACTGCTCGAGGTTGGGCATCGAGAGCCGCCAGCCTCGTTTCATGTCGAGGAAGACACGGTAGGTGAGGACGTCGCGCATCGCGCGCTGCGTGCTCTTCCTGACGTTGAACTGGGCGTCGGGCTGCGCCGCATAGAGTGCGAAGGCCTCTCCCGGTGGAAGCCCGGCCTCGAAGGCGTCGAAGAGCCGCTGGGGCAGGTCCCGGTATTCGACCCCCTCGCGGGGCCCCTTCGCGACCGCGGCCTGGAGGCTGCCGCGCACGAGCGCCACCTGCACGAAATCGTTGAAATGGCCGGCTTGCAGGGAGGCGTCCTGACGGTTGTCGGTGAAGCTCAAGAGCTTCTGGGCCGCGGCGTCGAGTTGGCTCTCCTTCTTGAGGTAGGTCACGAGGCTCGTGGAGATGAGTGTCGTGGCACTCGAGCGGCCCCCGAAGCCGACCTCGCCGAGGACGGGGCGATCGGCCCCGCGCCGCTGCTGATAGGACACACCACAGGCAGGGCAGAATTGGAACGGGCTCGGGATGAAGAAACAGGTCAGACCGTGCGGATCGGATCGGCCGTCGACCGCCACGTGCTCGAGCTGGGGGATCTGCGGGAGGCGGGAGCGGCGGAGCACCTCCTCGCCGCCGCGGATCTCCTTCCAATCGTCGGGCAGCCGGTCGAGGACGCTCTCGCTCGTGTGGTCGGCCAGCGGCCAGGCGCGACGGGGGTCGGAGGTGTGGAAGAGATAGCCCGGTTTCGCTTCGGCCGTCCGGGCGAGGTCGCCGAGATCGCGGGGGGCGAACGAGGGCAGGCCTCCGGATGCGGGCTCGTGGCGGACGACCGACTCGAACTCCTGTCCACACTCGCGGCAGAAGACGAGGGGAAAGAGGAGGGCCTTGTCGTTCTCGGGATTGGTCTTCTGGGCTTCAATCGTGATGTACCGGTCGGCCTCGTGCTCGAGCGTGGCGTAGACGGTGTCGCCGCGGCTGAGGAACTGGTGGATGCGAAACGCGAACGCCGGCTGGCCGCTCGCGCTGCGGGCCTTCTGGTAGCCGCTCATCAGTTGGGCGGTGACGAGCGCGGCGGCCTCGGTCACGTCGGTGCCGGTCTCGGCCGCGAGCTTCATCGCCGCAGCGTCGATCGTCTGCGGAACGGCACGGACGAGCCGCTCCTCCCCCGGCGCCTGGACGACACCGAACGTCGACTCGATCCAACTGGAAAGGGGATCGGCGAGGAAGGCGTCGTACGATTCCGGGGGTGCCACCTTCGATTGCACCCGCGTGGCAAGCGCCGTCCGGAAGGCTGCATCTGCCGAGTCGCCGTGGGGCGTGGCCCGGCGGAGGGTCTCGCCGATCACCCCCTCTGGTGCCACCTCCGCCCCGAAGAGGTCGGTGGCCACCCGGGCGATCTCGCGGCGCTGTTCGGCGCGGGTGCCCGGGCCGGCGATCGTCGCCGACGTGCCGACGTATTGCAGGCGCGGCGCCTCGAGTTGGTCGCGGATCCGCCGGCAGAGCATCGCCACGTCGGCGCCTTGCCGGCCGCGGTAGGTGTGGAGCTCGTCGAGGGCGAGGACCCGCAGCCCCTTCGCCGCCTTGACGATCGCCTTCTCGGCCACGCGCGTCAGGATCAGCTCGAGCATCACGTAGTTGGTGAGAATGACGTCTGGCGGGTTGTCGCGGATCTCGCGGCGCTGTTCGTCGGTCTCCTGACCGGTGTAGCGACGGACCCGGACCGGCGGGCGGTCCTTGTCGAAGGGCTTCGTCTCGAGGAACTTCGCCAGCTCGCCGAGCTGGCTGTTGGCCAGGGCGTTCATCGGATAGACGACGATCGCCTGGATGCCCCTGCCGATGCCGCTGCGGAGCACGTGGTCGACGATCGGAATGATGTAGCTGAGGCTCTTGCCGGAGCCGGTGCCGGTCGTGAGCACGTAGTTGGCACCGGTGCGGGCGATGCGGATCGCCTCGTCCTGGTGCCGGTGGAGCCGCATCGGGAATCCGGTGCTGTCGGCGGTCTTCCGCGCCCGGAAGATCTCGGCACAGGCCGGATGGAGCACTCCTTCGCCGACGAGGTCGTCGATCGCCCGCCCCGACTCGAAAGCCGGGTTCAGCTGGACCAGGGGTGACGGCCAGAGCACGCCGCTCCCGAGGGCCTCGTCGACGACCTCCTTGACCCGCTCGTCGGCAATGTCGACGAACGACCGCACGAAGGCGTCGTAGTCGTGCACCAGCCGATTTCGCATCTCGAAGACGTTCATGCTCGCCAGACCGGAGAGGGAAGTGGTTCCGACCGGTTTTCTACCCCAAGTCAGGGAATCACGGGCAAGGAGGGGCGGGTCGGGCGCCGACGGCCGGCCAGCGTGCAGCGCGGGGCTGCCTGGTTCGACCCGGAAAAAACCAACACGCTACCCGGGCCGGTGGACAACCTTGGTCCACCCTGGGCTGAAAACCGGGAAACACCACGGTTCCCTCCGCTCCGCGCGATGGCCTGACCGCGGGAGCGCCTCCCGATGGCAACGGGCTGGGCAGCCGATCGGGCTTCCGCGCCCGTCGCCCCTCCAGCCGACGAGCGCCGCTCACGGCACGCCGACGATCTCCGTCGTCGTCACCTCGCCGCGGCGCACGAGGCGGAGCTGCGCGGGGATCGAACGCTGCATCTCCTCGACGTGCGAGATCACCCCCACCACACGCCCCTCCGCCCGCAACCCCTGCAGCGCCGCCATCGCATACTCGAGCGAATCGGCGTCGAGCGACCCGAACCCCTCGTCGATGAACACCGTCTCCAACCGCCTCCCCCCCTGGTGCTCCTCCGCAGTCCGCGCCAGCGCCAGGGAGAGCGCCAGCGACGCCAGGAAGGTCTCGCCCCCCGAGAGGGTGCGCGCCCCCCGGCGCGTGCCGGTCCAGTGGTCGAAGACGTCGATCTCGAGGCCGGCGAGCACGTTCTTGGCCGTCGATTCAGCCCGCACCAGCTCGTAGCGGCCCCGCGTCATCTGCCGCAGCAGCACCGTGGCATGGGCCACGACCTGCTCGAGAACCGCCGCCAGCACCCAGCGGTGGAGCGAGAGCCGGTCCTGGGCATGGGCCGTGCCGCTCACCATCCGGTGGAGGGCGTGGGCGGTCTCGGCATCTTTCCCCACCTGCGCGCCACGGGCCGCCACCCCGGCATGGTCGGCCGCGAGACGGTCGAGCAGCGCCACCTGCTGCCGCGCCTGCTCGTCGATCGCGACGGCCTGGCGCCGCTCCGCCACCAAGCCGTCGTGCGCGGCCTGCAGCGCCGCCAGATCGGGAGCCGCCCGGCCGGCAAGCTGCTGCCGACGATCGGCGAGCACCTCCCGCGCCGTGACCGCCTCCTGATCGGCCGCGGCGATCTGCTGCTCGAGCGCCACCACCCGGCGCGGCTCGCGGAACGCCGCCGCCAGCGCCTCAGGGGTGGCGAAGGGGGATGCCGCCAGCGCCGCGGTGAACGCGCAGGCCGCCTCCTCGGCGCGAAGCGCGCTGTCGTGGCCGCGGGCCTCCGCCGCCGCCAGCTTCTCCGCCACATCGCGCAGCGCCCGCTCCGCCTTGTCGACCGCCCCGGTCGCCGCGAGCCGCGCCGCCTCGAGCGCCGCCCGGCGCGATTGGAGCGTGTCGCGCTCCCGCTCCAGATCCTTCACCACCGGGAGCGGGGCCAAGGCCCCGAGCACCGCACGGGCCGCCTTCTCCTGACCCTCGGCAGCGACGAGCGCCGCGACCGCCGCGCCGAGGGCATCGGCCTTCGCCTGACGCTCGCGCGCGGCTGCCGCGAGCGCCTTCTCCAGGCGCTCGACCGCGGCATCGGTCGGGGCGCCGTCGATCGGCCGCGCCGGCGCCGGATGATCGTGGCTCCCGCAGACCGGGCAGGGGCCCGCGGCCTCGAGCATCGCC
>SXGQ01203402.1_pt1 | contig 12416 bp, 14 predicted proteins | sample 3178371 | NCBI WGS metagenome assembly SXGQ01 (sample SAMN11356859, study PRJNA531348) | freshwater metagenome | isolation source: freshwater sample F1-20 | place: China: Fuxian Lake, Yuxi | collected 2017-12-25
AAGATCTTTTGTTTGCTCGTCAAGGATGGATGCAGCCTTAAGCTCATTCAATTCCCTAGCTAGCTCAATACTCTCAGAGATAGATGCATCCAACTCTGATTGAAGGGTTTCAGTCTTAGTTTGAAGTTCATCTAAAACATCGTATTTTTCTTCTGGAACTTCAATGAAGTGTTCTTTAAACAAGGTCTTCATTCCAGTAATAAAGTCTTCTGCAATTTCAGTTCTTAAGCCAGACTCAACAGCCAGCTCATTTTCTTCCATATATTGCTCAACAACATAGTTCAAATAACCATCTACTTTTTCAACCAGAGCTTCTTTAAACTCTATAAGTTGAGTAGATGTTTGCTCTTCCAACTTAGCTGTTACTTTTTCCATCTCGTTATTAACACGAGCAATAACGGCAGCTTCAAAAATAGAAGTAGCTTTTTCTCTGAATTCTTCTGATAGATCTTCTCCGAAAATAGAATCAATATCTTCTTTCATTTTCTTTTTCATATCAGAATTTTTCATCATCGTACCGTCCGGCATACGATGCATTCCTTCTTTTTTATCCATATGCATTTTTTCAGCAATCGTATCGCCTTCATCCTCATCTGTCTCCTCCATTGCCTGGGTCTTAACAGACTTAGCATCACCCTTCATGGGCAGAGGATTAACTTCTTTAGAAGCCTTGGCTGAAGCACTGTTTTTACCAGTTGCGTCCATAATTTCTTCCATGTCAGCTTTCTTTGAGGAGCCCTGCATTGGAGAGGCAGCATCACCTTGGCCAGAACCTTGACCTGCTTTGGAAGTATCTTTTGCAGTATTTACAGTTGGCTTACCATCTGCAACTACCGTCTCTGTAGCTTCATCTAATTGCTCTGCACCTGCACGGCTTAGCAATTGTTTAATTTTGTTCTCTACTGACATCCTTGGTCTCCTAAGAGTATGTTTACGTTATTATTTATATAAATTAATTACTTGATAGATCGTAAGAACTGTTCAAATACTTGTAATTTTACGGAATTTAGCTCTGCTTTAGAAGCTTTACTAATAATTTTTTGCGCCTGCTCAACCTGAACAGCTTTCCAGACACCATTTTCAAGAATCCAGTCTGCAGATTCCATAATACCCTGTACGAAGGCATCAGGGGCAGAAGGATCGGCTACAATATCAACTGTAGCTAGATGGAAGTCATCTTGAACTTCATTTACACCTTCTTTGTTCATTCTGACAGATCCAAGACCTCTAGATGAAACACCCAGCCTGACACCTTCTTCGATAAAGTTCTTGGCAATCTTTCCCATTGGGGTATCCAAGATTTTAGCTTTACCGTAGATATCATTTCCTTCAAACTTAAGCCCGGTAATCATATGTGATACCTGGTTAAGGTTGATGGAGGGGTTTGGGGGATGACCCAATTCACCTAATGAACGTTTTTCATTGATAAGTTCTTGATATCTTTGAACTTCACGTTCCATGATACCCCTACCATAGATACGCCCATTGCGATTTGGTTTTTCTGCTTGCATGAAGATACCTTCAATGTAAACAGACTTTGAACCATCTTCTTTATCTTCTGTCAGGAATTTTACATCCTGATTCATCTCTGTAATGAGTTTCATTAGCGATCCCTATCTTCTAGAATTTGGCGATCAGGATCATTAAAGCCTGCACCTTTAGTAAACTGTACTATAACTGTACTGTTACCAGATCCTGTATGAATGGTAACGTTAGCATGGGCTTGCTCATCCAACACTACCCCTAAATCTCTTGAAAGACTAATCGCCCCGTGCCCCGCGCTCATGGTATACACCACGTTACCGTTTCTTAAAATATTAGCTGAGTTGGATACATCATAAACTATATCGGTGATAGGCCAGAACAGGTTACCTGATGAGGTCAAAGGTATAGTTTGATCGGCGTACTTTATGTCTGTATATGTAATAATTACGTTTCCAATACCATCAGAAACCACCTTGGCGGCAGCCTGTCGTCTGGAATTCTTAAGAATATATTTTGTAGTTGCCATTTCTTATTCTTCTTTATTAGATTGCATGTAATCTCTAACAGTACTCATGTAATCGGCACTCAAAGTTATTTTACTCTGTACCCATTCAGCAATATTAGTTTCATCTTGTAACATGTCATGAACCATTTGAGAGTTAGCTATAATGGATCTCAATTGAGACTTAGCCATATCTCCCTCATAATCGTATTCCCGAGGATCCATCTCTTCTGCCACCCTCTTGGCTGTCTTAGTTGCAATAGCCATCTTCATGCCCATGGGCATATCAGGCTTATCTCTTTCAATAGCCTTGGCAACCTCTTCCCGCTTCTTTAATTCAGCAGGAGTAAGAGTCTTCTCGTCTAACTTATTCCTCAGATGGAACAGGTTCATCTTTTTCTACTTCCTCGTCTTCTTCTTCTTTAGAATAAATAGCTTGAGCTATTTCAATTTTCTTTGCATCTAAAGCATCAGTTAATTTGTTAGAGATAACCATTTCAAAGCTATCCTTAGCATCGGTATTATTTCCGTCAATAATATCATCAATCATTTTGTTAATAATTTCTCTTGTATCCACATCTATCTCCTTATAACATATATTATTTATTGGTCAGGAGCGGCGCTAGTTTCTCTACTTAACGCCGCTGCTTGTACCGAGCCAGGTGCTTCAGGTGGAGCTTCTAAAGGCTCTTGTTCATTTTCAGCTTCAATTTTTGCAATCTCATCATCAGTTAACTTGAGAACATTTTTGCGAATATAATTCTTACTGTAGTAAACGCCTACATAGGGAGACATTTGATTAAGAACGTCTACTCTATTGCGAAGATTTTCAGCTTCCTTCATCTCCTGAAAGTACTGATCCTGGGCATACTTATAGTCTATTTTTGACTTTATCGATGTCCATTCTTCTGGATTAATAATACCTTTTAATACCAATTGAGTCTCTAACAGATCGTCAAATAGTGTATTAAATTTTCTACGTAATCTACCAATGAATTTAGCAAACTTTATTTCATCGTTAGATATTTCAGCCTGTCTTCCGAAATTGAATCCCGTGCTCTGTTGAAATCTAGAAGTAGGAATATTCAAAGATTGATATACTTTATTTTGAAAGTACTCAATATCTGCAATTTGTCCTAAATTTTCTCCTCCAGGGAGAGTAGTAATCTCTGTACCCCTTCCGCCCTCGCGTCTTGGTAACCAGAAATCTTCCAACATAGTCATAAACTTACGATCATCCTTGATCTCACCGGTAGTTGAGTCATAGATAATCTTATTACGGTACCGGGCCATGATATCCTTCATGTACTGCTCGGCCTTTAACTTAGGTAAATTACCTACATCAATATAAAAGATTCTTCTCTCAGGTGCTCTACTCAATCGGTATATAACCAACGAATCAGCCATCATCTTCAACTGATTGGTTGGTTTGATAGCTTTATTTAAATAGCCTAAAACAACATTCCTATCTAGATCTAAAAGACCGGAAGGAACAAAGGTAATGGTATCGGTTGCAATCTTAATACCGTTGCTGTTATTAGGATTGGTTCCAGGTGTATAATTAAGTCCTTTTTCATTGTAGATGAAAAATTCATCTATGGATCTTATAACGTCTACACCGGAAGGCAACTTATCTTTTTTAACTTCCCGTACTTTTCTAATCTTACGAGGATCAACGTATCTTAGTTCCTGAATACCTTGCTTGGTATTGGCAGGATTAATAACTTTTTGATAGTATAAACGACCATCAATGTACCAACGTCTGAAGATGTCATGGGCTTTATCTTTAAAGTCCAATAAGTTAACTACTTCTTCAAACTCATCTCGAATTTTTTTCTTTATACTATCAGAAAGTTCCAGCTTATCTAGATCTAGAGTCACTGGCTCTTCACTGTCTACAGCGGCAATAGCCTCTGTAACGATTTCTTCAATTGCATTATCTACATCGGGGTAGGTGGAGATGTCTCGGTAACGAGAAATCAACTCGCTCTCAGAACGAGCTGATGCATCAATATCTACATAGGTACCAAAGTAACCCCCGGCAGCAACCGTGGAAGTTCCATCTTCAGAAACCGGAGTTATAAAGGATTGACTCTTTAACTCCGGTTGCTTATCTTCACGACCTATTGAAAAACCAAATATAGAAAGTGCCATTATATATTTTCAAAATTAACGATTAAAAATTCCACCGAAATTCACGATACTTCCGGCTGGGTTATTAGATACTGTAAAGTGCTGGTATTGCCAGGTTACTGTAAATTGAGATATTTGATCATTAGCACCAAAGTCTAAAGCTACAGGGGAAAGATCAACTGGGAATGCATTTGCAATGTTATAAGATTTTAATGCATTACCATTTCTATCTAACTGGAATACTTGAAGATCGCGCTGATATTCCGAAGGCTGTAAGCGTCCGAATTTACTTGCATAATCTTCCATACCACCCATCCATTGTTCCATGGCCGAGCGAATGGACATTTCAGCATCATTCAGTACAGTAATGGTCCAGGGCGCGTATACACGATCGCCAACGAATTTTACCTCGCGACCTCTGTATTGTACGATTGCGGGGTTAACTGTTTGACCAGGTAACTCAGCAACAGATACCAAGAACGGAGCCCTCGCCACCGCCACCGAGCTGGTAACATATGTCGGGAACGACAATTGGACAGCAAACTGGTTAGGACGAGCACCACCGTTGGTTAGTGCGGATTTAAAACGTTCTACGTTAAAAGTTGTCATTTGTTCTCTCCTTTATTAAGCGCCGACTTCTTCAAAAGAAATACCGGTACGGGTTGCAATAAAGTTGAGCTGAATGAAGTTAATCGCACGAGCTGGTTTGATAAAGATATCTGCAACAAAGTTGTTAGTATCGATAACTTGACCGGTATTATTAGACTCATCGCAAACTACTTTAAAGTCTGTAATACCACGGCGACCCTGTACGTCACGTAGGAACGGCTCAACCAAGTTTCTAAACTGGGCTCTTGTAAACGGATCGTTAAACTCGAACAATTGGAACTTAGCAGCGGTAGCAATTGCTTTCTCCAGCACAATAAACAATCTACGAACGTTGATACGATCGAAGGCTGAGGGCTTGGCAAGCAACGTCTTATCACCGAATAGAACGGTACCGTTACCGGGGAATGTAACTACAGGATTAACACCCTTCTTGTACAATGTATCACGATCGGTCTTACCGGGTGAATAAGCTAACTTAACCACGTTCTTAACTTGACCGCGGTTGAAACCGGCGGGTGAGAACCAGGGATCGGCTACAAAGTCTGTACGAACCGCAAGACCGGCAGTATCTCCGTTCAATGGAATATAGCGATAGACATCGTTGTAACGATCGTACTGGTATTTCCATCCAGAATCTAGAACAGCGTATGAGCTGGAGGTTAAAGTATCACGGAAAGCGGTGATAGAAGTAGCTTCAGAACCTGAGTTATTAACAACAGAGGCAAGAGTGGGAGAGGCAAAAACGATAACGTCTTTTCTTACTTCTGCAACACTGGAGATGGCATAGTTAACAACGGTGGCTGATGCAGCACCCAATGGAAGCAAAGAAATATCGAATGCTTCGTCGTTAGCAAACAATGCCAACGCACTGGTAATATTTCCATCTGATGGGCTGTCGCCAGAAACACCACTAGCTAAAGAAAGTGTTACGTTGGCAGTCAGGTTAGCGTAAAGAGATGCATTGGCTGCATTACCCCAGGCAGTTCCTGTAGCAGTTACGTTGGATGTATGATCCATCCACCAGATATATTCTGATTGTGTATTTACTACATCTTTATAGAATGCAGAAGTACCATCGGCTCTCTTTCCGTCAGATGCTTTAGAGGCAAATGAGAATTTTTCTAGAATAGTTCCTGCTGTACCTGACCACAATCCATCCTCATCGATAACAGCAATATGGAGTTCATCGTGTGAACCACCCTTATCACTTACATATGCAGAGGTACTGGGAGCAGCATCAAAATTTGATGCATACTGCCAGGATGAAAAGACGTTACCGTCTGCTATAGATACCTTTAATGAGTTACCTAAAGTACCTGGGTATTTTGCAGCCCATTCACCTACAGTTCCTGAACCATCTGAGTAAACAGCGTCATAATGATCTTCGCTTCTAATTAGTACTGCTGTAGCAGCAGCATTTGATTTTGCGTTCCTTGCCACGCTTTGATCCACAACGCGGATAACTTGTAAATTATTACCATAAGACAGAAAATTGGCAGCCGTAAAGAAAGATTGAAAGGTTGAACTGTTTGGAACACCGAATCTATTAACGAGTGAGTTTTCTGAATCTACTGTAGTAACAACTCCAACAGGTCCCCATTGGAAAGCGCCAGCAAAGCCGCCGGCTGTTGTAGCAACAGCAGGAACGACCGATGTAAGGTCTTTCTCTGTTACCAGAACGCCTGGTGATAGCTGAAATGCCATGTTTTTTCTCCTTATAATGTTATTTTATCATAACAAATTTTATACCAGTATATTTATAAATACTGAACTTTGACTATCACCAGTTACGTTGTTTTAAAAAATCTGAATAGTCTTTTTGATATTTGTCGTTTAACCAGACATCTTCACCTATTACCTCCACCTCTGGCTCGTCCATTTGTCCATTATCAATAAAGCCAAAGGGGGTGAGTTCATCTTCAATATTTTGCATTTGTGAGCTGTAGAGGGCCTGTCTATTATTTGCATTCATTAGATCTTTAAACATAGGATCGTTGGTTGCCCATGCAAAGAGAACCAGCGTCATAGTCAAATCATCGTTGTAGCCTTCATCAGCTTGAAATACACCATTGTGTTCAATAAACGTCGAAAATTCTGATATAATGTCTCTATCAAAAACAAGTAATTTATTCTCTTCTACCAAAGATTTTAAGGTTGCACATCCTATGCGCTTAACCTGTTTCGTAGTTCTTACTCCAAGTATAGAACTTCTTCCTGAACTAGATAGAACTTGTCCGTACCTTGCATCTGAGCCCACCCAGATCATGTTCTCATACTCTAGATCGTTGTGAATAATATCGGCCACCTGTTGACCTATATCATTAATCTCTACCAATACATAGGCACTGTTATATTCTTTTGATACCTTATGAATTACGGTAGGATATAATAATGGACTTATCTTGTTGTTTCTATATTTAGCTACAATTTTATAGGGGTATTCTGTAGTATCTATAATGGTAAAGGCAGAATAGTCTCCTCCAATACCTCTAGATGTATCAACTGTATTAAAGTATACGTGGCCGGGAACGGGGTACTCTAAAATGTCTAACCCGTCTTTTTCATGCATGAATGGAATAGGAGATAGACGGGCAATGGTATCTGGTGAAATTAAAGTATTAGAACTTCCTAAAAAGGTGCATAAAACTTCTTGATTAAATTTAAGTTCTCCAAGTACGGATTTCTGTTCTTCAGCCCATTTTTCATCTCTGCCTGGAATCTTCCAATAAGGTATTTGAAGTGCTACAAACCCAATACGGCCTTCTTGAGCATCATTCCAATATTTCCAAAAATGATTATAACCTAAAGGTGTCGATGTTAGTAATACCTTGGTAGTTTCTCCAGCCATAATGGTTGGATAGGTAGATGTAAAGAACTCTTCAGCCACATTATTAGGAATAATGGCAGCCTCATCAATATACAACCAGTTAACCGATTTACCTCGAATACCAGATGTAGAGGTTGCAGAGGTGAATACCTTAGAACCATTTTCTAATTCAACGTCACCTTTGTTCCAGGTCTTAATGCCTTGTTGCATCCAGAGGGGTAGGTTTTCGTACATAATCTGGTAACGAGAAAGTACTTCTCTGGCAGCCGTCGATTTATTAGCTAAAATAGCAACCGTTTTATTAGAACTAAAAATAGTGTAGTGAAGGATACAGGCAGCCGAGGTAATGGTCTTACCCTGTTGCCTACCCTCCATCAGAATAACTTTTCTGTTATTCATTATAACATCTACTTTTTCTCTCTGACAATCGTACAGTTTAAATGGAATCAATCCATTATCAAGGGAAACGATGTAGCAATAATTCTCTATAAAGTAAATAGGATCTTCTCTGCATTTTAATATCTCCTTCACCTGATCGGAGGTATATTGCATCTCAAAGCCAATAGGTTTGAGATTACTGTTGCCATTGTAACTGTTATTTTCCATTAATTAATTTCATTAAGTCAGAGGTGGAGCCAGCAAATACAATGTTATTTTGTTGCTTTATATTCTCCATTTTACCACTTGCCTTATCTATGTCCTTCTTGGTTTTATGTAGACCAATCAGTTCTTTGGTAATGGCCGTTTGTGCAGATATTAATTGCCCTGCCACCTCAAATGCTCTTGGATTCTCTGAATTCTTAGCAATGTGAACCAGCTCGGTCATAACATCTTCATTCTTGTTGATAAGATTACGAAGGGTGTTGCGGGCAAGTTGAAAGTCATCTTCCTGATCTAACTCAGTAGGATTATATTCAGTAGGCATACTGATTGGAATCGGAAGATCAACTTTGGTATCTATGTTAAATACATCGTTAATTTTATTAAGTGATTTCATCAAAAGTCCTCAAAACTATCTATAATATCAATATCATCACCAGGGACGGCTGTGGTTGGGTCGACAGTTGCGGTGTATGTAGATTGCTTATTAGATAGTGCTGAGTCTGAGAATGTATTAATGTTTGTAGTTCTGATGATGCCCTGACGGTTAACTGGACCGTAAAAGTTAAGTTTCATTGTAAAGTTGAGTGTCCAGATGATGGCTCTTCTCGAAGAAAAATCACCCTCGTAACTATCTTCATAGTTTATACTGTCAAGTATAATAGGAAAATCATTCTTTATTCCCATGGCTGGTACAGCATTGAGGGTTAAGTTAAAATCTGGATTGAAATACGGTAAAATCTGTTCTACAATCTGTAACCCATCGTCCTGGTTCTTTGCATAACAGTACAGGGTCATGGATATGTTGTAGGGGGAGGGGGCGTACTGGGCATTAAGTGAGGTGGGGGAGGTGCCGTTTAATGCACGATTTTGCTGCACCAGGCTGACCCTTCTGGTAGGATCGTACTGAATCCCATTCATCTCAAAACTTAATTTAGGTAAATAACTTTCAAAACTTGGTTCATTAGCTTCAGGTAGGGCGGCAATGCGCGCTAAAAACTTTTGCTTGGGAGCATAGGCAAGAGGAACTCTCAAAGTCTGAACCACCGCACCATCTGCCCCCAACCTATCTATACTGATACTGTTAAACATATTACCAAAAGCTACTATAGACTTTCGTATAGTTCCCCAGAAGAATTTTTGATTTAAAATTTTAATTCCCCTTAAGCATTTATCTCACCAAACGGATTAGATTCTGAAAAATCTAGTACGGATATTTCACTCTTAAAGTCTTCATTATCGGTATTTGGTAATATGGTATTTAATGAGAAAGATTCAAGGGTAATGGGTGATGGGGTGTAGTATTCCAACAATACTTTAAACCCATCTTCGGTAAGCAGATTGTAATCGTTAAGGTTGAAGGAATTAGATATCGATACTCCATCAATCTCTCCAACCCCGGTATTGAAGGCCTCGGAGGAATAACGATACAACTGACATTCGAGTTTGAAGACATAAAGTTTACCAACCTGAAAGAAAGGATCTGTAGATTCAACTCTCTTAATTTCAAAGAATGCTTTAGTTAAAGGAAAATAAACTATATCACCTTCGGCCGGCCTGGTGGTTAAAACGGCATTTCCAGATCTAGCAACCACCTCATCCCATCTCCTTCTAGAGACTACAAAGGTGGCAGTATCCTTTATCTCTACTCCAAACTTGGACATTAAGTCCCCATCGCCTTCAAACCCGGAAATATTTTGCATATACATCTCTAGAGGATATGCATGTTCGAATTTATTAAGAGTATCTTCACCCAGAATTAAATCCTCGTTTACTTCTGATCGAGGCATATAGTAGGTATCAAAACCGTATATCTTCAGGCATTCTATTATAATATCTTCCACCAACAATTGCTCTGAAGATCTACCCCCAGGAACACCAGATTGGAAGTAATGTGAGGTTGTCATTATTTGGTATATCCACGTGGATTAGTTGTTGCCTTGATGGTATAATCCATAGGTGGGCTGATGAGATTATGTAACAAAATTGAAACCTCTATCTAAATACAACTGAAATTCTTCAGGTTTAACATATTTAAATGTACGATTATTATCTATCATTTTTTTTCTGCCAATCTTAGATTGACTTAATTTTTGTCTACTAGATAAATTTTGCATAGGGTTATTATTTTTGAATTGTTCTCTAGCTCTCTCTGCTATAGCCAGACAATGATCTTCAGATCTTTCCCATCTTCCTTGGGTAGAAGAATTCTTCATTGATATAGACTTTTTAGTCCTAGTTTCAATAGATTCTTTTTTACCTAGCTTATGAGAGTTACCCTTTAACCTTAAGCTTGTTTGTAATGAATGTTCTTCTGTCCACCAAGTTTTGGAGTTAGGAGGCATACTTCCCCCCTCAGTAAGGTTGTAATTAGAGTCATCTTTTATAAATTCTTCTGTAACTATTTCTTTTTCTTTATTTAATGCATCTTGTAAGTTATCAAACTCAAATAAAGTTTCGCGTACAAAGTTTTCTTTACCGTATTTTTTAATAGCGGACTTTAATAATAAACCTGACCCTAGATAGAATTTACGAACAGTCTTAGAGTCTAAATGGTGTACACCAATATAGTACCTGTTATTCAGTTTATTAGTTGTTTTATAAACAATAAACATTTTCTATCCTGTAAAAAAGTCCGTGGGAAGTTGGTATGTATCTTGTGCCTCTTGCTTCAGAACGTTTATCTCCTCCATCGCCTCATCAAAGATCTTTTGACCATTCAGCGTTACACCACCTGGTAATTGTACGCCTTCAAACTTCTTAAGATTATTACCCCATTGACGTTTGATCAATGCAGTAGCGTACCTCTTCAAAAACCCATCGTTATAGACATCGGTGTACGCATCGGGATCAAGCGTTCGGTATGCTTCAACTATGATGTAATCCCCTATCTCCAGATCCCCGTCATCCCCCCAATCCAAATCTACAAACAATCGATTCATATGGCGGTTAAAGCGAATGGGCTTTTGCCCGGTCATGAGGTCGTTGATAAGATTGATGTGGGTCTTGAGTTGGGAGTAATACTGAATATCAGTATTGGTGAGAGATTGGATGTTGTTAAGCATCAACTGGTACTTAACATCAAACATACTGACCCCAGACGTCTTGTTGGTCAGAGGTAGGGTTCGAACAACACTTAAAACGGAATCATTAAGTGTAATGTACTGATTGTCCCAGTTGCCAAGTGCAATTGAACTGAAGGTGGCCGAGGTACCAGAAACGGCACCTGTTATGGTTTCAGATGCAGTAAACGTACCAGAAGTATTCTTAACGTATATTTCATTTGAATCTTTATTCAAATATACAAAAGTTGTAGCTCCCGATGTACCCCCGGTAATCTTTTCACCAACGGTGAAGGAGGCGGCGTTGGATCCAGTAATGGTAAGGGTAGATGCAATGATCTCCTCCTTAAGATACACCATCTCAACAGCATCGTAATGGAAGTCTCTGTAAAATTGAAATGCCTCATCAATACGATCTTCAATTTGATCATCGTCAACGTTGATTTCTAAAACCGGAGAACCTAGAGATCTTAAGCAATAATCTATTAACCCTTGCCTGGTAGATGGTGAAGCCATTTAATATCCTTATTTTTTTATATTTATCTGGTGACTTCTGGGTACACAGTTACAATACCCTCGTATATACGTTCAATGGTGTTGGCCGAGGTCTTAGTTAATTCAGCATCATAAACGTATCTACCGTATTTGAGGTTGGCTGTGGTAGCATTAGATAAAGAAATCTTTACATTACCATCGGCAGGTGTGTCGATGTTAACTGTAAATGTGACGTTGGAGCTGGAAGCGTACGATCTACGTAACTGGGCACGACCGGTGAACCCGGTAAGGTCTCTTACGGTGTTGGTTGAATCTTTGACAGTTAGGTTGGCACTGAAGTCTGTGCCCTGATCAATAGCTAGATTGTATGTGGATGCCATGTTTTCCCCAAATATATGGTATATTTATAGGGAAAGAGCCCTGAGGCTCTTCTATGATATATGAGTTATTTAAAACGTAATAGAACCAGAAGCTGTAAATTGGTAGACCCTAAACCCGCCAGCAGTTGTAATCGTTGGTGAACCTGTTGTGCTTGTCGCTAATCTGAATGTGTCTGGATAGCGAAGAATGACAACGCCTGAACCGCCTGTGGCTCCAGTTGCGTATTCGCCCGTTCCACCAGCACCACCTCCTGTATTTGCAGTTCCAGCAGTTCCAGTTACTGTTCCAACAGAACCTGCACCACCACCACCCACTCCACCAG
>SXGQ01394777.1_pt1 | contig 12416 bp, 5 predicted proteins | sample 3178371 | NCBI WGS metagenome assembly SXGQ01 (sample SAMN11356859, study PRJNA531348) | freshwater metagenome | isolation source: freshwater sample F1-20 | place: China: Fuxian Lake, Yuxi | collected 2017-12-25
CCCCTTTGTATTGAAGTCGGGACCACTCACTGCGCCGGTTCCCCAGCGAAATGAGTGGCTGGGCGCGGACAGGGTCACTCCACGATGATCTTGCCAACCATGCCGGCTTCCTTGTGGCCGGGTTGGACGCAGACAATCGCGTAGGTTCCCGGCTTGGATGCCATGAATGTCCCGGATTGCTCCTTGCCTGCGCCAAGGTTGACCAACTTGGCGTTCTGCGTTCCGCCTTCGGTGATGAGGTCGTGCGGAAGCATGCCGGCGTTCTTGAACGTGATCTTGACGGGCGCGCCCGCCTTGACCGTGATGTTTTCCGGGTTGAACTTCATGCTGTCTAGCCCGACGATGGTGGCTGATGTCCCGGACCCAGAGGCGGCGCCGTACCCGGCATCGGCGCCGCTGGCGCCGCCTCCACCACACGCTGCCAGTAATAACGCTCCGGCAAGTGCTGCTACCTGCCATTCCCGCCTGATCATGTGCTGACCTCCCGTCCGGTGCGTCGTCACTGTCTTGCGCCGGACTTTGTGAATACTATCACAAAGTCCGGGGCATCAACGCGAGGCTCCTGCCCGTCATGTGGATGAACGCAAACAAGCGATTGAGCGGCCGCGGCGATGAGGCAGTCCCGGGGCGACGGTACGGAACCCCCGGGATGTCTTTGCGTTGCTACTACCGGGTGGTCATGCCCGGGTGGTGCCGTGGATTTTTGGACGGGCTTGTGGGGCTGTGACTGACGGACACAAAGGCTCAATTTGGACAACGTGACCGGCGACGAACCGCAAGAGGTACGCGGAAACGTGGACCGGCGGGAGGCCGTGCCTCCCGCACTGCAGGCGAACACGTCCCCGGCACAAGGCAGAGACCCGGACAAAACAGATGTGGCGGGCCATCGCAGCGGGGCGCCCACTGCTGAATCGACGCCGGCAAACCGTGTCGGCCCCGAACCCAACGGAGCACAGCCGTCTGGTACCACGGAAGGGGCCCCGCCACGATTCGCAACAGGCCCCACCACACGATGGGCACCACTCAAACGCCTCTTGAGTGACCGCCACGACTTCCCCCGGGCCATCCGGCATGTTGCGCGCCAGGGCCTCATTGGGATCCATCACGCCCGGCACTCGGTGCGCGCAAGGCTCTCGCATGAGAGCAAGGTTGCATCCAGGCGGGTTGCCTTGGCCGGACGTGCCTCTCGCCAAGCGGGTGTGTGGCCCGGCCGGTTCGCCCGGTCCCATCCGTTACCGGCGCTCGCAATCGCTGTGGCCATCCTGCTTGGTCTCCCTCTCTTCACTTTCCTCGCCACGCCGCAACGGAGCGCTGCCGCTCGGTTGACCGTTGGCATTGGCGCGCAAGGCACGCAGATGTCGGCCGACAAGGCGGCCTCGGGTAGTGCTCCGGCGTACACGAATCTGGCGATCCAGCCATCAATCGAGGAAGCGAGTCCCGGTGAGATTGGTTCGGGGGTCCTGATCCTCAAGGCGCCGAGTGGGTTCGAGTTCGACACTGGGTCCCCTGCAATTGCGCTGGCAGTAAGTCCGGTTGCCGGTGCCTTGGCGGCGACTTGCGACACGGCGGCCAATGGCACGGGGACCAAGGCCGATGTGACAAACCTGACGTCGTCGACTGTCCTGATCACGATCACGCGGGCGTCGACAGGTACCTCGAAGTGTCTGATGGCGTTCTCGAACATCCGGGTACGGCCGCTGACGACGACGGCGCCGTTCTCTGGTGCGATCACGAAATCGTCCACGGGCTACTCGAACAGCGCGGTGATTGTCGGGATCACCGATGGCGTGACCTCCTTGGGAGACCTGACGACCACGCCAGGTGCCTTCGAGAACTCCGGTACGGGAACGCGGTCGCTCTCCACTTCGACCATTGCGTTGAACAAGACCCAGCTTGCGGTTGGTGGGTCGGTGACGGCGTCGTTGTTCCTGAAAGACGCCTACGGCAACTCGATCACTACGACGCCTGCATCAATTGGGACGGTGAATTTTGGCGTAAAGACCGTTGCACCCACGGCTGCCGACTGCGCGACCGCCACGACCGTGTCGACGGCACTCACGGGAATCGGTGCGCAAGGCTTTACTGCGACCATCCAGCTTGCCAGTGCTGGATCGGTGTTTGTGTTTGCGTGCATCACGCCACCGGTGGGAAGCGTCGGTTTCTTCAACGCGACGGCCCAGGTAACCGCGAATGCACTGCCGACAGTGACGACCGTTGAGGTGACACGCGTACTGACGGATGGTTCGACGACCTCTGGCACGTCAATTGGTGTTTCCTCGACCCAACGGACCCGAACGGTGACAGTGAGGGGAACCAACTTCCAGCCGAACGCTACAGCTGCATTTGACGGGACGGGCCTCACGGTTGCTTTGGTCACCCGGACCGACGCCTCGACGCTCACGGTCTCGCTGGTGATCGCTGCGAATGCCGTTGCCGGTGCGCGAAGCGTCACAGTCACCAATCCGGATGGTGGCACGGTCTCGTTCGCCAATGCACTGACCCTAGCGAGTGCACCGACAGCCGCCTCGCTGTCGCAGGCGGTCTACGGATCGGGAGCAACCGGCGCGGTCCTGAACCTGACGGCAACGAACATTCTCCCTGGGGTGCGGGTGCGCATCGACCCGAACCCGGGCGACATAACCTTCACGACACAGTGGAACAGTTCGACCCAGGTGACCCTGACGATGGCCATCGCGTCGACGGCACGGACGACGGCGGAACGGCGGACGATCTTTCTGGACAATCGGGACGAGAGCGGCGAGGTCGCGGCGCTGACCCAGTTGCAGATTGCCGCGCCGCCGACGGTGACGGTTGCCGCGATCACACCGAGCAATCTTGGCCGCGGGGCGGGAACCAACCCGTCGACACGCCTGTGCGACGTCTCGGCACCGGGGGTGGCCGTCACCGTGCCGGGAACCGGCTTCAGTGCGAACGCCCTGACCGGCACGGTGCAGGCGACGTTCTCGAACACCAATGGCGACGTCACGACAACCGTCACCTCGGTGACCGCCACCGCGCTTGTTCTGAAAGTGTGCGTGACCACGACCGCTTCGGCTTCGGTTCGGGGCCTGTCGGTCGTGAACGGGGATGGTGGCCTCGTTTCCGTGACGAGTGCGCTGACGGTCAATGGATCGCCGATCATCGCCGCTATCTCCGAGGCTTCCATTGGCCAGGGTGCAACCTCACGGGCGTTGACGGTCACGGGAGGCGGGTTCAGCCCGCAGGCGAAGGTGGCCCTGCAACGGATACCGCAATCACAGGTCGGTACGGGATCGACGGTCGTCTGCAACGCTGCCGGGAATACGACCACCGTCGGCACGGCCTCGGACATTGCACTTGCCACAGTGAGCGTGACGGCGCGGACGACCTCGCAACTCACCACAAGCGTGACGATTGGAGCCGACGCGGAGACTGGCCCGGTCTGGGTCAAGGTCGACAATGATGACCAGGGGAGCGACCCGGTGTGTTCTCTCGCCGGATTGCTGACGGTCACGCCCCGGCCGACGGCGTCAAGCATCACACCGAGTTTCCTGAACCCACCGGTCAGTGGTTCGACTACCGTGACCCTTGCACTGGTCGGTGCCAACTTCGGCAGTGGCACGACGGTCAGCGTGTTGCCGGCCACTGGGCAAGTGAGTGCGGACGTCGAGGCCGTCGTCGGTTCGTCAGCGGTCGGCACCCCCAATGCGATGACGTTCGACGTGGTCGTCCCGGCGACGGCACTCGGCGGGCCGCGGGGCTTGCTCATCACCAACCTCGATGGCGGCGCGAGGACGATCTCGAACGCCGTGACGGTCGTGTCCACCGGCTCGGTCACGGTGTCGCCGACGGCGATTGGCGCCGGGGCGGTCGCGGCACCGCTGACGATCTTCGGCACCGGCCTCAATGCGTTGTCCAACATCACCTTCGGGCGCGGCGCGACATCACCGGTGACCACCACCGATATCGTGGCGGGCCAGGTGGTGGCAGGTACGAACGGGACCAGCCTGACGGTGCTGGTTACGGTTTCACCCACGACACCGGTCGATACCTACACCATGACGATCACGTCGCCGGACTCTCTGCTGGTCTCAACCTCGGGAACCTTTGCGGTCAGTAGCGGGCCGGCAATCACATCGTTTGGGCGATCGAATGCTTCGTTGGGAACGTCGGCGGTGCCGTACGGCCAGAACAGCAGCGCGCAGACGCTGTCCCTTTCGGGATCCAACTTCAAGACCGCCAATGCGGGCGCGACCGTGCCAGTCGTGTCGGTCATCGATAGCGGGGGCAACGCCGTGGCCGGGGTGACCGTCTCCGCGGTGACGGTCGCCGGAGGGGGTGGCACCCTCACCGCGACGGTGGCTGTCGGTACGACTGCGACAACCGGATCGTACGCGGTGCAGGTGGTGAACCCGGATAAGGGATCGGTGACATACGCCAACGCCTTCGAGGTGACGGCGAGACCGACGATCACGGCGATTACCGACAACACCAACTTCGGGGCAGGCGCGGAGAGCAAGACGGTCACGCTGTCGGGGACGAACTTCTCGCCCCAGGCCACGGTTCGGTTCACGCGCACTGGCGACACGACCGGTTCGCAGGTGATCCAGAACTATGCGATCTCGTCGCAGGTCAACACTCGTCTGGCGGTCAACATCACCATCGCTGCGTCTGCGGTGACCGGAACAAGGGCAATCGTGGTGACCAACCCCGACGGTGGCAGCGCCACCCTGGCGGGTTCATTCACGGTGAACTCCCCACCCGTCATCTCCTCGATCACGCCATCGGCGCTCGGGGCGAACCGCAGCTACGTGATCACCCTGCGGGGCAGCAACTTCCAGTCCAATTTGGTGGAGGTCAAGGTCGGATCCGGCAGCGGCTATTCGTCGACCCTCAACATGGCTATCGACAGCACGGTCGGGGCACCCACTCTGGTGAACACCACCACGGTCACGTTCGGGGTCAGGATTGACGTCGGCGCCGCCGTCGGATACCGGACGATCACGCTGACCAACGCCGACGGAGGCATGGCCAGCATTCCCTTCTATGTGAATGCCGCCCTTGCGTTCACCGAAGTCTCGCCGAAGACCGTCGGGGTAGGCGCGGTTGAATACACGGTTACGGTGACCGGGCAGGGCTTCTCCACCACGGGTCTCATGCCGCAGGTACGGTTCCTGAACGAGACAACCTACGCCGTCGACCCGCTGTTGTCGGTCGATGACAACAAGACCGTGATGAACGATGACGGGACGCTGCTGACGGTCAAGCTGACCGTCGCGTCAACGGCGACCCTCGGGACGCGGGCCTTGCAGATCGATCTGCAGAACGGCACGCCGCTTGTGGTGAAGCGGTCATCGCTCGATTGCGCGAGGACGACCGCTGGCGTGGGGACGCCCACCCCGACACCGACGGCGGATTGCTTTGTCTTCTCGGTCGTGGCAGGGCCGTCGGTGAACGCGGTCAGTCCGCGGGTCCGGCGCCAGGGCGCGGTGGATGCTCCGTTCCCAACGGTGACGGTCACCCCGACAACTGCGCCGAACGTGACAGCGACTGCCACGGCCCTGCCGTCGGCAACCGCCACCCTTGTCCCGGGACAGTCGGCGCCTCCGGACTGCCCGCTACCGACCGAACCGTCGCCAGGCACCACGATGCGGGTCGCGGTCTGTGGCGGGAACTTCGACAACGGCGTGACCGTTTCGGTCTCCTATCCGGATTCGGCATCGCCCGCCGACAACGGCATCACCGTGGTGACGACCGAACGCAAGAATGATCATCTGCTGTGGGTGCTGCTGCAGTTCGACCTGAACACCTTCCAGGTGGCCACGGCAAAGTCCGGCAAACGGACGCTGACGGTCACCAACGGTGACGGCGGACGAAGTAGCCTCTTGACCACCTCGCCGTACGCGTTCGAGGTGGTGAATGTCCCGACGATCACGGGTGTGAGTTTCACGGGCACACCGGTAGCCGGACAGACGGTGCAGATCGGTGTCGGTGCGGTCGAGAGAACGATCAACGTTGTCGGGACAAACTTCGTGAGTGGGTCGCGCACGGCACTTGGCATGACCCCGGACCAGACGGCGGGTATCCGCGTGACCTCGGTGGTGGTGAACAGTGCCACAAGCATCACCGCCAAGGTGAGTGTCGACGCCAGTGTCCAGATTGGTGGGCGCAAGATTGTGCTGACCAATGACGATGGCGGGGCGACGGTGCAGAGCACCCTCGACCTGGTGTCAATCGTCTCGCCCCCAAGCTTCAGTTCGATCCAGTTGGGTGAGACGTTGGGCGTGACGACGGTCGGACGCGGCGCCACCTCGGTGACGTTGTCGATCCGGGGCAGTGGTTTCTCGGCGAACCCCGTGGTTTCGTTCGGTGCGAACAGTGGCATCACGGTCAAACCCGGCCTCAGTGCGGTCAACGGGCAACTGATCAGCGGGCAGATTGACGTGTCCACCACGGCAGCTGCGGGTGCGCGCGAACTGTTTGTCTCCAACGCCGATGGTGGGACGGTGATCGTGCCCAACGCGATCACGGTGAATACGCCACCGACGCTGACCGGGATCAGCCCGTCGAACCTCGGCATCGGATCTAGCGGCACCTTGGTCATCTCAGGGGTGAACTTCGCGACCAGTGCGAGTGTGTCGTTCCAACTCAATGGCCAGACAGACAACAGCATCACCGTGACGAGGACGCGCTACCTCAGTTCGTCGCGCATCGAGATCGACGTCCAAGTTGGGAGCAGTGCAATCCCCGGTGGGCGTGGTGTGGTGTTCAACAACGGTGACGGGTCTCCGGTACTCGTGACGCCGACCGGCACGTTCAACGTCAACTCGCCACCGACCTTTGCGTACATGAGTCCGGACACGATCGCGCCAGGCGGGGTGATCACCGACGCGGTCATTGCGGGGACCGGGTTCCTGCCGACGACGAAGGTGTCGGTATCGGGAGCCGGGATCACGGTCGCGACGCCGACCTTCGTCTCGGCGACCTTGCTGAAAGTGAGCATGACCGCCGCTGCAGATGCGACGGCAGGACTTCGGGACCTGATCTTCGATCCGGGCGATGGGAGTGCGACGGTGACCGCGCCGAACCGGCTGACGGTGGTCATGGGCATGTCGGTCACGACGGTTGCGCCTGATGGTGGCACGCCGGGCACGACCGTCACGGTGACCATCTCGGGAACCGGGTTCGCGCCACCCGCGCTGGTGGCATTCGGGGACGGGATCACGGTTTCGAACGTGGTGGTGTCAAGCGCGTCCGAGATCAAGGCGGACCTTGCGATCGATGCCGGCGCGACCCCGGGGGCGCGCGGGGTGACGGTCACGATTGCCGGCAAATCGATCAGCATCCCATCCAGTTTCACGGTGTTGGGGGCGCCACCACCGACGGCAGTTCCGGCCCCGGCCCCGGCGCCCCCACCGGCCAAGCCGGTCGCGGTCGCAACAGCGATCCCGACCGCAACCGAGGTGCCGACTGCCACGCCCATCCCGACGGCGACGCCATTGCCAACCGCGACGCCTTTCGGTCTCATCGGTCTGGCAAACGGGGTAAGCCTGCAAGCGGCCGTTGCCAATGCCGGGACCGTTGGCGAGGCCTCCCTCGGCGGTGCCTCCGAAGCACCATCGTCGGTGAACTTCGTCGCGCCGCCAGGCGTGGGGGTGTCGGCGGTGGTCGAGGCGCGTGACCCGGTGGTCATCACCGACGCGGTGCCGGCCCTCAAGGCCGCCAGTGAAGCCGGGGCGGTGCAGTTGCGCCGGTCAATCCAGGTCAACCTCTACGACAACACCTCGGGCCGGAAGTTGGTCGAGCATGACGAACCGGTAGTGATCCGGATGAACTTCGACGCATCGGACTTCGAGACGGCCGGAAGCGATCCGGATCGCCTGGGCATCGTGGTCGTGCGGCCTACCGCCGAGGCAACACCCATCTGTCCGGCCGGAGCGTTCCTGCTGCCGGCGAGGTTCGATGGTGACGCGCGAACCCTGACGATCAGTACGAAATGCACATCAGCATTCAGCGTCGTCGTCTTGAGCGACGCACCATCGGATGCCGATTACGAGGTCCAGGGTGGGCGGTTCTTCACCCAGGCATCGGGCTTTGGTGGGCGCGGTGGGGTCGGGTACGCGGTGATCGATGACGGGCAGGCATCGTTCGCGAGCGAGTTCGCGCGACGCGGTGGCGTGAAGGGCCTCGGCTACCCGTCAAGCCGACGGTTCATCCGAGACGGTTTCCCGGTGCAGGTGTTCCAGAGGTTCGTTTTGCAGTGGCGTGCCGACCGGAACGAGGCGGTCGTGGTCAATGTCTTCGATGAACTCCATGCCAAGGGTTACGACACCTACTTGAACGACGTGCACTATGTGCCGCCGCCATTCGACATGCAGGTCGACCAGGATCTTTCCTACCAGGAGGTCCTGCGCCTGCACGTCGGGAACATCCTCAATGGGCGCGACCTTGCCGGGACCGCCATTCCAGACATCGACCCGCAGGCGATGCTTGCGATCCAGAAGTACATCTTCAGCGATGACGACTGGCTCAATCAGTATGGTCTGCCGGTCAGCGTGGCGCGTTTCCCGTCAAGCATCGTGGTGCGGATGCAGCGGGCAGCCTTCCAGTACTCGCTCGAAGACTTGCCATGGGCATCGGCCGGGCAGATCAGTGTGGTCCTCGGGGGTGACCTAGCCAAGCAGGCGGGGTTGTACAGGAACGAGGAAGTCTCTCCGGAACTTCCGCAGGCATATCAGCGGGTCAAGCCAGTGACGTCGCCGACACCGGAGATCAGCCCGACGCCTACCCCGGGTGTCAGGACGGTTGTGACCCCGACCCCGGCAGTTGTCGACGTGAAACCGGTGGGTGAGGAAGACGCGTCGGAGCCGACGTCATTGCTGGCACCGATCTGGAATGCCGTCATGGGAACCGTCCGGAACATCCTGCCGGATTGGCTGCTGGGACCGCTGCGTGCCGGTGTTGGTTCTTCGCCTCGGGCGTGACAACTCGAACCGTTCGGCGTCCTGGCCGTGCGTATCCGTGAACTGCGATATCCTTAGCTGAGAGGGATCAGGCTGGTCGCTCGATCGTGACGTCGGCACGGCCCACCCGCTCCGGCGCTACCGGAGAAGTGACAGACGCGTGGTAACCGCAGCAGGTATTCCGAACGCGGGGGCGGGTGCGCTGGCTCAAGGGCCAGTGCCATTGACTGTGCCCGTGATGGCCCGCGACGACGTCATTGCGGCGATGCGCGCCGAGGAATGGCGGATCAGTGGGCGCTGGCGGTGGCTGACAAGCGCGTTGCTGATCCTCGGCCTGGCCAGTTTTGTGGTCAATCAGGAGACGTATGCCGTCTCGACCTTCGTGGTGCGCAACCCGGGCAACTCCTTCGAGACCGGATACGTCGAGGTCACCGTGGAGAAGCCGGGCACCGCGATCATCAGTGCGGCGGACCTGCTAGCCGGCGAATCGGCGACCGGCATCGTGACCCTTGTCAACTCTGGAACGCTGGAAATCGGCATGGTGAAGATGACGACGACATCATCTGACCAATCGCCATCCGTGCTGCTGACCGACTACGTCAATGGCCTCCAGATCGGCGTCGACCGGTGCTCCGCAGAGTGGACCGGCCCGTCGCCGTACACCTGTTCGGGCACGCCCGTCTACAACGTCTTCGCGTGCAAGGCCCTGAACAAGGACATCGTGCTTGGCTACCGCGCCTCGGTCCTCCCGGCGGGGGGCAAGGATTTCCTGCGGGTGCGGGTGAAGCTTCCCGAAGCGGCCGCGCGGGAGTCGATGGGGTTGCGTGCGAACATCCGGTTCACGTGGTTCGTGACGGGAGAGAGTGCTCCCTTGGACGATCCGGTGTGTTCATTGGCGACACCGACACCCGGCCCCACTGCGACCTTGGCGGCCGGCATAGGGGATGCGACCTCGACGATCACCCCGACCGCGACCAAGACCCGCACCCCGGTGCCGACACCGACGCCGGTTGGCGCGCATGGCGAGATTGCCGGCACGCCATTCCCGACGGCCACGCCCAACCTGGACTTGCGCTTGAGCCCGACCCCCTACGGGGCGCACGGGGAGATCGCCACTCCCGGTCCGGCCCAGCCGACGCCGACAGTCAACCGGGACCCGCGGATGTCGCCAACGCCGTACGTGGTGCATCTCACGCCGACGGTCGGCAGCAAGTTGAAGGCGCGTGCGGTGGAGGAAGGAGCGGACGGACCGTTCCCCGGGACCGGGGGGTACCTGCCATGAACCCCGGCGGGGTGATGCTGGCACCGTATGGCCCGCCGCCGCGCGTCCGGCGCTACTTCGGTTGGCGCAGCCTGATGGATGTGGTCGTGTTCATCGCCTGCGCGGCTGCCCTTGGTGCGGGAGCGTTGGCGATTGGCACGCGCCTTTTCGAGTACGAGACCTTCATTGTCCGGACCGGAAGCATGGCGCCGGCAATGCCTGCCGGATCGGTCGCCGTGGCTAAACCGGTCGCGCCGATCACTTTGAAGGAGGGAGACATCATCACCTACCGGCGGCCGGTCGCCCCGCCCGTCACGATCACCCACCGGATCGTCTACCTGCGTATCAATGAGGATCCCAAGAACCCGGCACCGTTGATCCGCACGCAAGGAGATGCGAATGGTGTGCCTGATCCGTGGCAGATCGAACTCTACGGGGTGGCATGGCAGGTGGTCTTCTGGGTGCCGTGGCTTGGGTATGTGTTCGACATGGCCCACGAACCGGCCGGGCAGGTCGGGTTGGTGCTTGTGCCGGGAACACTCCTGACCGGATATCTCGTTGCCGGAGTGTGGCAGTTGTGGCGCCGGGCGCGCCTTGAACAGGCGGACGCTGCCGCCCGGGCGTACAGCGCGCGAACGCAATGGCCGGGAGGGCGGTCGTGACGGTCGGCGGTCCGCCAGTGCATCCGGGAGTGGCACCCGAACTTGACCGCGAGCGGGTGCCTGGAGGCATGCCCACGGGAGATGCAGTCGATGACGGGGATGATCGTCTCCATGAGGTGCCAATCCGGTATGTCGCCTATGTCCAGGAACCCGGTCTCGGGGCGCGGATCTTCCGCATTGTTGCCGACGCAGTTGGGTGGCGCGGTCTCTGGCTGACCGTCACCGGCACCTTCCTGATGCTTGCCGGCGTGGCGTTGCGACAGACAACGACCGGCTTCTTCACCGGTCAGGCGCAACCGGTCATCAGCAGCTTCAAGACCGCGGTGGTTGAGTTGCAGCCGGCGGGGTTCACGCTTGCGGTGCAGAACTTCCTGCCAGGATCAGTGCAGGTGTCCAAGGGAAGCCTGCTGAACCAGGGTAACGTCCCGGTCAACCTGTTCATGACGGTCGTCGCCGAGATGTCGTCACCGCTCGATAGCGATGCGACCGGGGGCATCCACATCGCGGTCTTCCGTTGCCGCAATGAGGCACCTGCCCCGGTGCCGTGTGACCAGGCGACGCAGTTGGTGCCGGTGCCAACGTACATGGGCAGTGCGGCGTCGACACCGGTCCCGACAAACGCATCCAATGGGACAGGGATGCCGGTCGGGGTGATGGTGAGTGGGGCAGGCCTTCTCTTTCCGGGGATCAACCCGGCACCGGCGGTCACGGTGCCCGGGGTCCCGGTCCTGACGGCGCAGAACGCCGCGACAGGCACCGTGTGCGAACGGACGATCGGCGAAGGAGGCTGCTACCTGGGCAGTTTCGGGCCGACTGGCATCGAGACCCCGGCTACGACACTTCCCTATGGCTCCCACAGGCTCTCGTTGCCTGCGGTGGTGTCGCCAAACGCCGCGGGCATCGGGGGCACGGGGGATCTTGAATACCTCGCGATCTACACCTTCCTGCCCGGGGCCGCCCCGGCGTTGATGCAAGGCCAGTCGTCCACCCTGACCTTTGTCTTTTCGGTCATCCAGACGCCCGGTGGCATGGACGTGGTCCGATGACGCGATGTACCAAATAGAAAGAATGCAACCACCGCGGTCGAGTCTCGTTTAGACCTCTGGAACGAGCGCACCATGGACATCGATAAGGGCGCCAGATTGATCACGCAGTTTCGTTTTTGCTTTGCGCGGTTTGCGCTGTGACCACCGCACCTCCCGGTGGCACTGCCGGTAGCGCAGGGCCGTGGGACGGTGTGCCTGCGCGAGATGATCCGGCGTCAGCCACCTCTGGTGCCGTCGACCTGACCGGCCCCTTGCCGGTTCCTGATACCGTCGCGGAACCGGTGATTGCCACAGGTGTGGCTGCCGACGCGGTCGGCAGCGCCGTTTCTTCCGAAACGGTTCCGGTCGCGTTGGCACCTCCAATCAGCGAGAGTCCGGTCAATCTGGCAGTCATTCCAACGCCAGAAGACGTGACGCCGGTTCCGGCAGATCAAGCGTCTCCAACACGTGACGCCGCAGTACCGGCACCCGCTTCGGCACCCGCTTCGGCACCCGCTTCGGCACC
>SXGQ01756813.1_pt1 | contig 12415 bp, 12 predicted proteins | sample 3178371 | NCBI WGS metagenome assembly SXGQ01 (sample SAMN11356859, study PRJNA531348) | freshwater metagenome | isolation source: freshwater sample F1-20 | place: China: Fuxian Lake, Yuxi | collected 2017-12-25
CGCAACGAACGCAACGCCAATGCCGGTATCGTCGTCGGTATCGACCCAGCGCACGATTTTCCCGGCGGAACGCTCGCAGGTATCGCCTTGCAGGAGCGTCTCGAGTCACTCGCCTTCGAACTCGGTGGTGGCGACTATTCAGCTCCCGCGCAGCGGGTCGGCGATTTCATCGCCGCTCGCCCGTCCACGTCTTTGGGAGAGGTAGAGCCGTCATACAAACCCGGCGTCCGACTGACCGATCTCGCGCCGCTGCTGCCGGCAGACGCCGTTGCTGCGATGCGTGAAGCACTGCCGGTATTCGGTCGGCAGATCCGCGGATTTGATCGTGACGATGCCGTGTTGACCGGCATCGAAACCCGCACGTCATCGCCGCTGAGGATTACGCGTGATCCGCGCACGCTGCAAAGTCTTAATGTTCAGGGTCTTTACCCCGGAGGGGAAGGCGCGGGTTATGCAGGCGGGATACTCTCGGCGGGCGTCGATGGCATCAAGCTCGCCGAGGCTGTGGCCGCCAATCTAGGTGAGCAGTCACCGCAGCGAAACTGCGCATGAAGTTCGAGGAACTCAAGAGCCTGCACGATCGAAAGCAGCGCGAGGCGCTCGGCTTTTATTTGGCCGAGGGTGAGCATCTCGTGCTCGAGCTCGGTAAGGCTCTCTCGCGACGGTCGGCACTCGCTGCGGCACGTATCCTCGTCAGTCATGAGTATCTGGCAAACGGTTTGCCCGCGGGTTTTCCGACACAGTTGCCGATCGATACGCTCAGCGCGCGACAGATCAGCCAGCTCAGCGATACCCGCTCGCCGCAGGGCGTGATCGCCGTGGTACCAATCCTCGAAGCACCGACGCCCGTGGCCAATGAGCGTGCGATTTATTTGCATCGAATTCAGGATCCGGGGAACCTCGGCACAATCCTGCGCACGCTCGCGTGGTTCGGCGGATTCCGTTGCCTGCTCTCGCCGGACAGCGTCGACCCGTACAACCCCAAGGTCGTCAGAGCGAGCATGGGTGCGATTTTCTCGGTGCCTTGCGAAGTCGATCTACCGCTTTCGGCGGTCGGTGCACGGTACCCGCGAACTGCCTTGCTGGATGCGCGCGGACGATCGATTACCTGCGAAGCGTTTAAGGAATTCGACTGCTATATGTTTGGCAGCGAATCAGAGGGGGCGTCAGCAGAAATGTCACAGCTGGCAGACACGGCAGTTTTTTCCGTACCCGGTCAGCCTCGCGTCGAGTCCTTGAATCTTGCGGCGACCGTCAATATGAGTACGTACGAACTTTTCCGTCACTGATTCAGGACGCGGAGCAGCGGTGCACCTTAGACCGCGACCAGCATCAGCTTGGCGACCCTGCCGTGTATCTGGCCTGTTATTCGTGCAAGGTGCAGCAGTGACGTGAGCACTACGAGACCGGCCATCATTGCACCGATTGAGAGCAGCGTAGCGCCCACCATCCCGAGTGCCAGGGGTTCATCGGCCCACTGCAAGCCCTCGCCGGGTATCTTTAGACCGAGGGTTTGCAGCAGTTCGACGGTGCCACCACCCACCAAGCCAATACCGAGTGCAATGAAAATCACTGCAATGGCGAAAGACACCACGCCTAACGGTAACGCGAGCAGTTGATAGGCCATGGTCGTCCAGGTGCGCCGGTCCTTAAGCATAGCGGCAAGCCGCTCCGTCCATCCGCCGGCTTGAGGCGGTCTGACGCGCCGCGGCATTCGCTCGCCAGTCATCGCTTCGACAAGGCGTCCCTCGACCAGCGCGAGAATTCGCGTCAAGCCGATGAAGCCAATGAAAACAGGCAGCCCAATGATCAGGATCGACAAGCCAAGCGAGACCGTCAGCCCAGTTACAACGATCGAAAAGTACATGACGCCGGTGACTAAGGACATCAGCATGAGTAGCAAGCAAGTCCAGTTACGGCTTTCTCCATAAGCGCCAAAGAATTTTTGAATCCACCCACGACTCGACGTGCTTTGAAGAACCATGCGACTGGCAGCAGGCGCAAGCGCAGCCTGAACTTTTTGGTCGGTGTCGAGGTAAGCCGTTGCGACGTCCTCCGGTAAGCCATAGCTTTCCATAATGGTTTTGAGCACTGATTCTTCGGTCTCGTTAGAACGGTTCGTGCATTCCGCCCGTAGGTGCGTTTCTGCGTCACTCAAGGCGTCCTGAATCAGGGCGGCATCCGCGCCAGCGAGCGCGCGACGCAACTGGGTCAGGTACTCATCGATGCTGCGTGGCAATGTGTTCGGGCTGGCGCTCATGGCGTTGGCTCCTCGAAGGATGCTGCGGGGGCGGCGGGAGGTCCCGTGAACTGATCGACGAAGTCGCGGGTTTCGCGCCACACGAGGCGCCACTCGGCGAGCACGGCTCGCCCTTCGTCAGTGATGCGGTAATAACGACGTGGCGGTCCTGAATAGGACGGCACGATTCGACTCGACAACCAACCCGACGCGGCGAGTGAACGCAAAACGGGGTAGATGGTGCCCTCCTTGAAGAGCGGTCCACCTTGACGAGCTCGCTGCAGTCGCTTGGCGATATCGTAGCCGTAGAGGTCCTGATCGGCTTCGGCGAGCACGCCGAGCAGCACCAGCGCGACGAGCCCTGCGTTCAGATCGCGTTGAAACTTGCGCGTTGTGTCGTTCACGCCAGTACCGTATATCTCACAGTACTGGTCGTCAAGCAGTATCGGCTACTTTACATGACAGACGTACACAAACTGCAACTCAACCCAGAATAGCCTCACGCTCGTACAAGCGCCCCGCGATCCAACACAGGATCACACCGACCAGCAGACTCGCTGATGCGGAGAGGAACAAATCTGTCGCCCCCGGCATTTCGCCCCGCAGGATCTGCATCATCAGGAAATGTTGGCTGAGCGAGGGCGTCGACATCACAAGCGTCGTCGGTTCAAGCTGAAGAAGGCCGACGAAGACGAGTGGCAACGTCGGCACACTGATGGCGAACGTCAGATAGCTTTGCGCTTCGCGAAAGCTCCGAGTGAACGACGCCACGACGGTCAGCAGGCCCGCGCCGAAGAGCGAGAGTGGTGCCGCTACGGCAAAGAGCTTGAGCGTCGTCATCGCGTCCATCGAGACGCTCATGCCGAACTCCTCGAGACGAACGTACTGCAACGCGACCGCACAGGCGGTCAAAGTGAGTGCCATCGAGATCAGCATGTAGGAGGCCGTTGCGGCGATCTTCCCGTAGATCAGGTGAGTACGCGGCATCGGTGCCGTCAACAAAGATTCGAGAGAGCCTCGCTCCCTTTCACCGGCTGTGGCATCGATGGCGAGATACATGCCGCCAAACAGCATGGCAAAGATTGTCAGATAACTCAGCATGCCCAGCGCAAAAATCGCCCGACTCATCGGGGTCGATACGTCGATTTCGTGAATCACCACGGCAGTCGTGCTGATCGGATCGACGCCGCGCAGCACCAGACGCGTCTGCGATACCTGGCGACTGTATGCATTGATGGCTCGGGATACCCGCGTTGCGCTCGCTTCGCCGCCGAACTGATCCGAATTATCGACGAAAATCTGTACGGGCGCAGGCTCGGAGCGTGCCCAACGAGCAGCGAAATCTGTAGGAACGAGCAGCGCAACCTTGATTTCGCGCGAAGTGATTGCGTCGCGAATTTGTTGTTCATCCAGCTTGCGCGGTTCGATCTTGATATTTTGCGACTCGAGCATCGCCATCAGGTTGGGCGCGTGTTCGGCACCGACCACCGGCAGGACCAGCTGTTTTTGAAAGGTCGCTTCGTCCATCGACACCGACAGCTGCAGGACGGCTGTAAGCATCAATGGTCCGATGACAGGGCCGAAGACGAGAGCCGAGAGCAAAATGCGCCGGTCGCGCAGATTCTCGAAAAACTCCTTGCGAAAAACAGTGAGTATGCCGCGCATCAGTTCAATCCCTCTGCAGTACCGATCAGCTTGACGAAGGCATCTTCGAGCGTGGGCTCACCGGCTTCGGCACGCAGCGCTTCGACTGTGCCCGCGGCGGCAACCCGCCCCTCGGCAATCACGATCACTTCGTCGCACAACAACGCAACCTCTTGCATCACGTGGCTCGAGAACAGGATGCAATGACCCTGCTCACGCAAACGATGCAGCAGCGCTCGCAGATTGCGCACAGCCATCACGTCAAGACCATTGGTCGGCTCATCGAGAATCAAATTGCGCGGACTGTGGACCAGCGAGCGGGCTAGCGCCGTCTTCAAACGCTGCCCCTGCGAAAACCCCTTGGTCTTGCGATCAAGGAATTCCGTCAGTTCGAGTAGTGCGGCAAGTTCGTCGACCTTGGCGTTGGCTGTGCGTCGATCCAGGCCATGCAATTCGGCAAAATAGACGATATTTTCGCGCGCGGTCAGCTGCGGGTAAAGTCCGCTCGCATGCGACAACACCCCCATGCGGCGTCGGACAGCGATGGGATCAGAGAGAATCGACTGCCCGTCAACCAGCGCATCACCGGAATCGGGCCGCAGCAGAGTGCACAGCATTCGCAAGGTTGTGGATTTGCCAGCGCCGTTCGGACCCAGAAGTCCGGTGATCCGTCCATCGGGCGCGGTGAAAGTGACGTCTCGCACCGCCTGAACCTTGCCGAAATGCTTGCTAAGATTTTTGACGACGATCATGGCGCAGGCCCTGCGAGGGAGATCCAGAATGGTGGTTGCATTCGACGATCAAGACAGCTGGTATCGAGCTCCTTCGGATTGATGTCGGCGTAAAAGTCGGCGAGTACGCGATCCATGCACGGCAGATCGAACTGCCCGTGACCGGAATTTTTGAGTATCAGATGCCTTGAGTTTTTGAGGTTGACTGCGACGCGATCAGCGTCGGCGGGTGGCGTAACGGGGTCGAGAGTGCCGGAGAGCAGCAGGCTCGGGACGGCGCTTACGAGCGGTGCGTGAAAATCGGCATCAACCCTGCCCCGCGGCCAGCCACGACAGATCGCCGGTAGCGCATCGATGAAGTCCGTACCGAGGTAGGTCGTCTCAATGGCTGCGCGATCGATAGTCACCGTACTGAAACGCGGCAAATCCTCACTGCAGATCACGCTGTTATGCATGCCAAGGGCGATGACTTCCTGAAAACTCGCTGTGGTCAGCAAAAACAGTGTGCCGATAGGACCAAAGTTGCCGCTGGCCGCTTCGCTGACGACGAGGGGAAGCATCGAGGCAAACCCCGGGTCGTAGCTTCCGAAACGCAGCACGATGGCGAGTTTGTCGGCACCGAACTCCAAGGACTCCATGACGGCTGTTCGGGGGTGAGTCAATTGAACTCGGGCTGGACTGCGCTGCAGCCGCTCGCGTAGTTCGCGCGTCTTGATACGCATGTCACCGAATCGATCACCGCAGGCTTGGTCTGCCTTGCAGCGCTGCCAGATCCCGTCGAGCGCCGCTTGGGCATCGAGCGAGAGGCGCGGACCGAGTACGGTCTGCGGCGCCACCACGCCGTCGAGCACCATGCTGCGAACCCGGGTGGGATAACGCCGTGCGTAATGCTGCGCCACGCGGGTGCCATAGGAAACGGCATAAAGATTGAGCATCTCGTAGCCGAGCAGCGCTCGCACCGCATCGAGGTCTTGCACGGCATGACTCGTGGTATAGGCACCCAAGTCGTTAGCCGCTGACAGACAATCGCGGCATTGCTCGCTCAGGCGGACGAACGTCGCCGTATCGAAAGTCATGGCATTGCTGCTTAGTTCTCCCTCCGGATCGCATGAGAGGATGTTTGATCCGCCAGTACCACGCTGATCGAGCAGCAGGATGTCGCGCTCGCGACCAGCTCGCGAAAATGCAAAGGACGCTGTCGTGAAGCTCAGCTGCGCACCCTGCCCTGGTCCGCCTGCAAGGAGCACGATCGGATCAATCTGCTTCTTGCGATTGACGGCCGGAATCCGTGCTACCGAAAGGGTGATGCGACGGCTCGAGGCAACGCCCCCTTCAGGGACACTGATTTCTGCACATTCCGCCTCGATCGAGCGCAACTGCAGCGGGTCGGTCAGTCGACACTGCGCGAACGGCTCGGTGAGTCGAGCCCCCCTTTTGCTACTGCCGCGCCCGGCGCTAACCAGAGCAGCGAGGTTAAACCCAGGGCGACGATCTGCGCCGCGACCCATGACTTCCCCATGTCAATTTCCCTCATGAATCCGCTTCAGCCTCCCGCAGGGAGAAGCCGATACTTTATAAAGCATAAATGCTATGTAGCATTTATCCAATACTACAAGGCATTCAGAGGAATCTTCAGGTACGCGGTGCCGTTCGCTTCCTTGGGGGGTAGCTCGCCCGCGCGGATATTGATCTGGACCGCCGGCAGGATCAGGGCGGGCATTTCGAGCGTGGCATCGCGCCGCGTACGCAGCTCGACGAACTGTGCCTCGGTGGTTCCATCACGCACATGAATATTCTTGGCGCGCTGCTCGGCGACGGTTGTCGTGAACATCACCCCGCGCCCCGCCGGCGGGTAATCGTGACACAGGTAAAGGCGCGTGTCGGACGATAGCCGAAGCAGTTTCTGTACCGACGCGTAGAGTGTCCGGGCGTCACCACCCGGGAAGTCGCAGCGTGCGGTGCCTACATCGGGCATGAAGAGCGTATCGCCTACAAAGACGTTATCGCCAATGTGATAGGCGACGCAGGCCGGCGTGTGACCCGGGACCGCCATGACCTTCGCCTCGAGTTGGCCGATATGAAAAATTTCTTCGTCTTTGAATAGCGCATCAAACTGTGAGCCGTCTTGCCTGAACTGCGGCTCGAGATTGAACACGTCTTTGAAGACCTGCTGTACGGTGGTGATCTGTTCGCCGATGGCGATCTTGCCACCGAGTTTCTGCCGCAAATATGGAGCGGCCGTCAAATGGTCTGCGTGCGCGTGGGTTTCGAGGATCCACGCTACGCTCAACCGCTGTTGGGTGATGTAGTCGATCACCTTGTCGGCTGACGTGGTCTTCGTGCGACCCGATTTGGGATCGTAATCGAGCACGGAGTCTATGACGGCACAGGCTGTCCCTGGTCCGGCATGCACCACATACGTCACCGTGGAAGTGGCCGAATCAAAAATTCCGTGTACTTCTGGGTGCTGCCCGGACACTGTCATCTGTTAAGCCTCACAGCTCGCCGATCGACTTCAGCAACTGTAACCGCGTGATCGCCGCATCGAATACCGCATCGGCCGCCTGCCCTTCGGCTGACGTTTGCAGCGCCACGGCTTCAAGGACCTGAGTGTTGGTCACCAAGCCCTCATTGTACAGTTCGCGTGTGATACGAAGATTTTCGTTGGCCTCGGCGATGGCATCGCGGGTCAGCGAGACCCGCGCGTCCGCCTCATCGATCGCCAGACGGGATTGATGTACCTCCAGGCGGACGAGCGATTCGTACTCGGCCCGACGCTCCCGCAACGATTCACTTGAACGTCGCAGCGCCGCGGCGCGATGACGCGACTGCCCGCCATCAAACAGCGCCCAGCGGACCGCCCGAGCCTGGAGCTCCGCAAGATCCGCGGCTGCGAGTTCGAGAACAGCCGGTGGGACCATCTCCAGTTCGACCTGCCGATCAAGTGGCTCGCCAAGATGGCGGTTGTAATGACCGAGCGCCGTTGCATTCGCGAGTCTGGCGCGGGCCAGTTGCTGCCGTGCGCGCGCACGCGCCGCCCCAAAATGCCGACCACAGCCGCGGCCATGGCACCGCACGCCCGTCAGGCCGCGGAACTCCTGCGCGCACTCGCCAACGAGCAGCGACTGATGATTCTGTGCAACTTGACGGGCGGAGAACTGTCGGTTGGCGAACTCAACAGCAAGGTAAAGCTGAGCCAATCAGCCCTGTCCCAGCGTCTTGCGGTATTGCGCGAGGCAGGGCTCGTGCACACGCGAAAAACTGGTCAGTCGGTTTTTTATTCTCTGGCCGACGGGCCGGGCGGGCGCGTCGTCGGCACGCTACACGACATCTATTGTCGCGACGAGTGACTGCGTCGATACGCCCAGCCTTTGGCGGCGAGCTCTGCAGGTTCAACGGTTATCCCGTGGCAGTCGTACTTCAAAAGCCCTCGTCAGCACGCAAGTAACGCCACTGGCCGACCGGTAGCGCACCAAGCAACACTCTGCCGGTACGGATCCGCTTGAGACCCGTGACCTTCAGGCCGACGACCTCGCACATACGACGGATCTGACGCTTGCGGCCCTCACGCAGACCAAAACGAAGCTGATCCTCGTTTTGCCATGCGACTTGAGCCGGTTTGAGTTTGACGCCGTCGAGCGTCAAACCATGACGCAGTCTCGCGAGGCCGTCGTTGGAGAGCGCCCCCTCGACGCGGACGAGATACTCTTTCTCGATGTCGTTGCCACCGATCAATTGTTTGGCGATTCGGCCATCCTGCGTGTAGACCATGAGCCCTGTCGAGTCGATATCGAGACGACCGGCCGGCGCCAAGCCACGCAGCTGCTGCGGATCGAACCGCCTGCCCGACTCATCGCCGCTCCAGCGATTCTCGGGCCTGATCAGCACCGTCGCCGGTTCATAACCATCCTCGGCTTGGCCAGAGACATAGCCGATCGGCTTGTTGAGAATGATGGTGACGAGTTCGTTCTGCTGCTCACGCGCTCGCCGATCGATCTCGACCCGCGCATCACGACTCACGCGGGTACCGAGTACGTCCACGACGCGTCCGTCCACACGCACCCAACCGTTGACGATCCACTCCTCGGCTTCACGCCGCGAACAAAGACCGAGCTCGCTCAGGCGCTTGGAGAGTCGGGGCTGATCAGTCTCGGTCACTCAGCGCGAACCAGTGGGTGCATCGGCAAGAATGCGACCGTCCTTGATGCGAATCACCCGATCAGTTTCCAGCGCAAAATTGTCATCGTGCGTGACCATCACGAACGCCGTTCCTGTTTCGCGGGCGAGCTTGCGCATCAAATCGAAGACGATGCGTCCGCTCTTGCTGTCGAGGTTACCGGTGGGCTCATCGGCCAGTACGAGCGCCGGTTCGTTCGCCAGCGCACGGACCACGGCAACACGCTGCTGCTGGCCACCCGACAGCTGCGAGGGACGCGACTTCAGCTTGTCGCCGAGACCGACAGTTTCGAGCAGCTGGGTCATGCGCGGTGCATGGGTCCGCTCCCAGCGTGCGCCGCGCATGCGGCTTGGCATCAAGGCGTTTTCGATGACCGTGAATTCCGGCAGCAGGTAATGAAACTGGAAGATGAAGCCGACGCGATCACGCCGCACGACAGCCCGCTTCTCTTCCTCGAGCTCTTGGATCGGACGACCCTGAATGCACAAGGCACCCGCGGTCGGACGATCAAGCAAACCCATCAGGTTGAGCAGAGTCGTCTTTCCTGAACCACTGCCACCCACGATCGCGACAAACTCGCCCGGCATGATCTTGAACGAGATATCGAAAAGAACAGGCGTCGAGGTCTCGCCAGAGACATAAGTCTTGCCGACCCCCTGCAGTTCGATGACCGCTTTTGGGTCAGGCACCGCGAATCACCTGCATGGGATCCACCGAGCCGGCGCGTCGCGCCGGGAAAAATGCCGCAATGGCTCCCGTCGTGATGGCGATGAGCGATGCTGTCAGCAGTAGTGTCGGATCGATTTCTATTTCAAATATTTGCGTCGATCTGCCATCAGGGCCCACTGAACGAACGGAAGCGAGCGCCTGCAGCAACCCGATGGACACCGGCACACCCACGATACAGCCGAGAATGGCCAACAAAAAACCTTCGATCACGAAAATCGTCTGGATTTCCTGCGGAGTCGCACCCATCGCCTTGAGAATGCCGATCTCGCGATACTTACCGGTGACGGACATGATGAGAATGCTCGCGATACCGAAACCCGCAGCAATCACCGCCATCACCAAAATCAGGTTCGATGTCTGGCTCTGGCTTTGCAGATTGCGGAACAGATTCGGGTTATCGCCGATCCACGAGCGCACCTTGAAAGGCGCGCGAGCAGCAAGGTCTGCCGCTCGCGTCTCGGCTTCATAGATATCGGCGAGCTTGAGCCCGATGGTGGATACCGCCGTGCCGTAACCGAGCAGGGACTGACCATCACGCAACATCATGAAGAGCGTGCCATCATCGACGGGCCCGAAACCCGTCTCGAAGATTCCGCCTATGGTTACCGACAATGTTTGACCCTGCGGCCCCACGAGACGAATCTTGTCGCGCAGCTTGACGCCGAAATCGCGTGCAAGTTTTCGCCCCATGGCCACTTCGCCCGAGGCGAGCTGCAAAAACCGCCCGCCTTCGAGGTTGGATTCGATATCGACGATGCCGTTGTGACGCTCGGGAATCACGCCCTGGATACGTACTGTTTGACGTCGGGCACCGCGGAACATGAATGCTGTGCCGGCAACCACGGGAGAAACGGCCACGTAGTCGGCCTCGGGTGCATCGAGCGCACCCACCCAAAGACGCCAGTCCTCGATTCGCTCCTGCGCCTTCGGCAAGTTCACGGTCTCACCGACGTAGAGCTGCGTTGAATCTTTGTCAGTCAAGCGCCATGCAGCGATCGGCACACGCTCCGGGGATTCGAGCGTGATGTGTGGAATTGCGCCCGTGGTGTTGCGGATCAGACGCGTCTGCAGGCCACCGATAATGGTCTGCAGATAAATGATCAACAGGACACTGATGGCCACCACCCCAATGGTCAGCAACGACTGACCTACGCCATAGCGCAGATGGCGCAGCGCGACGGAAGTGGTGAGGTAAGTGATACGCATCAGGAGCGGACTTTCTGCTCTGCTTTGCCTTGCCGAATGTTGCGCAAAACCTTGGTGCCGGGTTCGATACCGGTCACGGCGACCCATTCCGGATTGCGGCCCAAGATCGCGATCGGAGTACGAACCAGACGACCGTCGTCGACACGCAACACGAATGGCGCGCCTTCGGCCGTGGAGACTGCCGAAGCAGGCAGTGCAAATTGGCTCGGTGTACGGCGCACCTCGATGCTCACATCGACTGTCATGTTCGGCAGAATGAAGGGCGGTACCTTGTCGGCCGCAAGACGCAGGCCGATCACGCCACGCTCGGTATCGACATTGGGCCCGATTTGTTCAAGTGTCGCCGCAAACGGCTGATCGGGATATGCGGGCGCCACGGCGATCGCCGGTTGGCTGACCTCAAGTCTGCCGACGTTATTTTCGTCGGTTTCAACATAAAGCTCGATATCACCCATCTCGGCGATCGAAAACCACGCGGTGTTGCCGATCACAGAAGTACCGGGTTCGACGAGACGCCGCAAAATCACACCAGCAAATGGTGCGCGAACCTCGCGCCGGGCGAACTCCGGACGCACTCTTCCGATTTCCGCCACGGACTCGACGAGCCTCGCTCGCGCTGACTCGGTGCGGGCACGCTGTACCTGCAGCTCGGTCGCCTTTTTTTCGGCGTCAGTGAGCGAAATCAGCTGGCGCTTCGCAAGTTCCTCGGCGCGTGCAGCCTCCTGTTGTGCAAGGCGTAACGCAGCTTCCTCACCCTCGAGCGTCTTACGCGCCGCATCTTCGCCGGCTCGCGCCTGCGCTAATCGCGCCGGAACCTCGCCGGAGCGCAAGGCGCCCAGCAACTGACCACGCGTGACGCGATCGCCTTCCCGCGCGCGCACCTCATCGACGATACCAGCGGCCTCAGCGCCGAGACTGCTCTCACGCACGGCACGCAAACGTCCGCTGGCAACTACCACTTCGATGACTTCGCGGCTCGTAGGCTCCACAAAAGGCAACTCGACGGGGCGGGGGAGAAAGACGCGCAGCGGCACCAGCAACAGCGCAATCACTGCGAGAGTGATCACGCGCCGCCGCGTGAACCATACAGCAATCTTTGATTTTGTCAGCACTTTTTCTTTACCTCACGAGCGACTGCAGTCGCTTCACGTAAAGTTCGATGGTACCCATGAGAAAACTGCCGGAGGGCAGAAACTCGTGGGCAAGTTGAGCTCCACCCACACCACCTACCCAGATTTCGACTGCCGCGGGAAGTCGGCCGCGCAATTCATGCAGCTGCTCTAAAGCGTTGATGACCGACGGCTGCGCAACAATCGAAAGCGCGACCGCGCGCAACGGCACGTGCTCGGCGAGCACCACCAACTCCTCTACTGGAAGATCGGCTCCGAGATGCAGCGCGCATACACCGTGTTGAGCGGCGACCACCGCAGCGATCAGCGCTCCCATGCCGTGACGGTCACCCGAGAGCGTGGTGAAGGCCACCGTAGGAGCCTGCGCTACCACCTGACTATTGTGACGGTCCAGCTCGCCGCACAGCAGACGCAGGATACTCGAAGACAGCATGTGCTCTTGGACGATCGTGTACCGACCGTTCCGCCAGCGCGCCCCGGCTTCATGCAGGAGCGGGGCGAGGATCTGCGACACCAGAACCTCGGATGGGCAGCTCGCAGCGGCGGCGCGCAACGCAGA
>SXGQ01381969.1_pt1 | contig 12414 bp, 16 predicted proteins | sample 3178371 | NCBI WGS metagenome assembly SXGQ01 (sample SAMN11356859, study PRJNA531348) | freshwater metagenome | isolation source: freshwater sample F1-20 | place: China: Fuxian Lake, Yuxi | collected 2017-12-25
CGCGATGACAACCGTATCAATCGGTATGACGACGCTGGTCGTTTCTTCGGCTGCCGTGATCGTGATTGTGTTCGTGACGACAAGAATGACGAGATGAACCGTTGGTGCCGGTGCCGATATATTGAGGACAACCGTATCGATCGGTATGACGACGCTGATCGTTTCTTCGGCTGCCGTGATCGTGATTGTGTTCGTAACGACAGGAGTGACGAGATGCGTTGTCTCTTCCGCAGCCGCAAGCGTGATCGTATTGGCAGCAACAGGAATGACGAGATGAACCGTTGGTGCCGGTGCCGAAATCTTTACTCTATCAGGCCGATGCTCACTATTGAAGCTTTCAATCGCAATATATGCGTAGTCAAGAATAGATCCAGTAGAAAAGTCATTGATGATGGCATTGGCAGCAACAGGAATGACGAGATGAACTGTTGGTGTCGGCGCCGAAATCTTTACTCTATCAGGCCGATGCTCACTATTGAAGCTTTCAATCGCAATATATGCGTAGTCAAGAATAGATCCAGTAGGTAAGTCATTGATGATGGCATTGGCAGCAACAAGAATGATAATATTAGGCATACACACCCCGCGCCGAGAGTTCGGCAATCAGAAGAGAGTGTGTGTCAGGGGGGTAATCTTGTGGGGGGTTCGGAGGCGGGCCTCGGAAATTCGGCAACTGCACAAGCGTATCCAGTAAAATCAACTGTTGGGGGACGGGAGCATACATCACCGTGGGATACGTAACCCGAGGCAATTCGACAACCACTGACGCAACGCACACTACGGCTGGGCCTGGACAAACCACAGGCGAAGCTGGAGTAATACAGCATAAGGCGAGAACCTCACATTGCAGGTATTGAGGTGTCATCTTCGTATTTAGGAAATAAAAAACGCGCCAGTGAGAACCACTGGCGCGTCAGTCGAATGGGAGGGAACGAATTACGCGAGCTTCAGCACACCACCATTAACGGTGTTAGCAAACTGAATTGTGATGTCGCCACCGTTGGTCGGGGTGTCCGTCACGTCATAGAACGCGATGAGCGGGCTTGCATTGTTGTTCGCGCCCTGTCTGAACAGAACTGCGCCACCCACGGTGTTTCCTGTGCCAAGCGTCGAGAAGGTCACGTTCGCTGCTGAGAGGAACGCAAATCCGTTCGTGGTCCCACCATCGTCGGTTTCACTGATCGACTTGTTGGTCAGCGCGACATGCTCATATCCCGACACAGTGCCGGTTGTGATGACGTGCGAAACGATCTCATGCACGTTGTTGGCATCTGCGAGGAACGCCACGGTGTTGGAACCTTCGTATGAATTCGCCACCAATAACAATGCGACGTTATCTGACAAAAGGTTGAGATCTCCATTTGCGAGTAGAAACTTACCAAAATTATACACGAAATTTGCCATAGCTGTTTTCTCCTAAAAATAACGTTGCCGTTACGGTTCGTACGCCACCCGCGCACGGAGGGGGCCGATTTGTCGGCTGAATACTATTAGTATATAGGCGTTGGAAATCTTTGAGGCAAACACACAGAATGTCCGCATTTTCCCTTCTCATTTCTCCCCCCATATGAGATACTATGTCTCGTATGCGACGGTGTAAAGTCTGTGATGAACCTATTGCCACTTCTCGTTTGGCGGCCCTTCCCGCCACGGCAACCTGTGTGGACTGCTCGACCGAGCAACCCGTTACTGGATATATGACATGGGAACATAAGACGGCACCTGTCTTCCAAGTGGTCACTCCCGCCCAGCACCAGTGGTTGCAATCCCGCGACCGCAAAGGAATGCGATCTGGGTTGCCCATGTCATCACGCGGGGCATCGGCAGTATCTTTGCCTGTCGCATACACTCCAGTGTCGACCGCTGGAAATCAATCGGTTCATAGACGGGTGTTTTCATTAGTGCCAACTGCTACCAAATGCGAACATAAGAATCGTCTTCAGGCATCGTCGGCAGGAAAATGCCTAGAATGTTCAATGGACTATTATCGTCGGCGCGTGGCATTTAATCACGAAATTGCCGAAAAAAACTTGTTGAAATCTCTATAGGACATGGTATAATTATTCTTGTCAATAACTGATAATTGATGTGTCGTTATCGCCCGATACACTCAATATAACAAAGGCGAAAATGAAAGAATACAATATGTCAACAACTGGCAAGTCTCAGAAAACCCGTCTCGTTACCGCATTTAACAGCGGATATGATTTTACTACCAATCAGATTGCAAGCCGTTTGAACGTGAGCAATTCTCGTGCCCGGTTTCTCATCACAGAGCTTCGTCAGGATGGTTATGCCATCTACAAGAACAGCAAGTCGATTAACGGCTCGCTAACTCCAGTCTATCGTCTCGGCGCGCCGAGTCGTGCGATGGTTGCAGCGGCGTTCGCGTCTAAGGGCGCGACGATTTTCGGCTAAGCTCCACGGCGGGAGAGGCCATATGGCCTCTCCCGTCTCCTACTCGTACTCAAATGCCAATCTGACGTACGATAGGACATTATACGATTGGACGTGAACTGCCTAGCGGTAAGCTAACCTTCCCCCCGTAAGCGTTAGATAAGGCAGAAACGGGACATTTTTTACTCTATTGTGCACATACGCCGTATATACGCCCGCCGTATATACGGCGTTTTTGTATGTGTGAGGTTTCGTATGTTACACCAAACCGACTGTATGATAAATATCAACAAGAGGTAATTATGCCGATCAACTCATTTTCCGAACATTTAATAGACGAAGCCGACAAGTGGCAACAACTCGACGAAGCCGGACTGTCTCGCATTCTGACTCATATTAACAAACGCAATATCGGCTTTATCAGCGCCTTTCGTGGTGGGAGTGTTGTTCCCATCGCACAAAATCGTGCTCGTAACCGCGAACTTCAATCGGACATTCGGCAGGCGGGGTTTGGATTATTACGAATCCAAGGAGCGTGGATTGAGAACGAAAATACTCCTCAAGAACGTCCGGTGAAAGAAGAATCGTTTATGGTGATTGGCTCTGATGGCGACGACAGCGGCAACCTGCGAGGATTTCTCAAAAAGGCCGGAGCGAAATATCAACAAGACGCTGTAATTTTTAAGTCGTGGAATTCGACCAATGCGTCACTGATTTTTATGAGCAACCCGTCAACGTTAACACCGATTGGCACGTTCTCGATGAACCCGCAGAACATTGGCACGATGTACAGCAAATTTAAAGGGCATAATTTTGTGTTTCATAGCATCTCCGAACAAATTGAATTTGACAAAAAGTATCTTGCAGTGCCGTCTTGTGGGCGAGCCGCGGCTATTCGTATATTGAAGACCCAACAGTAAAGACACCGTGCATGGATTGGTCGATGCGATGTTAATGCTTACGATGTCTGTCCAACAAAAATAACTACTAGCGTTCGTCAGAATAAAGGGTTGCGATATTCGTAGCACTACTATATACTATGTAACAGTTTTATTTATTATTTTCCCGTGGAGTGAGTATGAATCTTCAAGTGCCAGTGACTGACTTACAAAATAAATCTATCTTTGTTGCCACCCCCATGTATGGTGGGCAATGTTTTGGCTCTTATACTAAGAGCATCTTGGACTTGTCTCGCGTCTGTATGTCGTATAACATCCAAGTCCAGTTTTCGTTCCTGTTCAACGAATCGCTTATCACACGGGCGAGAAATTATCTGGTAGACGAATTCCTCCGCAGTTCACACACCCATCTTATGTTTATTGATTCTGACATCGACTTCAACCCGATGGACATCATTGCGTTGCTGGCGATTGATAAGCCTATCATCGGTGGCCCGTATCCTAAAAAGTGCATTGCATGGGAAAACATTTACGATGCGGTGAAGTTTGGGATGGTGCCGAACGATGCCCGAGGAAAGCTGGCCGACTTTGCTGGCGACTTCGTATTCAACGCCGTGCCCGGCACTAAAGAAATTCAACTAGATAAGCCGGTCGAGGTGCTGGAAATCGGCACCGGCTTCATGCTGGTGGAACGTAGTGTGTTTACCAAATTCGCCGAAGCGTATCCGCAGTATTGGTACAATCCCGATCACAATCGTTCGGCTGCGTTTGATGGGAGTCGGAAAATTTTCCAGTATTTCCAAGCTGAGATTGAGCCGGTGCACAACCGCTATCTGAGTGAGGATTATTGGTTCTGTCAGAAAGCCCGCGCTGTCGATATTCCCGTGTGGTTTTGCCCGTGGATGACTATTAGGCATCACGGAACGCATATCTACAGTGGGAGTATTCCAGCAATGGCGACGGTATCTAACGAACGCATCACTCGCAACGACCCCGTGCCGCCGCCTGCGATGATGGACGGTCCGATTGGTGGATCAAAGGGTCTAGGTGCCAATAATCCTTCGAATCCTTCGAATACATTGACCGTCAAGCAATTCTATGGATTCTCGTCAAGCAAACGAAAAGAATTACTGACGGAATGGACTAAAAAGTTTGACGTGCCGATCGAGACACTCATGGAGCATTACAAGGCACATCGTGACGAATGGCTGAAAACGTCGCCCGACAGTGCCATCGAAGAGATCATTAATCCGAATCCTACATCGACAGTCGAAACATCTATCGAGAACGGCCCCACTGTGTAACACAGATAACAATTATAATGATGCACGGCACTCCACGAAAGGATAGTGAGCATGGCAGTGATTGGATTGAGTGGGTTTGCTGGTTCAGGCAAATCTACAGTGGCAGAATATCTGGTGCGTCAGTACGGGTTTACTCGATTTAGTTTTGCAGCAGCAGTCAAGGATGTTACCGCGGCCGCCTTTGGATGGGAACGACAACGATTAGATGGAGCAACCCCACAGGATCGTGCATGGCGGGAAGACCCCGACGTGTTTTGGTCACAGCGGATGAAGCAGTCATTCACCCCACGCATCGCATTGCAATATATTGGCACTGATGTGTTTCGCACTCATGTACTCTCATCCATTTGGTCTGATATTGTCATCTCAAAAATTCGAGCCTTAGGCCCAACCGCAAATGTGGTAATTGATGACGTACGGTTCGTCAACGAACGCCAGGCCTTACGAGAGGAAGCAGGACACTTTCTGTTGCTACGACGGGAAACGTTTGCTACGCCGCTCCATCAACAATTGTGGACGGCCGCTCGGGCAGGAAACTTCATCCACGATATCAAATTCACCAACGAGCTTCATCTTTCTGAATGGCAATGGCTACATGATGCCACAGTAGTCGATGATCCTGAATTGATGAATAGTGGCAGTTATGATGATCTGTATGCCGCGATAGATACGTGGTATAATACGATATTATCGCGACAGGAATTAACAACCAACCAAGGAAAATGATTATGGCTTCGTATGTATTGAGTGACTGGACAGTAGAAATTCTCAAGAATTTCGCAAAAATTAACAATCAGGTGGTATTCAAAGCAGGCAATGCCCAGCGAGTATGTAATGACACCCGCAATTTTATTGCGGACATTGAATTGACCGACCCGTTGCCACAGGAATGCTCCCTGTATGATTTGAATCGGTTGCTTGGAGTTATCGATATCTGCCGAACAGATAAGCTCCCGACGATTGCGTTTGGTTCTTCGGCACTGATAGTAAAACAAGCCCACGGAAGTGTGACGATTCCGTATGCTCACGCGGATGTCGTTGCGGCACCACCGGACACTAAGTTCTACATGAAGAAGCCGATTGCGTCTTTTGATTTGCCCCATGAGTTGTGGACAAAAATCATAAAGACGGCAGCTGTGCTTCAGACGACGTCATTGTACATCATCGTGAATGCCGCCGGCGAATTAATCATGAAGCTGGTGAATGAAAAGGACAAGGGCGGAGATGCGTTAGGGTCGGCGTCCTACAAGATGCCCAACACGCAGGTGTACGAAGCAATCGAAAACACATGGTCAGTGAAGTTCGATGTGCTTCATTTGATGACCGGCAACTACACAGTCGAGGTGGGTGAGATTGGTAACACCATGGCCAGCACAACTACGTTATTTGGCATGTTCTTCCGTTTGAATGATCCGACCAAGAAGGTCACGTATTTGACTTCTGGGCATGTAATCAAGACGAGATCGTAAACTTACACACAGGACGCTGTGTGAAAGCAGAACGCCTAGTAATAGGAAGGCCGACGGGTCAACCTAATGCCGGGGTTGGGAACTAATCTGTGAGGGGAACTTTTCCCAACGTTCCCCCACTTTATTTTTTATAATGTATAGGTGACATATGACCGCTGAACAATTTTTGTGGGTCGAGAAATATCGACCTCGTACTATCGATTCGTGTATTCTCCCCGACCATATTAAAGTCACTGCGAAAAGTTTTATCGCGCAGGGCGACCTTCCCAATATGATATTGAGCGGCGGGCCCGGTATGGGAAAAACCACACTGGCAATGGCGATGTGTCGTGAACTGGGCATTATTCCGCTGTTCGTCAACGGGTCTGAAGAGGCTGGCATCGACGTGCTCCGCACCAAGATTAAGAACTTCGCCGCGGGACTCTCATTTGACGGGAAACGAAAGTATGTTGTGTTGGATGAGGCGGATTATCTCAACCCCAATTCGACTCAGCCAGCATTGCGTTCTCTGATGGAAGAATTCGCCATCAATTGTGGCTTCGCCTTCACTTGTAACTACGGCAATCGCATCATTCCGGCACTCCATTCTCGGTGTGCAGGCATTTCATTTGCGATTCCTCCAGAAGAAAAGAAGCACCTGATGGTGCAAACACTGACCCGTCTACAGTCCATATTGGCAGACGAATCCATACGAGCATCCGAAGATATTCTCATACAGGTAATCAAACGCTGGTGGCCTGATCTTCGCCGCATGATTAACGAGATTCAACGCGCCTGTGTGAATGGAGAACTTACTCTCTCTGTGTTAGGATTACAGGCGGATGTACAGTTCGAGCCCCTCTGGAAATCTCTGAAATCCCGTAACTACAGAGACGCCAGAACATGGGTGGGACAGTATGCAGACATCGATCCTTCGAAGTTCTATCGGGCGGTTTTTGATTGGCTACATGAGAACGCGGAGGAAAATTCTCTTCCCTCGTTGATTGTATTGACTGCTGATTATCAGTATAAGCATATGAATGTGCTTGATCCCCATGTACATCTGGCGGCGTTCTGTTTGGAACTCATGCATAGTAGTAATCAGTTTAAATAGAGGAAATGTATAATGCCTTTTCGAAAACTTACGATTGCCTTGAAGCCGATTCTATGGTTGTGCCTGATTGTCACGTTGCCAGCGATCGGTGCGGTTCCCTTCAGTGGAGAAGCCCGACAGGTTTTGGTGTGGCTCGCTGTGGCGCCAGTAGCCGTGGCGATATTCGGGTTTCTCTTTTTGCTGTTTTTCGATCGCGACAAACTTCAGTCCGAGGACTACCAAATCAGAAAGCGGTCTATCGAGCTGATTGAGCAGAAAGGCGAAGCCGCAGTTCCCGCAGATGAGATTGAGGCGGTCCTTGAGGCGCAGCTCCTGCCCGGCGCCAGTCCGGAGGACGTGGACGCATGAGGAAGGCCTCTACACACAGACCGATCGGTAAGGTTGTTCAGGTGCAAGAGAATGATCTCAACCTTGACTTTGAGCCGGTGGTAGAAGAAACTGCGGTAGAAGTTACGAAGAAGCCAACCATCTGGAATGCGATTAATGCGATCTCTGCAACTCGTCCATTAACCTATCAACAGATTGAGGAGAAGAACTGGCCCTATGAACCATTCATGGTAAATAGAGCCTTCTCTCTTCATAAAGACGCGGTCGAGCAGGCAGCCGTGATGAACCAATATTCACATCTGAAAGAAGCCGAGCAAGCGACCTATTACATTCGCAGTATACGCCCTCATAGTCGATTTACCGAGTGGCCGAAATTGTTATCCAATCCAGAAACTGCGATTATTGCGAAGTATTATGGAATGAGCTTGCGTGAAGCCAAACTTGCCGCCGATATACATACTACTGAGCAAGTTAAGGTGATGCAGGCGGTACTCGATGGAGGAGCCGGCCCATCAAAGTTTCGCTAATGTACAAAGCGACGGAGATCTCGTATGTCTGTATACGATTACGAGGCGTCATTTGTTGAGATACGGTTTCCAGATGTAGAGAATGTTGTGGGTATTGCACCGGCAGATAACTTTCTCAAGGTTAAGGAAACCCTAACTCGCATCGGAGCGCCGGCCTATAGTAAAGACCCGAATGATGTTGGAAAAACATTATGGCAATCTTGTCATATTTTGTATAAACGTCAACGCTATTACTTGGTACATTTCAAAGAAATGTTCCTTTTAGATGGCAAGATGGCGCGCACGATCATTACCGAAGAAGATTTAGCCCGTCGAAACGCTATCGCCCATCTGCTTCAACAGTGGGGATTGATCGTTATCGTCACACCTGACCGCATCAAAGTTCCTGCTCCCGCGTCAATTGATACCCTGAAAATCATTACCTTTAAAGAGAAGGGTAGTTGGAGCCTTCGGGCGAAATATGAGATAGGCAAAACCAACAAGAGGTACTGCCAGCAATAATTCCAACATCTTGGTATTGAGGGCGTATGAATGATGGAATACGGCACGACATGCGGTTCTGGTGCCCCCCGACCCCCGGAATGACATGCACAGAAGAGTAGACAAGAACATGGTTTTATGCAGACGTTGCGCAATGTGAACACGGTGTGAAGAGCATCGCACACTCATAAATTCTTCAATATCAACTTGACGCCTGCGTTTATTTCGCGTATAATATTGGAGTAAATGAATTTTTAAAATCTACTGTCGGCTGTAAAATTCAGGTGGGGAGTATGGCCGATGTGACCGAAGCTAATTTTGTGACATGGAATAAGATTCGTAACGATCACAGGGTGCTAGTAGAATCTACCGGACTCACCCGACGACGTAAGTCCGAATATTATTTGTTTTCGACAGGCAAGATTAAAACGCAATTCTAATAAGGAGTTTGAGTATGAACGACACAGTACAAATTATCAAGTTCGTCAGTAATCTAGAAATTATCGGCAAGGTGGTAGCGTCATCAAATACAGAAATCATTGTCCAGTCGCCTCTCGCCGTGCAGCCGATGCGTACGGGCGATCAGTCCCTTTCTATCGGTCTTATGCCGTTTACGTGGGCCGGCAACAATAAAGAACCCGTTTCGTTGAACCGAGCACATGTCGTGTGTGTGATGTCGCCCGAGGAAGATTTGCGAACACAGTATCTTGCGGCATTGTCTGGCATTACACTGACAAGCACTACTCCTAAACTTACTCTTACATAATCATACGAATTGGGGTATAATAGGAGCCACATGTTTGGTACCTATGATACATATACGAATGTTGTAGAGCTTAAAAACGATTTAGGCGTGCGTCTTCGTGACCCTATCACGAGGCAGGCTTCCTATTTTAGAGTGCCGTATCAACCCCGCACATTCAGCCCATGCGGCATGAATGAGGGGACGGACGAATGGCGTACCCTCGACGGCACCCCCCTCAAAGAGTGGCGCTATAATACGATAGCACAATATCATCATGCCGCACGACGGGCGGTTGATGAGGGACGTATCATCTACGGTACGATTGCGCCTATTCAACAATTTTTCGCCGAAGAAGTTACCCCCAAGTGTGGGATGCCATTTGAGGCCTTACGCACAGTCTTCCTCGATATTGAGGTCGCATCCGATCAGGGATTTGCGCCACCAGAAAATCCCTACCAGCCCATTACGGCGATTACCGTAGAGGTCTGGGGGCATTCCTATGTGTGGGGCTGTGGTGATTATGTTACGACCCGTGAAGGTGTGACCTATACCAAGTGTGTTGATGAAGTAGCCCTTCTGATTAGTTTCATTCGATGGTGGTCTTCCGACTATCCTGATGTGATTACAGGATGGAATACGCATACATACGACATTCCCTACATTGTGAATCGTATCACTCGACTCCGAGAAGAAAAGCGATTCAAACTCAGCCCTCGCAGTTTGTCTCCGTGGCAAAAACTCATACACCGATTAGTCCCGATGCATGGGCGCGAACAAAAGATTATCGATATCGTTGGAATCACCACACTAGACTATCTAGAATTGTATCGAAAGTTTTCGTTGACCCAACAAGAGTCCTATCGACTGGATTTCATTGCGGAGTTGGAACTGGGGAAGAAGAAGGTCACGTATGATGAATACGGCTCGCTACAACGGCTGGCCGAGGAGAACTATCAGAAGTTTATCGACTATAACATCACGGACGCGCAACTCGTCCGCGAACTGAACGATAAACTCCATCATCTTGATTTGTGCGTACAGATTGCCTACGGCGCACGGGTAAACTTTCAGGACACCCTGAAGCAAGTGCGTTTGTGGGATGCGATGATGTACTATGAGTTGTATGCGCGACATATCGCGGTGCCCGTCAAACGTCACACGAACAAAGGCACTCAATATACCGGTGCGTATGTGAAAGACCCAATTACAGGAAAGCACGAATGGGTCGTCTCCTTCGACGTGAACTCACTCTATCCGTCCATCATGCGGCAGTGGAACATTAGCCCCGACCGACATCTCTCAATGGCGTGGTTAACTGCACGATTGGATGATATTGAATTTTTACCAGGCGCAGACAAGTATGTCGCACCGAACGTGCCCACCGGCGCCGACTGTATCCCACGCGAGTGGTTACAGGATGTTTGTGTAACTGATGTGCCGATAGTGACCTGGGCGTTGCGCGAACTGATTGCGTATTTGGGGCGTACTGATGTTGATACCACCCTGCAAGATATCACTCACGATCCCGACCCGTTTCCGTGGTTGCGAGTGCTGTCGGTCTGTCTCACGCCAAACAAGCAAGCGTTCCGTGTCGATGCGCCGGGATTTCTTCCCATCATCTTAGGGCGTCTCTATGAAGAACGCGTCACGGCGAAAAAGAAAGAAACGGACGCGAAGAAGCGAGCCGCAAAAGCAACAACGCCCGAGGACAAGTATCGACATGAACAGGAGGCCGTCAAGTGGGGGCTTCAGCAGAACACACGCAAAATTAATCTCAATAGTTGTTACGGCGCATTCGGCAATGAACACTTTCGCTTCTTTGATGTGCGACAGGCCGAAGCAGTCACCACAACGGGCCAGATGATTATTCGATATGTCGCAGAGTGCGTGAATGCCCATCTGAACAGCGAGTTCGGCACAAGCACGGATTATGTGTTGGCCAGTGATACGGACTCCATCTATGTCAAGCTGGCGCCGGTGGTGGGGAATATGTCAGTCCTCGATGCCGTAGAATATTTGAACACCTATTGCGAGAAAGATCTCCAGCAAGTAATCGATCGATCATTTCAACGAATCAGAAAAGCGTTCAATACTCCCGATCATGTCTTAGTGATGAAACGTGAAGTGATTGCGGAGCACGGCGTCTGGACGGCCAAGAAACGCTACCTGCTCTGGATTCACGACAACGAAGGCGTGCGATATGACTCCCCGAAGCTCAAGACGGTGGGTGTGGAGGCCGTGCGATCCTCGACACCGAAGTATGCCCGCAGCGTCATTAAGAAGGCACTGGAGTATTTCATTCGTGGCGATCAAGATGCCTTCTATACGTTGCTGGATGAGGCGGAGCAAGGGTATCTCACTCGACCGTTTGAGGATATTGCGTCGCCGCGATCGTGTAACGGGATGAGCGACTATCCGTTGCTGGAGAATGGCCAGTTTACGAGCGGCACACCGATTCAGGTGAAGGGGTCGTTGGTATATAATAGACACTTAGAAGACACGCATCTGAATACGCGCTATCCGAAGATTCGCGACGGTGAGAAGATTCGGTTCTGTTATTTGAAGCCACAGAATCCACTGCGGTGTAACGTGATTGCCGCCCCGAATACGTTGCCGCCGGAGTGGAAGTTGGAACAGTTTATTGACCGGCAAGAGCAGTTTGAAAAGACACTGGCATCCCCGTTGGAGGCAATTATTGCCTGTGTGAACTGGACGGTTCGACCGACGGCGACGTTGTTTTAGAATGATGTGAGTATGGCGCATACCCAACACAATACCGGCAATCAAGAGTGGTATACTCCTCAATGGATTATCGAGGCGGCCCGTCACACAATGGGGCGAATCGATCTTGACCCCGCCTCGAACCCTATCGCGAATCAATGGATTCGAGCTGACCGCTACTTTACTCACGAGCAGAACGGATTGCTTCACGAATGGTCGGGCTGCGTCTGGCTCAATCCACCGTATGCCAATAAACTGATGAATGCGTTTATCGACAAACTGGAACAGTCATTGCCGACGATGGAGTCGGTGTGTGTGCTCACCAATAATGCCACCGAAACGCACTGGGGTCAACAATTATTGCGAATCTCGTCGGCGGTATGTTTTCTTTCGCGGCGGGTAAGGTTTCTGACACCAGATGTCACGGTGAAGCACACGGGGTTGCAAGGTCA
>SXGQ01770555.1_pt1 | contig 12414 bp, 13 predicted proteins | sample 3178371 | NCBI WGS metagenome assembly SXGQ01 (sample SAMN11356859, study PRJNA531348) | freshwater metagenome | isolation source: freshwater sample F1-20 | place: China: Fuxian Lake, Yuxi | collected 2017-12-25
CCGGTCATCAGCTTCCAGTTGCCCGCAATCCTGTCCCAGTTCATGGCGAACTCCTCGTCTGTTTGGCGCCACGCAACGCGGCGCCTGCGAGAACAACACATAGGCCGAGGAGCGGTTGCGGCGGCAGGAGAGGAGCGGCATCACACGATCGGCAGCGAGGCGGTGGTGGTCGCCTGATACGTGGCGATCGCCAGGGCGCGCGGCTCGAATGGCTTGCTGATGATGAAGGTCGGCTCCGCCCCCCGTGCCGTCAGCAGCCGCTCGGGGTAGGCAGTGACGAAGATCACGGGCACGCGCATCGACTTCTGGATGCGGGCCACGGCCGCGCTGCCATCGCCGCCACGGCCGAGATTGATGTCGGCGAGGATCAGGCCGGGTTGCTTTTCTGCGGCCAGCCGAACCGCCTCGGCCTCGCTCGACGCAACGCCGACGACGCGATGGCCGCAGGCCTCGACGAGCCGGCGGACGTCCATGGCGATGATCGGCTCATCCTCGATGACGAGCACATCGGTTGCGGTCGTCGCACGCAGGGCAGCCCGCGCGGTCTCGAGTTCCCTCGATGCCTCGTCTCCAGCGATGCCGACAACGGCGCCTGCATCGTCGACGCTCAGGTCCTCGAGCGCGGTGAGGAGCAGAAGCTGCCTCTGGCGTGGCGAAAGCCCCTCGCTGTCCGACCGCTCTGGCGCACGCTGGGTGATGGCCGCATAAAGAGCGAGCCGCGGCTGGAGCGAGGGCAGTTCACCCCGCAGCGCCTCGGCGACGAGAGCATCACCTGCCTCCTGCGAGCCGGTCAGCGCTCGCGCGTAGCGTCTGGCCATCGGCAAGGTGCGCACGAGAATATCGCGGTTGGTCTCGGTCATCTTGGTTCCTCCGACGGACGGCCTACCTTAACCTGGAATGGAAATGCACTGCGGCCATCCGAAAGCGCCAGGGGAATGACGGGCCCCTCCGCCTCGTTCCGGCAAGGCCTCATCGAACTGATGCCTAGGTTGCGTGGCTTCGCGCGATTCCTGTCGCGAGACAGTGCCGCCGCGGATGACCTCGTGCAGGAAGCACTGTTGCGCGCGCTCGGCGCGGAAGCAACGTGGCAACCAGGCAGCGACCTGGCGGCCTGGATCTTTCGCATCCTGCGCAATGCGTTCCTCGAGGAGCAGCGCCGGCGGCGGCGCCGCGGGATGACGGTCGTCTCGCACGACGCAGGACCGGGTACGGAAGCGTTCGAGCCGCGCGTCGAGGCATCACAACATGCCGCCAGCGAACTCAATGCGCTCGACGACGCGATCCGGGCTCTTCCGATCGGCCAGCGCGAAGCGTTGCTCCTCGTCTCGGCGCAGGGCTTCTCAGTGGAGGAGGCCGCGGCGATCTGCGGCGTTCCGGAGGGGACGATCAAGGCCCGCATCTCCCGCGCGCGCGCCATCCTTCAGCGCCGGTTTTCGGACCAGGACTGAGGACACAGGCCGTACAGTCCTCTACCACAAGCATGATCTCAGGCTTCTTCCACGGCCCCGCGGGCCACCTGGGCGACATCCAAGCCACCCAGGCCAAGTCAGTTCAGCCGAACAACGGACAATCCGACGCCGGGTTTCAATCTGCATCGCATGGCTGCCATGCGTATGACGCATACACGAGATGCAACCGAATTGCCACCGCTGGCATTTGTGCTCCGTGTCGAGGCAATAGATGGTGACCCCGTGAACGCGACCGCGACCGACCAGATTTCCGCGACGATCGAGGCCGAGGATATCGGCACGCTCAACGCAGGGAATGAGAGCCCGGCTCCTCGCAGCCGCAACACAACCCCTGCCTCCGAGGGTGATTTCCATTCGATGCTGATCGCGGCCCTGCCGGCGCTCCGGCTTCAGGCGCTTGCGATGACGCGGAATCGCGCCGACGCCGAGGACCTGGTCCAGTCAGCCGTGGTCAATGCCCTCTCCGCCCAGGGGCAGTTCGAACAGGGAACCAATTTCGGCGCGTGGATGTACCGCATCCTGCGCAATCGCTTCCTGTCCGATTGCCGCCGCGCACGCCCGCACACCGATATCGAAGACGCTCCGAGTTCGGCCGTGGCCCGCCCCGCGACGCAGGAGAGCGGCCTCGTGATGGCGGAATTGCAGAAAGGCCTCGCCCGCCTGCCTGTCGATCACCGGGTTGCGCTGGTCATGGTGGCGGTCGAGGGCAAGTCGTATGAAGAGGTCGCGGCAACCTTCGGCTGCCCGGTCGGCACGGCGAAGTGCCGCGTCTTCCGTGCGCGTCGCCAGCTCGAAGCCTGGCTGATCGGAGATGACGAGCGCCCCGCCACGGGTCGTACCGTTGCCGCTCGCAAACGCGCCCCCTCTTCCTCTAGAATTGCCCAGACGCACGATTCCGGCGGCAGGGAGCCGTTGATCTGTAGGACTTGATGGCGGACGACAACGACTCCAAGGGAAACGACCCGAACCGCGTGACGCCGGCAACGGCGTCCGCGGCGCGCGGGGTTGCGGGCGGGCAGAAGAAGATGGTGGCTGATTCCGCCTTCGATTCCTGGCTGCGTGGAAAGCTGCATGCGATCTTCGACGGCGTTGCGCAGGAGCCTCTGCCGGACGAACTCGTGCGCCTGATCGAGCAGGATCGAGACCGGAACAAGTCGGAATGACTTCCAGGGAAGGGGCCTCGGAGAAGACCGAGGTGCCCTCGGGAAGGCAGCCTGCCGTAGGGGGGCACCCTACTGGCGTTCGGGCCCGTCTCCTCATCCTCGTCGCCACCGCCACGATCCCCGTCCTCGGCATCGCGGGCGCAAACGCCTGGAACGAATACGAAAGTGCGTTGGCCCGAGGCAGCAACGAGGTACAGATCCTCGTCGAGGCTGCCGCAGGCCGCCAGGGCGCCGCGTTCGATTCTCTGCAGGAACTTGTGGAATCGCTGTCGGTACGCCGCGAGCTGCTGACGCGCACGCCTGACGCCTGCGACACCGATCTGGCACAGCTGCACAGCCTCTTCTCCGCGCGCTACTCAAACATCTGGATCCTGAATCAGGAAGGCTACGTGGCCTGCAGTGCCGTACCGGCGCCGCGCGATCAGGCCTATACGCATCTCGACTATTTCCAAGCCGTGATGGACACGCATCGCTTCGCGCTCGGCGGATTCATCACCGGCATCATCACCGGCCGCCCGGTGATCACGGGAGCCGCACCGATCCGGGGTGAGGATGGCGCGATCATCGGCGTCGTCGGAGCGGCGCTTCGCCTCGACACGCTGACCAGCGAAAGCCGTCCCTTTCCCTCATCCAGCCCATACGGGCTCTGGCTGGTTGATCGTGGTGGGCGTGTGCTCGCGCTCAACGAGGCGTCGGAAGCACAGCTTCCCCCTCCGGACATGCTCACCGCGCTCTCCCTTGCAGGCCCTACGACCTTCTCAGGGCAAGGCAGGGATGGGGAAGGCTACGCCTGGTCGGCCACGATGATCGATCCGAGCCTTCGCCTGCTGGGCAGCGTTGCGACCGGCCATATCGAAAGCGAAGCACGCGACAGGCTGATCTCGCGCATCATCGAGCTCAGCTTGTTCCTGACCGCCTGCATCCTCGCCGTCATCGCCGGCGTCGAGTTGACGGTGGCCTGGCCGATGCGCCGCCTCGCTTCGGCCGTGAGCGGCTGGGTGCCGGGGCAGGTCTTCTCGCCCCCCGAAACGGCGTTCCGGCCTCGCGAGGTCGCCCGTCTATCCGATGCGCTGTCCGCAGCGTCAGCTGCGATCGCGGAGCGCGAGAGCGCCCTTCGCGCTGCGCTCGAGCAACGCGACCTGCTGATGGCCGACATCCATCACCGGGTGAAGAACAACCTCCAGATAGTCGCATCCCTCCTCAACCTGCAGGCTGATCGTGCACGCGAATCCGGTGCGGGCGCAGAGTTCGCCATGGCCCGGGAGCGTGTGCAGGCGCTCGCCACCTTGCACCAGCATCTGTACATGAGACGAAACTACGAGCAGGCGGAACTGCGGCCCTTCCTGGACGATCTCTGCCGGCAGTTGTCGGACACTCTCGGGATGGCGCGCCGCAACGCAGTGACGATCGACATCGATGTCGAGGACATCGCCCTTCCGTCGGATCAGGCGATCTCCCTGGCGTTGTTGATGACCGAAGCGGTGAGCAACGCCATGCGGCATGGGTTCGCCGATGGCCGCAGCGGAAGGATCCACGTCTCGCTGCACAAGGACGAGACGATGGCGCGCCTCGAGATCGCCGATGATGGCATCGGCATGCCGGACCCGGTTCCGAGCGAAGGACTTGGCCTCTTCCTCATCCGCGGCTTCGCTGCCCATCTCGGTGGCGAGCTCGAAATCGACGGCACGCATGGAACGCGACTGGGCATCTCCTTCCCTCTGCCGGAAGACGACGAGGAGGAGCGGCTAAAGGCCGCCTGATAGGAGATGCGGCGATTGCGCCGTTGGTGGGGCGCGGAAGCGGCGCGAACGCCGCTTCGCCGCGCGCGTCAGGCGTCAGAGTACGCCGAAGAGGTTCAGCGCGATGATCAGAACCACGGGCACGCCGAGCAGATAGAGAAAGATCGACTTCATGACGGTGCTCTCCTCACAGGCGCCGCGGGAGACGGCGCGTGCCAGGGAAACGCGATCGCACACGTTCGGTTGCAGCAAGCGCGTCACGCATCACGCAACCATAACCCTGCCTCGGCGTTGAAGGCCTGAATGCCTCACCCGTACAGGAGACCGCAAATGCCCAGCGCCAATACATCGTCGTCCGAGTGGTCGGCCGAAGCCGAGATCGCGGAGCTTCGCCGCAAGGTCGAGACCTTGATGAATGACCGCGTGGCGCCTGCCGTGACGGACTTCGCCGGCCGGGCCGAGGACGCAGCGCAGTACGCCGTATCGGCAGCGCGTCGTGAGTCCGAGCGTTTCGGTCATGCCGTGCGCGAGCAGCCCTTCGCGTCCATCGCCATCGCGGCGGCGGCGGGGTTCCTCTTGGCCATGATCGCGCGGCGCTGATCGATGCAGACCGTCGGCCTTCTCAGGCTGGCAGCCGAGGCAGAGGCGCTGCGCATCCGGCGCGGCGTCTCGTCGGGCGTGCATCGTCTTGCGATGACGGCTGCGGCAGCGCTGTTCTCGCTCGCTGCGCTTGGCCTGCTTCATCTTGCGGCATGGATCGCGCTTGTTCCCGAGATCGGCGCGGCGCAGGCCGCTCTGGTCCTCGCAGCCGCTGACATCATGCTGGCTCTAATACTCTTTCTTCTAGCGCGTCCGCGTCGCGACCCGATCGCCGCCGAGGCGGCAGCGCTTCGCTCGGCGATGCTCATGCAGGCCATGTCCGGCGCCAGCCTTGGGGCGACGGTCAAGGGGCTTACGCTGCGCACCCCCGTAGCCGTGCTTGGCGGCCTGCTCGCTGAAACCGCCTTTGCGGCATTTCGCCGGCGGTAGCTACGCCTTTACGGTGCCTCGTGCCAGGAACCGGCTGCCACAACGGCGTCATCGTCGCCATGCGAGGCGGGAATAGAGACGGTGACGCGCGCGCCGCCCGCCTCGCTTGCGGACAATGTGAAGTGTCCACCAAGGCGCTGAGCCATCGTCTGCATGACGGCGAGGCCCAGGCTGCCTTCGGGCAACTCGGCCGGAGGACCAGGCCCGTCATCGCTGATGCTGAGGACAAGATCGTCGCCCTGGATGCCGATGGCAATGCTCAGCGTGCCGCGGTCACGGCGTGGGAAAGCGTGCTTGGCGGCGTTGGTCACGGCCTCTGCAACGATCAGGGCCAGGGCATTCAACGTGGCCAGCCCCGCCAACCGCTCCCCGCCCGCCACCCGGACATGGAGCACGATCCCAACCTGCCCCACCGTGTAGCCGCGTGCGGTCAGAAGACCCTCGGCTACCTCGCGCAGGAGATCCTCGAACCCCTCCTGCTTGATCGCTGCATCATGCAGCCGCCGATGCACGTTCGCCATGGCACCAAGGCGCTCCGCTGCATCGTTCAGGGCTTCCTGAGCCTCCGCCTGAGGCACGCGATCAGCCTGGAGCGAGAGCAGGCTCGCGACGAACTGCATCGTGTTGGCGACGCGGTGCTGCAGCTCGGCCAGGGCCAACCTGCCGTCGGTCACCTCATGTTCACGGGCAAGCCGTTCGACCGCCACGCTCCTGCGTGCCGCCACCATCAGTTCGACGAGCGTGATCTGCATGGTGAGCAGGAGGGCAAGGCTGAGCAGTTCGACGATTGTCGCCAAGGTCGGGAACGCCAGGCCGTTGCCCAACCCGCCGAATACGCTCCAATAGCCGACCAGCCCCATCGCACCGGTGATCGCAGCCGGCAGGGCGCCCCACAGGATCCCGGCGAGAAGGACGGTCCCGAAGAGAGCGACGAGGATAGGGCCGGTCATGACCTCATCCGACAGGATCGGTGCGAGGCATGCGAACGCGAGGAGGCCGGCTCCGACGGCAAGGCCCGAGGGCAGGCACAGCCGCGGCAGAGCGACGCGAACAGGGATATCATCTTCTCCCGAATGCAGGGTTGCGGCTTCCATACCGCACCCGACATGGAACCTCATTAACCTGTGATAGGCTGGCGCCATGCGTTCACCGGGTCTCGATCCTCCACTTCCCTGTGCGGTGTGCCCTCTCCGCCCGCTGCCTGCGTTCCTTCCCGCGACGGGCGAGGAGCTCGGCTTCATTGCGCGGCGGAAGATGGGTCAGCGGAACCTCGCGGCCGGCGCGACGATCATGGCCGAAGGTGAACCTGCGCAATACATCTACACGCTGCTGTCCGGATGGGCCTTCCGCTACAAGACTCTCGCAGACGGAAGGCGGCAGATCATGAATGTCCTGCTGCCCGGCGATCTGGTCGGGCTGCAGGCGCACCTGCTCGATGGCAATGCCCATAGCGTCGAGGCACTTACCGATGTGTCGTTGTGCACCTTCGCGCGCGACACGGTCTGGTCCATCTACCGTTCCCACCCTCCCCTCGGCCTGTCCTTGACCTGGCTTGCCGCGCACGAGGAGAAGCTCGTCGACGATGCGATCCTCTCCGTCGGACGGCGCTCCGCGATCGAGCGCATCGCCGCGCTCCTCGTTCACATCTTCAAGCGTGCGGCAGCGGCCGGTCTGAAGCAGGACGACAGCATCCCGTTTCCCTTGACGCAGGAGCACGTCGCTGACGCGCTCGGCCTGTCCATCGTGCACACCAACCGCACCATCCAGCGTCTGCGGCGGTCAGGACTGATCCGACTGGCGGATGGCCGGCTCGCGATCGGCGACCTGCGTGCGCTGCGGCGCGTCGCGCTCTACTGGGATGAACCTGCCCCCCCGAGGCCGCTCTTCTGAGGGCTGCTGCGCCAAGAAGCATCTTGGCGCCATCTGGCATCGGGGGCAGCTGCGCTTCCGGTTCTCACGGCCCTGATGGCCCTGTGCTCCGGTTCTTGGAGGCCGCGCCGTACGGCTCGCGGCAGAGAATTTCCAAACAGGCTCCGAGACTTCTTGCGTGCGTGCGCAACCGCACTGCCAAGCCCGCGTTGGATAGGCAGTGGTGCAGCGTCGCACCGCAAACAAGAGGGAGTTTCCCATGAGCACACGTCTTCCGCTCTTCCGCATGACGCTCGCGGCCGGCCTCATGGCGGCGCCGCTGCTCGCCTTCGCCCAGGCCCCCGCGACGCCGGGCGCCCCTGCCGCCCCCGCGCCCGGCATCACCCAGCCCACGACGCCGACGGCACCGATGGCCACCGCTCCGGCCACGCGGATGGGCCCGGCGACGACGCTGCGCGCCAGCAAGGTGATCGGCGAGAACGTCTACAATGAGCAGAACGAGTCGATCGGCAAGATCGATGATCTGGTCATTCCAGCCGGTCAGGGCCCGATGACGGCTGTCGTGTCCGTCGGCGGCTTCCTTGGCATCGGCAGCAAGCTCGTCTCGGTTCCGATGAATGAGCTGAGCTGGAACTCCGAGCGCGAGCGCTGGACGCTGGCCGGGGCTACCAAGGAGACCCTCACCCAGCGGCCTGAGTTCCGCTACGAAGAGCGTCGCGGCTGACGCGACGCCCGCTAGATTGTCGCTTTCGGGGCCGGCGCGCGATCCTCGCGCGCCGGCTTCTCGTGACCGCTCGCACACGGTAATCAGGAGCGTCGGCTGGGTGAGACATGACGCGCGAGCGGGAAACGATCATCGGTGCCGTGTGGCGAGCCGCGATGTCGGACAGGATCTCGCTGTCGGCAGCGGGATGCTCGTTCTATGCGCTGCTGGCTCTCTTCCCGGCGCTCTCGCTTCTCATCGCGGTCTATGGATTGATTTTCGATCCGACGACCGTCGAACCCCAGCTCGACCTGCTCGAGCAGTTCCTGCCTGAGGAAACACACGAGCTCATCGCCAACCGCGTTCATGACCTGGTACTGACCGAGCGGCCCACGCTCGAGTTCCAGGCCTGGGTGAGCGTTGCGATCGCTGCGTGGAGCAGCGCGACCGGGGTGCGAGGGCTGATCGGCGCGCTCAATCTCGCAAGTGGTCGCGTGGAGACGCGCGGCTTCCTTGGCTATCAGGCCACTGCGCTGGCGATCTCGTTCTCCGCCATCGTGACGGCGATCCTCGTCATCGCCACGCTCGTCGCCCTGCCACCGGCGCTGGCACTGTTCGGGGTGCCGGAACAGCGCATCGTCACGTTGCGCAGCGCGACGATCATCCCGCTGCTGATCGTCGTCGGATGCGGCTTCGCGGCACTGTACCGCTTCGGTCCGTCAGGACCGAGGCAGCGCTGGAGCGTCGTTATCCCTGGCGCCCTGGTCGCGACGCTTCTCTGGGCCGTGGCCTCCGTCCTGTTCTCGATCTACGTCAGCGATTGGGCGCCCTATGACCGCACCTACGGGCCGCTCGGCACGGCTGTTGGCCTGCTCATGTGGTTCTTCGTCGGCATCTACGCCCTGCTGCTCGGCGCGGAGGTGAATGCCGTGCTGCGGCGTCGCGCGGCGGCTCAGGAGCGCGATACGTCCGTGCGCGAGGCCGCCGCCGAGCGGCGTAACGCCCTGACGGGGGATTGATCCCCTCAGCCAGGGTCGACGACGCGGATCAGCGCGTCGACCGCGACGGCACCCTCCCCTTCGGCCCTGATCAACACCGGATTGGCTTCGCATTCGATGACGGCGCTGCCGGGAAGCAGCGTCAGGCGCGACATCGCCACCACGATGTCGGCAAGGGCAGCGAGATCGCCCCGTGCCCGGCCACGGAAGCCCGACAGCGCCTGCAACGCGCGCACCTCCCCGATCATTTCCTCGGCCATCGCGCGATCGACAGGCGCTGGGCGGACGCTTCGGTCACGGATGAGTTCCGTCATCACCCCGCCGGCGGCGACCAGCACCACCGGCCCGACCTGCGGGTCGTGCCGGTAGCCGACGAGCGCCTCGCCGAGTGACGGCGCCATCGCCTGCACCAGGACACGCTCAAGGACGAGCCCGGGACGATGCCGTGCGACGGAGGTAGCGATGCTGGCCGCCGCCCCCACGAGCGCCTCGCGCGACGCGATGCCGAGCATGACGCCGCCAACGTCGCTCTTGTGCGGCAGGCGCGCATCCAGCGCCTTCACCGCCACCGGCCAGTCGAACGGCAGATCGGCGTGCGCGCATTCCGCCATCGTCAGCGCAATGGCAGGCGCGTGCGCCACGCCTGCACGATCAAGGATCTGGTAGGCCTCCCATTCATCGAGAGCACGCTCGCGACACGGCCGCAGGACCGCTAGGGTGAGGACACGCGGTTTCCGCCGCGCGAAGGCAGCGGCGATCGCGTCGGCGCAGGCCTCGGGCGTCCGGAACGACGGAACCCCCGCCCCCGCCAAGGCCGCGAGCGCATCGGTAGCCTCGGGAACGCAGAACGATGCGAGAGGCGCTCCCGGCTCCTGCATCGCATCGATGACGGGGCGCACGGCAATATCGGGCTGGAAGCGCGCAGAAGAGCCGGCGACCGCGATGACCAGGTCGAACTCGGGGCTTGCGCGCATCACGCCGAGCGCCGCCCGCATGACAGGATACTGCGCTCCGGCGAGGGTAAGATCGAGGACGCGCCCCTCGCCGGGCTCGACCCCGGATGCCGCGAGACGCGTGCGCGTCTCCGCGCTCGGCGCCGCGACGGTGACGCCGCGGATGCCGAGCTGGTCGACCACCATCGCCGCGCCTCCTCCCGTGGTCGTCACGACACCCACGGCGGGCCTCCGCGCGCCGGCAGGTCGGATCGGCAGCCTGGCGAGGAGTGCTGGTGCCTCGAGGAGCCCTTCCAACGTCTCCACGCGCGCAATGCCGCAATCGCGCAGGAAGGCATCGGCGAGGTCGTCCTCGCCCGCCAGCGCTCCGGTGTGCGACTGCGCCAGCTCGGCGGCCGCCTCTGAGCGGCCGAGCTTGTACGCGACCACCGGCTTGCCCCGTTGAGCCGCCGCGACGGCGAAGCGCCGAAGCGCGTCGGCGCCGCGGATCGTCTCAAGAAACAGCATGTAGGCGGTCACGTCGGGGTCGTCGAGCGCACGCTCGCAGATCTCCCCGATGGTGAGGTCGAGTTCGGCGCCGACCGACACCAGGCTGGCGAAGCCGAGCCCCTTGGCCGCACCCCGCGACATGATCGCGCCGATCATGCTGCCGCTCTGCGAGGCCACGAACAGGCCACCCCTCGGCAACGCCGGCTCGGCGAAGGCGGCGTTCGCGGTGAGGACCATGCCGGCATTGAGGTTGGCCAGCCCGATGCTGTTGGGGCCAAGCAGGCGCGTCGCACCTCCGGCCAGGATCTCGCCAAGACGGCTCTCGCGTGATTCGCCCTCCGCCCCCGCCTCGCCGAAGCCGCCGGCAAGAAGCGTCACGGCAGGGATGCCGAGGCGCACGCAGTCAGCGACCGCTTCGAGGGCCGCATCCGTGGACAGCAGGATGAAGGCGTGGTCGGGCCGCTCTGGCAGGGCATCGAGGCCTGGCCAGGCCTTCTCCCCCAGCACCGACCCACGCCGCGCGATCGGATAGACGCGGCCGCGATAGCAGCCGGCACGAAGGAAGCGCAGCGGGCGCGAGGCGGGCTTCGCGGCATCATCGGAGGCACCGATGATCGCGACGCTGCCGGGGTTCAGAAGTGGGTCAACGCTCACGTCGGGCTCTTGCTCGGGACAGATGGCGAGGGAGCGCATCATCCCCGGCAGAGCAGCAATGTCGACCCGTCTGGGCATTGGCTGCTTGACCTTCCCATCATGGGAACCCTTATCTCTCCGAGCGGATCGCCAGTATGCGAGGAGTGCCGCGATGAATGCCCCCCACCGCCCCGACACGCTGCTGGTACCCATCGAGGGGATGAGTTGCGCCTCCTGTGTCGGCCGTGTAGAACGTGCGCTCACCGGCCTGCCCGCCGTCTCGTCGGCCTCCGTCAATCTCGCGACCGAGCGGGCGGAGATCACCTTCCGCGACACGGCCGCGCTCGGTGAGGCGATCGGTGCCATCGAAACCGCGGGATACGAGGTACCGCGCGAGAGGGTGACGCTCGCCATCGAGGGCATGAGCTGCGCCTCCTGTGTCGGGCGTGTCGAACGTGCGCTCATGGCAGTTCCCGGCGTGATCGCGGCGAGCGTCAACCTCGCGACCGAGCGTGCGACGGTGAGCATCCCGCGCGGAGCCGTCGCGCTGGGAGACCTCGTGCGCGCCGCCGAATCCGCCGGCTATGCTGCGCGCCCGGCGGAGGACGGTGTCGGCAGCGCGGATCGCGGCGGCGACCGACGCGAGGCGGAAGCCGTCTCGCTTCGACGGGCCGTCATCCTTTCCGCCCTGCTCACGCTGCCCGTGTTCGTACTGGAAATGGGCACGCATCTCATTCCCGGCTTCCACCACCTTGTTGCCGAGACGATCGGGACACGAACGAGTTGGCTGATCCAGTTCGCCCTCACGACAGCAATCCTCGCAGGCCCTGGATTCCGCTTCTACAGGATCGGGCTTCCGGCACTGCTGCGCGGTGCGCCGGAGATGAACTCGCTCGTCGCCGTCGGCACGCTGGCGGCTTACGGCTACTCGACGGTCGCGACCTTCGCGCCCACGCTCCTGCCGGAGGGAACGGTAGCTGTCTACTTCGAGGCGGCGGCCGTCATCGTCACGCTCATCCTGCTCGGCCGCTACCTCGAGGCGCGCGCCAAGGGGCGCACCTCCGAGGCGATCACGCGGCTCGTGGCGCTGCAGCCGCGCACGGCCCGCATCCGGCGCAGCGAAGCGGTCGAAGAGGTCGAACTGGCCCTCGTGAAGCCTGGCGACATCATCGAGGTCCGGCCGGGCGAGCGCATCGCCGTCGACGGCGAGGTGACGGAGGGGCGGAGCTTCGTCGACGAGGCGATGATCACGGGCGAACCGATCCCCGTCGCGAAGGAGCCGGGAGCCCCCGTCGTCGGCGGAACGGTGAACCAGTACGGCGCCCTCGCCTTGCGCGCGACAAAGGTCGGCAGCGACACGGTGCTGGCG
>SXGQ01169240.1_pt1 | contig 12413 bp, 20 predicted proteins | sample 3178371 | NCBI WGS metagenome assembly SXGQ01 (sample SAMN11356859, study PRJNA531348) | freshwater metagenome | isolation source: freshwater sample F1-20 | place: China: Fuxian Lake, Yuxi | collected 2017-12-25
CTTTCTCAGCAGATCCATTTATCTGTTGGAGGCAACACCAATCTGATTATTGAAAATAATCTTGTGACCATACAAAATGTATCCTTGGCCGTGGCAGGTGATATAACCTTAGGTGGCAATATCCGCAGCGAAGGCAACATCAACATTGACATCAACTTGACAGACTCAACTCTGCGCAGATGGCGATTTGGTGAAGATGGTGTGTTAGACTTGGCAGGCAATTTACAATTTGCAGATGGAACTGTTCAGACCACAGCCTATCAAGTTACTAAATCTATAACACATACTGTAAATATTTTAGCAGGACCATCAAGTACCGGAGATGGTAGTGTTATAGCGATTACAGATAACTATCAAACTGAAAAAGTTTTGATTGTAAATTCGTTGGCCGATGTAGGCAGAGCAACTTTACCAAATGTCAGTGTTTATGGAAAAACTGTAATTTTAGTAACCAGCAATTCAAACTCGACGTTTGTAGATCACAATAGATGGAACGCGGCAATGAGCTATGTTCAGTCCTCAAACGCCAGCAATGGCGTAAAAGTAATGATGAGTTTAGGATCAAATGGTTGGCGAGAGATCAGCGATAATTAACGGTAAATATACTAAAGAGAGCGTGATATGACTATACAAACAATTAATATCGGCAATGTGGTCAACGATGGCCTGGGCGACGATCTACGCACCGCATTCCAAAAGGTAAATGCCAACTTTACTGATCTATCAGCTCAGCTTACAATCACTGCGGTCAACGTCAACGCCACTGGTGTGGGCGTGTTCAAAGAAAAAGTCGGCACAGAACTGAGATTTAAAAAATTAGTCAGCGGTACTAAAATGCTGCTCACTGACACAGACACCAGTGTCGTAGTCAACAACACCGCTCCAGACGCTTTTATCAGAATAGACACAGATGCTGGTGTGATGTTGGCCAGCACACATCAACAGATCACCTTGGCGGGCACAGCAGCACCAGGATCTGTGACCAGTGTCAAAGACATTGAAGTCACTGCTTTTGGTTCTGCTATCTCAATAAAAACCATCATACCTGTCACAGACATATTGACCTCATATGATTTTGGTGCTATCACTGGCACACTGAATAACTCCATGCAGGCTCTGTTTGCCACAGCCAACATTGATTTTGGCACCATTACACTGCCAGGCAGATTTGATCTAGACTGCGGCACCATTGTCTAAGGACTCTGCCAGATGATAACCTGGATCACACCCGCTGGCAGTCTGGGAACACTCACAGAACGAGTCATCGTTGATATCCCACTGTCAGCCACCAGCAATGTAGGCACAGTAACCCTTACGCTGTTGGCAGGTAATCTTCCTAGAGGATTGAGAATAGCCAACAATGCTGTCAAAGGTTCGCCCACTGAAGTCAAGGTCTTTACCACCAGCAAGTTTGTGATACGTGCCTCTGACGGTCAAGACCTAGAAGATCGAACTTTTACCATATCAGTAGATGGATCAGATGCGCCCATATGGCTGACCCAGGAGGGGTTTCTAAATGTAGGTCCCGCCGAAGCCTACTTTGTGCTAGACAATGCCCGGGTAAATTTTCAACTAGAAGCCACGGATTCAGATCTCATAGCGGGTGATCAACTGGAATTTTATCTTGTGCCCAATGGCGGACTATTACCCCCTGGACTTAATCTCAGCCGATCAGGGGTGATCAGTGGTTTCACTGATCCTATATTTGCCTTAGAATATCTTAGAGACGCATCTGGCGGGTACGACACTGCGCCATTAGATGTACCTCCTTTAGATTTTGTAGAAGCTAGATCCAATGGCTTCGACACCTTTGTCTTTGACTCGCAGACCTTTGACTACAACGAACCCAGTCGTGCTCCCCGTCGTCTCAGCAGGATCTACACTTTTATAGTTGCTGTCACAGACGGAGTTCATACAGAAACCAGACTTTTTAAAATTTATGTGGTCACAGAAGAATTCCTTCAGGCAGACAATTCAATTGTACAGGTAGACACAAATCTGTTTACTTCTGATGCCAACAGCAATCGTACACCTATTTGGATCACCGAATCCAATCTTGGACGCTTTAGAGCCAACAACTATGTGACTATTTTCTTAGATGTCTACGATCCTCCAACATTGACTGGAACCATAACCTACTTTCTGCTTCCTACAAACGCTGACGGTAGCGCCAGTGTGCTACCTCCTGGCATGGCCTTAGACAGTGTCACTGGAGAAATAGCAGGGCGTGTACCATATCAGGCTCGTGTGTCACGCACCTACACTTTCAGCATGCGTGCTGCTAATTTCCCTAGCACACTGGCTTATGTCAATTACACATTCAAAGGCTCTTGGAACAACAGTACATATTATTTTGTAAATGATGCAGTGATGTATCTGGAATTAATTTACATCTGTGTTACAGCGCATCAAAATAGATTACCCACTGACCTAGAATATTGGGTTCCGGGAGTTTCTACTGCTGACAAACAGTTTTCAGTGGAAATTGTAGGAGAGATTGACAGCGCAGTAAATTGGATCACCGACAGTGACTTAGGCGCAATAAAACCCAATCAACCAAGTCAAAAATATGTTCAAGCAGAAACACTGCTTTACGGTGGCAAAGTCGGTTATGAATTTGTCAGCGGCACACTGCCTCCAGGTTTAACTTTCATTCCCACAGGCAGCATACAAGGCAAGGTCAAGCAGTTTGCGGATGACGCAGGACCTGGTCTCACAAGATTCTACGAAGTCTCAGATAGCCTAGCCCCTGCAGAAGACAGTTCCAGCCTTAGCAGAGACTTCACAGCTTCATTCGATGGTGGTACAACTAAATTCGACAAGAAGTTTTCATTCACCATAAGAGCTCGTGACAGTGTGAATTTCGCCACGCTTAATCGCACATTTTCTATTACTGTGGTTGCGGAAAATGCCAAAACATTCGCTAATCTATATGTCAAGGCATTCCAAACCAAGAGCAAGAGATTGGCATGGTATAATTTCATCACTGATGCCACAATATTTGATCCAGACGACCTATACCGATACGGTGATGAAAATTTTGGTGTTCAGACAGCTCTGCAGGTCTTGGTATATGCAGGTATAGAAAGTGTAGAAGCTGTGCGTTATGTGCAGTCAATGAGTCGCAACCACTATCGCAAGCGTCTGCAGTTTGGCGAATTAGCCATGGCCAAGGCCAAAGATCCTGATTCACAACAGACGCTGTACGAAGTGATATACGTGAATATAGTGGATCCACTAGAAAAAAATGGCAGCAGCATCAGTGGCACTATAAATCTTTCAAACACCATTTCCAGTCCTGTGTTGATCAGCTACGACAGTATCAAAATAGACAGTGATATACCTTTGGTCAGCGATCGAGATCATCAACGAGTGTTCCCTAACAGTTTTAAAAACATGCGCAAACGCATTGCTGGTATAGGTGACAATGATAGAGAATTTTTACCGCTGTGGATGCGAAGCATACAGGATCTAGGATCTTATGAAACCGGTTATGTAAAAGCTCTGCCCTTGTGTTACTGCAGGCCCGGTAGTTCTGCTGCGGTTTTGGCTAGGATCCGTGCCAACGGCTTTGATTTTACAACCATAGATTTTGTAGCAGACCGCTATGTGATAGATATCCTCGACGGTGATATAGAGGATAAATACCTTGCATTTCCGCAACGTGGAGAAAAATTACCTTGACAAGCAATATAAATTTTGCAGCCATTAACCAAAACTTTCCTGTGGCTGGCCAGGACAACGACACCCAGGTGTTCAGAGACAACTTTGACACCATTAAAACAAACTTTTCAGCTGCAAAAACTGAAATTGAAGATCTACAGGATAACGTTGCTAGAACGGATGTAGATAGTGATTTCCTGTACAATGTGGTTACCGCGGTTACTCTGCAGGACACTTACTTTCGCAAAAAGGACTACGGAGCTGCTATTGTTGCAGGCACACAGGAGGTCAGCTTCAAACAGGCCATGTATCATATTATAAAGTTCGGCACCAACTGTGCTATAGAATTCACAGAATTCCCCACAGCGGCAGTAGATGTCACAGGTCTTGGGCAAGTGGGCAAGGCCACTCTTGAACTGTATGGTGATGGCACAGCAAGAACCATAACATTTACTCTTACTGGATCAACTGTATTGAAAAAGTCTCCAGGGTTTCCTGGCAGTGTAACTGTGACTTCAACCACTAATCCTGTGTTCATTGAAGTTTGGCAGCACAACACAGATATAATATTCCTCAACTACCTAGGCCAATACAGCTGATGTTTCATCCGTTTGAAGGCGATTTGAGCCAACTAAAAGATCAGGAGGTTGAACTGAAACTGATCGAATTGAACAAAAAATACCATGCTGCTGCACGTTTGGGCAGCAGAGATCTCTTGACACAGTTATCAACTTTCATTACAATATATAGACATGAACTGTCTAAAAGGCATGCAGAAAAAATGAAAAGCACAGATAACGATCTGGGTCAATTGATCAATGTCAATTAACAACACAGAACAGCAGCTGATCCAAGGCGTTCTCAAACACGGTCCAGACATACTGGCACACTGTGTCAGTGACGTGGATCTGTCACAGTATGTGGATCGAGTATTGAATGAAAAACTGCGATATCCTATTCCTCCCACAGGCATAGATCACAGAGATTGGTTTATACCCTACGAGTATGAGATCATGGACATAGAAGCATTTTTGCTGGATCAGTGTCCAAAACAAAATCATGACAGGTTGATCACAGAACTTGAACTGTTCAGACAGCATGACATGATTCCTGTGCTGCGGACCATGAAATACGTGGTAGATACACTAAGAGCACACAAGGTGGTGTGGGGAGTAGGCCGAGGCAGTTCAGTGGCCAGTTATGTGCTTCATATTATAGGGGTACATAAGATTGACCCGATTAAATACGATATACCAATAGAAGAATTCTTTAAGGAGAAACAGAATGGGTAGAACATATACCAGCGTAAGAGGCAAAGAAATTGACATGGAGAAACTGTCTCTGAGGAACGAAAAAACACAAGCAGTAGGCAACATGCGTGTGAATGCTAGAGGTGATGAACTTGGCGAAGGCGGCAAGATCGTGCGCACTAGAGAACAGGTGCTGCAGGACTACTACGCACAGAATCCCAACGCTATGCGTGAAGAAGTGGCTGTGCGCGGCAACAAAAACTAAATCATGGCCACTACATTCGAAGCACGAAAAATGCAACTACGGCCCTTGAGCCGAGATATTTTAGTACATGGCATGGACATGGGCGAACAGGTCACTGCCACCGGCATAGTAATAACCAGCGATGACGGCAAAGCACATGGTGTGAAACCACGGTGGGCACAGGTTTATAAAAAAGGCACTGACTGCGATCTAGATGTTGAACCAGGACAATGGGTCTTGATTGAACATGGTCGATGGACACGCAAGATCAAGATTGACGATGGCCACAGTGTCAAAGAAGTGCAGAAGGTGGAACTGTCTGCGGTGCTGGCAGTGTCAGATGAGAAACCCAATGACCTATACATAGGACAGGAATATTCCAACGGTTCTAGTATGGATATTAGTCCGCAAGATTTCCTTCCGGGAAACATGTCTAAGTACAACTGATGGGCTTTCGTAAAAGTTGGGACGTCAGTGATATCTCAAATCAACTGCATGCTTTGGCCAGAGAATGCCGAAGTCCCTACAATGATGGCTTCACGGCCTTTTATGCCAAACAGGATCTGTATCTACTCAAAGACCTCATAGACGCTGCGCTGGCAGAGTCGCCAGACTTTGGTGAATTGGAAAAAGACTGGTTGCAGGAGCAAGAAAAAAAGCGTATCATTAAGATATTAAAGTCTTAAGGAAATGCAATGACAAATCCATTTCGCGATCAAGCGGAGTTTATGAATGCCTGCGATCAGAGCGTGGGCTGGCTTAATGAACTACAATACGCCATGTATGTTAAGCTGATCAATGAAGAACACCAAGAACTGCTAGAGGCAACACTATCAGATGATCGGGTAGAACAATTAGATGCATTGATAGATATCATAGTTGTCACTATTGGTGCTATTCATTCAATGGGTGCAGATGCGGAAGGTGCATGGAATGAAGTGATGCGAACCAACTTTGCCAAGATAGATCCAGTCACTGGCAAGGTGCGCAAACGCCAAGATGGCAAGGTACTCAAGCCAGACAATTGGAAGGCGCCGTCTCTGGAGAGATTCGTAAAATGAAAATAGGCTTTACCTGTTCAACCTTTGATCTGTTTCATGCAGGACATATCATCATGCTGAAAGAAGCACGAACACAGTGTGAGTATCTTATAGTGGGCCTGCAGACTGATCCAACTATAGATAGACCTACAGAAAAAAATAAACCTGTCCAAAGCATATTCGAAAGATACGTGCAACTGCAGGCCTGTAAGTATGTGGATGAAATCGTTGTGTATGCTACAGAAAAAGACCTCATAGACATCTTGCTTTCTTACCCTATCGATGTTAGAATACTAGGTGATGAGTATGAACACAAACAATTTACTGGCAGACATGAATGTATCAACAAAGGTATCAAATTCCATTTCAACAAACGTGAGCACACATTTTCAACCACAGAACTCAGACAGCGGGTAATCGACTGCGAGGCAGAAAAATTTATGACAAAGGCACAAAATTATGAAAGAACTATGGGTTGAAAAATATCGTCCTCGTAAAATCAGTGAGTATGTGTGGCGTGATGACAATCAACGCAAGCAGGTAGAAGCTTGGATACGAGAAAAAAGCATCCCTCATCTGTTGCTGAGTGGTACCCCCGGCATAGGTAAAACCACCATGGCAAAACTGCTGATCAGTGAGATCGGCATTGAAGACTATGATGTGTTGGAGATCAACGCCAGCCGTGAGCGTGGTTTGGATCTCATGAAAGAAAAGATCACTAACTTTGTTTCTATGATTCCATTCGGTCCTTTCAAAGTGGTGCTATTAGATGAAGCGGATCGACTGACACCGTTTGCGCAGGATGCACTCAAAGGTGTCATGGAAGAATATTCTAACTTCAGCAGATTTATATTGACCTGTAATACTCCTAATATGATCGTGCCCGCGATCCACAGCCGCTGCCAGCAGTTTCATTTTACTAAACTGGATCAAACTGAATACACTGCTAGAGCTGCCACCGTGCTGGTGGAAGAAGGCATAGACTTTGATCTTGACACCCTAGACAACTATGTCAAGGTGGCATATCCTGATCTGCGCAAGTGTCTCAATCTACTGCAACAACACAGCGGCCAAGGCAAACTGACCATGCCCAGTGACAACGACACAGGAACACTAGAATGGAAGTTTGACATGGTTGAACTGTTCAAGGCAGGCAAGATCAATGAAGCCCGCAAGATGCTGTGTGGTAAGATACAGGCAGATGAAATGATTGAAGTTTATCGTTGGTTGTATACGAATCTCGAAATATTCGGTGCAGAAGAAAATCAAGACCGTGCTGTGTTGCTAATCAAACAGGGACTGATAGATCATGTGGTCTGTGCAGACAGTGAGATCAATCTCAGTGCCACTTTGGTCAAACTGGCCAAACTAAATGCCGGATAAAAAATCCAATCTAGCCAAAGGTCGCGAAAGTTTTGATGCAGAAATCAACAATGACCTTGTGGTTTTCTTTAATAAAAATGTCACACCTTATCCTACAGAAGTAGGCGGGCCAGCCTTTGATCTCATACCGGTGGAGCGACAGAAAGACGTCATGGTCAATGTGGCTCGCATGCATGGTCAGCAGGAATACAGTAGAATCATGCAGTTGGTCACTGTGTTACAGGCACAGGCAGCCAGTATCAAACGCAGGTTAGAGATCACTGACTGGGTACATGCGGCCAAGTATCAGTTTCAAACTTATCATGGTCAAATTTATTGGTTAGCCAACGACACTAGACATGGAGGCACTATTTTAGTGCATCACGGACCTGATGAATGGAGTAGTTCTGCTCCGGACCACTATGACTACATTTGCAGAGTCAAATGGTTAGGTGACTATACCTGGATAGAAGTGGATGCTGAAGGCAATCCTTTAAATGACTAAGGGGTCCTTAGACCCCTATTCCTCCTTATTAAAAGTTTAAGAGTCTCCGTAGATGCTTAAGATCTCCTTGACAGCTTCATGTCGTTCAACATCCTGCACATCGAACTGCACAAGATCAACATATCTATGACCTTGAAAGTTGTTGTAGAGCTGTAGAAACTCCAGCAGTCCGTTGGTACTGGGTCTATCTGCCTGCTGTAGATCGCCAGTCACTACCATTTTGGAATTATGCCCCAGTCTGGTCAGCAGCATTTTCATCTGTGACGGTGTGGCATTCTGCATCTCATCTGCTACTATCACTGCATTTTTGAAAGTTCTTCCACGCATGTAGGCCAAAGGACTGGTTTCAATCACCCCCTCTCTCACAAAGTTTTCTATCTCTCTGGCATTGAAATTTTCCGTGAAAACATCAAAAATAGGCTTGGTCCAAGGTTCCATTTTTTCATTGAGATCCCCGGGCAAGAATCCGTGTTGCTCATCAACACTGACAGCAGGCCGCGTAATAATGATCTTGTCAGCAGATCCGTACTTCAATTGATCCACAGCCCACTGAACGCCCAGCATGGTTTTACCCGTACCGGCTGGACCGATAGCGAATACAATCATCTTGTTGGGGTCGTTTAGTTTAAGAAGATAAGTCTCTTGGCTGAGATTTTTAGGGTATATTTGAACCCGTTTGCGTTTCTCGTTCAACCTTTGATCAATATTTATAACGTTGCTGGGAAAACGTGGATCATACTGCGGTTTTTGCTGTACTTGCGCTCTTTTTCGCTTCATATAAGGTTAGCCCTCCTGTAAGTGTAAGGCACGGACCTCAAAACCGTTGTGTCCGTAGCCGAACACATCTGTATTTAACTGATGGTTGAAAAAGTAAAGTGTTATGTTTGATTTTTGTCGATAAATACAAAGGGAGATACTATGGCAGATATCAAAGACGTTATAGCTAATATAGAACAGGTTTACGGTTCTAACAACAGCTTGAATTTACTCAAGGATTTTGAACGTGTGATCGACGAACTAGATGTCTATGTTTATGACAACTGGTTAGACGGAGAACTGGTTTCGGGTCCTAAAGAATCACGCTATTTCGTGGAATGCACATTTATGTGGCCTGAAAAAGACATGCCGGAACCTGCGGGCGGCCAACGGCTGCTGGAATACGGCTGCAAGGTACAGGTAGCAGAAACTGCAATATCCAAGGTGCGTAAAATCAAGACACCCGATGATATCCGTCCAGGCACACGCAAGGGCAAGATAGATCAAGAACCTGTTTGGATGATCAAAATCACTATGCCTAAGAAGTTGATGAACGATATCAACCGAGGCTACACAGAACTAGACAAAAACAAGATCGAGGACATTGTTAGTGCATCTGGAGTAAATGCACAGATTGATCCTGCAGAACAACAAGCACAGGAAATGGCAAATGCACAACAACCAGCACCAGCAGCTTAACGAAGGGCTCCGAGCGGACGACCTCAAAGAAATGGTAGATACCGTTTTTGAAGTAGATTCATTTAGGTCCAAGATGGGCGAAGATCAAGATGTATGCGTGATCAGTTTCAAGGTCAGCGATCGTTCTCCGGCCAAAGACCTTATGGAGTTTATAGAAAAAGGGTATGCATTTGTGCTAGACGCAGATGTCAGCAGCGGCGAAGACAATCGCGGAGAATATTCTGTGTTTGTAGAAATAGCCAGAACACAGAAACTGGCAGAACAGATCAAAGAACTTACCTATGGCGTGAAGAAACTCACAGGCATTGAGGATCTCCGTTTCAAATACTACAAGGAAAGCCAGGTACAGGAAGCCACGGAAGAAAATCTCAAACGCAAGATCCCGGACAGTTCAGGTGCTTATCAAGGCCTAATGGATCGCATGCGCACAGAAAGTGTGCGAGATTTCTTCAGCAAAACACTGATGGATGACCTCACGCTGGATGGTGATGTCATTACCATACACAAACCATTCAACAAAAAAATACAACTACAGATAGTCAAAGAAGGCACCACAGAATCCATACTGGAAGGCATCAGTGATGGCTACACTGTGGATCAAACTGCCACTAGTGAAATGTTCTGGCTTACTAAAGTATTAGGTGACTACCACATAAATAAAATTGGTGAAAATTTTGTATTCAACAACGGTGCTAGAAGCATGTTATTAAAAAGGAGCAGCTAATGAGCTTTACGTTTGAATTTACCAAAGCACAAATGAAAGAAATGATTCCTCGTAACCCCTATGTCAGCCAATGGTATGATGCTGTCAGCAGCATACTTCCAGAATATGAAATCAACACACCACAGCGTGTGGCAGCATTTCTCGCACAGTGCGCACACGAGTCGGGTGGATTTGTGTTTCTCAAAGAAAATCTCAACTATAAAGCAGCCAGTCTGCGCAAGGTATTTCCTAAATATTTTGCAGATGATGCCACCGCAGCTGCCTATGCCAACAAGCCAGAACGCATAGCCAACAGAGTCTATGCCAATAGAATGGGTAATGGCGACGAAAACAGCGGTGATGGCTTCAGATACTGCGGACGTGGCCTAATACAGCTCACAGGCAAAGACAACTACACCTTCTTTGCAGCCAGTCTTGATATCCCCGTAGAGGAAGCTTCAGAATATCTACAGACATTTGAAGGTGCTGTGCAGTCAGCCTGTTTTTTCTGGGAACAGAATAATCTAAATAAATGGGCAGATGCGGGAGACATATTGACTCTAACCAAGCGCATCAACGGTGGAACCATAGGTCTAGAAGATCGTATCAAACACTACGAACACGCACTGCACATCTTTGGAGCATGATAGATGGCTCAGCTGAGTTGGATGATAGGGCTTATTCCAGATAGTTTTTTTGTTTGGGTAACTTATGTGTTGATGATTATAGGTGCGGGGCTTTATGTGGCCAGCAAGCTAGTCTCATGGATACCACTGATGTCGCAGTACAAACTGCCTGCTGAACTGATTGGTGTAGTGGTATTGATGGTAGGTGTCTATATGTTTGGCAGCTATGGCACAGAAATGCTGTGGCGGCAACGTGTGCAAGAACTGGAAGCCAAGATCAAGATCGCAGAAGAAAAGAGTGCGCAGGTTAACACCGTAATTGAAACCCGAGTAATTACTAAGACAAAGATCATCAAAGAAAAAGCAGAAAAACAAATAGAATATGTTGATCGTGTTATTAAAGGTGATACCGTGGAGATAACCAAGGACATGAGCGAAGAACAAAAGGCCGAGTTCATAGCCAAACAGAAAGAGCTAGAAGACAATCTAAAGAACTGTAAAGTTCCAAAGCTGATTGTAGAAGAACTGAACAAAGCAGCGGAAACACCATGAAATTATATAAAATAATTGCACTTGCTCTACTTACCGGCTGCTCAACCACAGTTCCTGTAAAAATGACTTTTCCGGATGTTCCGCCCAGTTTGAAAGAACGGTGTGCGCCATTGAAAAAAATACAAGGTGAAGAAATAAACATTGCTGATTTATACAAAGTGGTCGTAGAAAACTATGCATCATATCATGTGTGCGCAATGAAGCAGGATGAATGGAACGAATGGTATAAAGATCAGAAGAAAATTTTTGAATCAGTTAAATAATACGTCAAGGAGCGAACTATGTTAGATATTATATTATGGATAGCTGTAGGAGCTTTTGTTGGTTGGAATCTACCACAACCTTTTTGGGCTAAAGCAGTGCAAGAAAAAGTCCAGGCCATGCTGGCCAAAAAACCCTAGGAGAGCCGCATGTCAATACTAGACTTAGTTACACGACATCCTAAAGACCCAGACGCACCAAAGCCACCTGTGGGATCACGTTCTGAACGTGAAGCCAAGATCAAAGACCGTGCAGGTATGGTGATTTCTGTGTTTGCACTGCTGTTGGCAGTGAACAGTTGGTATGCAGGGAAATTATCCAGCACAGTGCTCAACAACACTTTAGGTGCAAACAATACCTGGTCGCAGTATCAGGCAAAAAACAATCGATTAGTCAGTTATGAGATAGCTGCCAAAACCACAAATGACCCTGCATTAAAGAAAGAATTCAAGGCTGAAGCAGAACGTATGGCTGCAGACAAAAAACAACTGGCGACAGTGGCCAAAGAAATGGAACATGTGCGTGAAGAAGCTAAGAAAGGATCTCCTTGGATAGGCTACGCCAGCACGGCCTATCAATTAGCTATCGTGGTGCTATCTGCCAGCATACTGGCTGTCAGCATGCCCATGTTCTGGGGAAGTTTTTTAGTTGCAGGAGTAGGTGTTATTTTATCAGCCAACGGACTAGTCCTTTGGTTCTAATGTAAATAGGAGCGACAAATGGCAGAAGAAGTTAAAAGCGAATCAGAAAAG
>SXGQ01031120.1_pt1 | contig 12411 bp, 20 predicted proteins | sample 3178371 | NCBI WGS metagenome assembly SXGQ01 (sample SAMN11356859, study PRJNA531348) | freshwater metagenome | isolation source: freshwater sample F1-20 | place: China: Fuxian Lake, Yuxi | collected 2017-12-25
CCATATTGGAATATTGGTTCTTTTTGCTTTTTCATATTTGTTGTTTAATTATGGTATATAAATTACGTCCTTTTTTCCGATTTACCAACTTTTTTAAGTTAGTATATACTACTGTAAGTCAGTTACTTATGTAGTGTGTTGATTCTTAGGGATTTTAGTTAATTCACCATAAAGCAAGGTAAACTGCCTCATTGATATATGATCCTGTTTAATCCACATATATAGTATAGCTGCCTGATCATCAGGATGATACCACTGTATCTTCTCACGGCATTCAATTAATTTTAAATCTTTCATATCTTGTTGTATTATTAATTAGGGTAAATTACGTCCTTTTTTATCAATCTACCAACTTTTTACTTGCAATATTGATGTTGAGTATTAGTGTGTTATGTAAACCCCCATGTTTCAGTATGTTATGTTATCTTTTGCGAGTTATATGTACGTAAGTATTATACTGCGCATTAATGGTAGCAGCAGTGAAGAGCTGTAAAAGGGCAGCCTTTACACTACTTGTAGTGACGCAGTGTCTATCGCCCTATAGGAGAAAAATATGACCTCGGTATGAAAGGCTCTGATCGCGATCCTAAACACCGCCTATACCCCGGGTTTTCACGTTATTATCACACCCTATTACAGGGGAGGACCTCCCTGTATTTATGCGGCTTTAAGGAGGAGGACCTCCCTGCTATACCGCTGCGGTATATAGGAGGACCTCTATGCTCCTTTATATGCGCATGTAGAGGTCCTCTTACTAACTTATTAACACTCCCTCTTAGCTGCTAAGAACTTATCATTCAGAGTCTTGGCTAATTGTATTAATGCATTACTATTCACCATTTGTGCGTCTTTGCCATACATCTTCTTAAATGCTATACCATCACTGCAATTATCTAATGTAGCAGAGGTAGCACTGGTTACAAAGTAGCTTAGTATATGCACGTTGTTAGCTTTGATCTTATTGATCCACTGCTTAGTATGCTCCAAAGCATTTTCTCCATAGTAACGGCCGGAGTTCATGTTAGGTTGCCCATCTGATACATTTAACAGATATGAATCAACTTCACTGTTAGAGGCTTTAAAGTAGTTTTGTTTGAACAATGCTTCATAGCACAGCCCTTCAGGTGTTACACAGTTTAGATTGCATAATAACAGGCCATCTATAAGGTTCTGTATTGTATTGTGTTTTGAATCATAAAACAACACTGCTTCTGGTATGTTATCGCGAGTACCTCTTAATGACGCTTGCACTGTGATCTTTGATTGTGTTGATGCAGCTGCCTGTGCGATTGCTACAGTTGTTCGAATTGCAGACTGCCATTTTTCACCTCCCATACTTCCTGATGCATCTAGCGATATGTGCAGGTTAGCTCCTTTATATTGATCTAAGTGTAATTGATTGAATACTGTTTCCACGTCATATCCCAAGCATGCAACCCTTCTTTTATCTATGTTACCTGATTTTAAGCGGTTGTGTATTAGTTCACGTGATTCATTCACTAAACGTAATTTCTTTCCAAGCTGCAGTCCAAGCTGCATACCTTCATTAACTGCAGCCATAGTAACTTTTTGTGGCTTTGCAATGTAGCTTGGATAGCAAAATACATATGGTAATGCAGCTGCATAACCATCAGGCCAATGGTTATAACTCACATCTTGCATATTCACCTTAGCATCTGCTAATAGTGTCCAAAACCTGCGGTCTTTGGTTAGATTATAAACAACTGTTTTGAACTTCCCATCGAATGTGGGTTCTAGTTCAACATTCATATCACCTAACTGGGTTAGTTGTTTGTTTAATGATCTGTCAGCTGCAGCTTTAGCTATGTTATGGTCAACAAAGTCTCTTTGCTTCTTTAGTATACTACGGATCAAAGCTTCTTCATCATCTGTTAGATCGCGTGATTCAGCTTCATCGGATGCATCATTAACATCAACTTCATCATCTTCTGATGCATCATCTATAGCTTTCCCAGCTGAATTGGATTCTTCTGAATTCAACTGCTTTATCTTGGAATCAGCTCTATTGGCAGCCGCAGCAATTGCATTATCTTTTATCATAAGCCATATTGCACCAGCTAATTCACAAACCTCATAGGTGCTCTTTAAACGTGCAATATTAGGAAGATCAATCATATCAGTGATTACATCTAAGTACGGCATTGCATGCTTGTTATAGCTGCTATTAGTCATGTTCATTATATGAAACATATAGTTATCCATGGTAACTTCATAGTTCTTTGGATCAACAGCATCCAATAGTGCACTTACCTTATCATTGTTAAAGTATTCATCATATAACTTGTGGTAGTACGCCTTATAACCCGGTGATGTTTTAAACACATAGTTATCAATACGCCTATCTTCAATCCAATTAACAAGATTCTTCCAATCAGGATCAAATCCCCACTGCTCAAGCCTGTTAGCTTCAATCGCTTTAAAGTCCGTTAATAGGATGTGAGAAGCCTCGTGTAATGCGAGTCCCACAACAACATCAAAGTTCTTTGCGTCAATTTTAGTGGTAAGTGTAATTGATTTGCCATCAGTAAAGGATGAACCACCATCATGGAATCTAACTGGAATCTCCTTATTTGTTAGGATTTTCACGAAGTTACTAACAGCACGATTATAGCTACGAAACTTAATTGCTTTAACTAAATTGCTAGAGCCCGCACCAATAGTGGATAAATTACGACCAAATAGGTCGTTTCCCTTATCTAACCAAAATGATGCATAAACTCTGTCCATCGCATATTTAGGCTTCTTTTTCTTTTTTCCCGCAGTTGGTGGGGGAGTGTAATAATTATTGTGTATGCTCATATGTTGTTGTATTAATTAAGGTAAAGTACCGCCTTTTATATCAGATATGCAACTTTATGTATGCATCTAAATGCTTGATACTCTAATTGTTATATAACTTATTCAAACTGAGTTAATTCTATTTTCAGATTTCGTTTATAAACAATTATAACATCGCTATAGTAGGATCCATCCAACTCCAAAAATAAATGGAAATTTGGCCGGTTAAAATAAGTAATTTTAAGTTTTAAGCTTCTGCAGGGTTTTCCTATCAACATACACATCATCATATATATGACCGGAATCCTTTGGATTTACGTATGTACGCACGTATTCAATAAGTAAGCGTAAACCGTTATCCTTTACAAGCTGCTCAAACTGCGCTTGTGACACACCTATCCAATCTAAAACATATGATCGCACTTTAGTTAAACCACCAACCAATACGTCGGTAATACAGTGCTTTAAGACATATATCTTAGCATCATTAATATATTCCTTATCTATAACTCCGTAGTACTCAGCTCGTTTGATAGCCCACCGTTCTGCGTTATACTCCTGTAGATATGCATATATGCGTTCACCTGTCTCCACGTGACCAATTTCATGCAAGCAAATCTTAAAATGGTAAGCATCCACTGGTTTCGGTATTCTTACCATGCGAGAGTTGATATAAGCCTCGTAGTTATTGCTAGGTTCCTCCGTGCACCATTTTTGTACGCGGATCTTGCGTCGTTTAAGCTCTTTGTGTATAATATCCTCATAATCAATCATCTCCATGCTCTTTACGTATCTGTTTAAACATCTTCTCTTCGTTGAAAGCTGCATTACTCTTGGCAATCATGTTACTGAACCATAATGAGTATTTGGCTTGTTCCCAGGCTTTACGCACTGTTGCAGCTTTGGGCAGGAACAGCTCAGCGTTCTGAACTGCCCCCCCATTGCCATCAACAACAACGTATGAACCATCTGGTTTCTTTATAGTACGTGCATTTGGTGCACGTTTCATTACAAACTTCTTTATCTTTAAGAACTCCTTCTGCCTAGCAGAGAGTTCTACTTTTGTAGGTTTCATGCGGTATATCTTGTAGTTAGTGGCAATTATGCCCAAACAAAATTACAGTCCTTACATTGGTTATCATTCTCTTTATCGGCTTCCAGTATATCAGAAGATTTGCATCGTGGGCATAACAGACCGCTAACATCGGCTTGCCGTAATACAGGCTTAGGCAAACGCTTCCCTTCGCAGAAAGCCTCTAATTCCCATATCAACACCTGTAATTCCTCTCCGCTTAAATCTGTTTTTATTTCAATAGTATTCATATTTATTCAACTTTTATTATTAAATTCCTGTACTACGCCAAGCCGTGAACCGTAAGGTATAGATTATGCCATTGCTGGCTCTTCTGCAGTAGGTGCGTCAACTAAGTCCTCAGCTGTTTGATCACTTACATACTTCTGCACTAACTGCTTGATAAAGATCCTTTCAGAATTCAATCCACCTTGATCGCTATAGAACGGATAGATAGTGACTTCTGCAGCCTCAGGCAATGTAAAGCCATCAGCAAGTAATTCAGCCATTTCCAAGGAAACCCTTGTAGACACAGCAGTTGATATACGAGAGGATTCTGATCTCACCTCATCACGTGTAGTTGATGCAATTGATGCAATGGCTAATGGAAATGCTGAACCTTTAAGATTAGGATAAAGATACTCAATAAGCTGAGCTTCTTCTTTAGCCGATAAATAAGGCACTTCAACCATACTAAACCTGTCCATCAACGCTCTATCTAATACACGAGTGGATGTAAACTCAGAACCCACGTTAGCTGTACCAATGAACGATACACCTTCAGCCACCTTGATAATAGGGGTACCTACGGCTTCGTCCAAGCGCAAGTAGCGCTGCTTTGGATCCAACACTGTCATTAAGATATTCCAAGCCTCAGGATGCGCTCTTGACACCTCATCCAAAAGGATTACTGTGTTAGGCGTTTGAATCGCTCTAACGAAGGCACTTTCAGAAAAGAAGGTACCTGTATCCTTTGCGTAGTGGGTGTTTCCAATCAAGGCTCCTCTTGGATCCTGCGTAGCACCTAGGTTAATATAAAATAACTCTCTACCCATCGCATCAGCTGCAGCAAAGGCAGTTTGCGACTTACCACAACCGGAAGGTCCCGTTAACAGGATGTTTTTACCTCTTAGGATGTTACGGCAAATTACTTTCCAGGTTAAATTGTTCATAACCAGGTCGTTAGGCTTTTTCGATATAGCCTCATCATGGATGAACTGCATAACGTTCTCCGGCATTTGTAGTGGTTCTTTCATATTGGTAGAGCTCACTTTAATAGCAGCTTTCTTAGCTTTTGCAGGCTCTTTGGTACTTGCACTGGGTGCAGTGGATCCCTTAGCTACTTGTTTAAACTTCTCCACAGCTGATGCCTTATATAGGTCATTGCCATTCTTAGCTGCATTTTGCTTGGTAATCCAGGTTACCTCTGATGTATAGTCAACACCACTGTTTGCGCATATACAGCTAATCTTGCCTGTTTGTGCGTCTTTCTCTACGTGTAATAAAATTGGATACTTCATATTTTGTTGTTAATTGTTGTTTAATAAAGATAAGCACATTTATGGTAAAAAGCAAATTATAGTGCTAAGCTAACTTGCTGGGAATCAGTACTCTATCTAACTACTTATAACTTATGTGGATAGAGACTGAAGGCATACCAGAGTAATGTGTATAAGATGTTGAAACCCGCACTGATAGACGGTTATAAGGGTTACAGTTTAATTCTCTTCTCCACATCTCAACCTGTCTTTCAAACTTCTTGATATCAGCGATGGTTGCACCCCAAAACTTAGATCTTAAGCCATTTTTGCGTCTTTCAGTAAAGACTCTACCATAACGCGTGTTAATAAAGGGTTTTAACTCATCCCTTAACTGCTTAGCTACAGGGATTAATGATTGATATTCTTTGTGAGTGATTTTAGCGGTTTTCATATATTTTTTAGCTTGTTGATTAATTAATAAGGGAAAGTACGGCCTTTTATAGGAGAAATGCAACTTTTCTGCCCTCTCTTGAGTGCAGAGAATGAGTCGATTACATAACTTTCTTATCCTTACGGCGTTTAAACTGTTTAAAAAGGTCTTCAATAAACCCGTAGATCACAAGCCCACTAATAGTGGTAGTTGTGAAGATTGCTGCAATTAGGATGTTTTGTGTCATATTGTGTAATTTTTATAAAGTAAATTACGCCCTTTTTACTCAGATTAGCAACTTTCTTGGCCTCTCTACCCCCCAGGAAATGAATAGATTATGTAATATGTACAGGATTAAGGTGTTATAGATAAACGCCGGTTCATAACTTTGTAGTAAATGTTTATCGCCTATGTGGGAAAAATGAAAAGATCGGTGTATTGTTGTAAGTTTTCACAATTTCCCACCCCATTTCCATTTGTCTATCTTTTGATTACTTGTGTATCGTAGTATTAGCCCCGTTTTTATACTACTTACTATTATTCTTATACCACCAGCTTTGTTCATAATAGAACCACCATCCTACTACCTTTGCATTTGATCTTTAAATACTTTCCATTTCCTTTTGCTTGCATTTTTCTTAGGTACTTCTGCTGTTGATGGGATTCCCATATGCTTACTACAGTTTGGATAATGCTTTTTCAGTTGTTCCTATTGCATTACAGTTTATACAAAAGAAGTTAGCTTTCATATGCTGACCATTTGATTGTATATTTCCACTTATTTCTGTACTATTAAACTTTCTTCTCATTATTAGTTCCTTGTATTGTATACACTGTTACTCAAGCATACTACCATCATCAAATACCATAAACCTTGATTCATCGCTTAGTGTAATCCAATAATACACATATCCGTTCTTATAAGTAATTCTGTTATCCATTCATCTGTAGCTCCTTTATCATTTAGTATACTTTGTACTTTTGCTCTTGCAGCTTCGTGCTGAATGTAATCTAATGTTATTCTATTTGCCCACATAGTTTATTTATTATTATTTACCACTCTATTATCACTACCTTTACCTCTTCTATATAGTCATTTAGATCTTTGCTATTAGTTGGCTTAATTAGTATGTGATACCTTTTTTCTTTTCCCTTATTACTTACCCACTTAAAGCTTATTGCTAGATTACCATTGTCTATTATCTCTGGAGTGTTATTATCTTTATCACACTTTATATGTACTTGTTTTAGTTCCTTTTCTAATCTTAGTTTGATCTCGTCTCTAAACTCTTTTGTGTTATAATTACCAAGTATGTCCCACAGCAATAAGCCTTTGATTAGTTTTCTAATTTTCTTTTTCATTTGTATGTTGTACTATTAGCCCCCGTTTTTATACTGGTTTAAATACAAGCGATACTGATTTAATTGTGCCACCCACCCCACGAAATTGCCAATTTCCATTAGGGTCTGATCCATCAAATTCAGTAAACGAATCTGCTCCAGAAATAAATAATCCTGTGTATGGAGTTGACCCTGTTGCAAACTGTGGATATGCCTCAGTTATATCATAAATTACAGCATCAGTAACATCACCTGTTGCAGAAGAATTATATAAAGTAGCTGGTATGCCGTTTGGATCTTTTATATTAGGATATGATGCGCCAACACTTATATAAGTCAAAGTGATAGAATCTAAAGCTACACCTGAGCCATAAATTGATGGAAGTCCAGATACATTTATTAAAAAAGGATCTGATATAGTTACAACCTGTTCAGTTTTATTAGCAAACGAGGCCCATACTTCAATAGTAAATGTCTTAGCAGCACTTTCACAGTTATTAGCATCTAATACTGTTACAGAGAATGTATAAGAACCAAATGTATCAGCCTTTAAATCAAAATATACATAATATTCTCCGTCTATTTCAGTAATATCTAAATTAAATCCTGATGGAACTGTACCTGTTATAGTTCCTATTGTATAAACTGGTTCACCTCCACTAATTAAAGCAAGCAATCCTCCACCATCATTAATAAATACAATCCCACTTTCTTGATTATCGCCTATTGTAATAGTAGGGCATCCGTTTGCAACTTCTCTTCCACCTCCAGCAGAAGTATTTGACATCGTTATTTGTTGCTGTTGAATAATACCCATGTAACTTTCATATGTAAATTGTTCTTTTAGGTATTTCTGACGCATTTGTTCAATTGTAAGACCTCTATTATCATTACGAAGAATAAAGTGTTGCCAGTGGCCTGGAGAATTTATAAGTACTGCCATAGTATTTTATTATATAAAAATTTGATAAAGGTGCTTTAATTGTTGGGTGTGATTGATAAGTTAGGATAATTAAGAATTTTAGTATACACTTCAATCATATCCTTATATGTTTTGATTGCTTTTGGATTTTTTTCTTTAGCCCATTCTAGTCCTTTTTTTGACGTCTGAAGTACATCTTCTATTCGATTGATTAAGGATTTAGGTACTTGTATCTCTTCAACCCAACTTAATGGTATTTTACCTTTAACAACTTCCTCTGCTTCTATTCGTTTATTTTGATTCCCTATGTCACCTACCCGAGGGAATATTTTATATCGTTGTCTAATTTTTTCTTGGTCTATTTTAAATACTATAGGAGTTGATTGTCCGCCTACTTTATAATTTTTATCCCTTGTTAAAAATATATACCCTAACTCATTAGGCTTTATTACTTCATCATTTATAATAGATATAAATCTAACATAACTAGTAGCATGATATAAGGGAGCATATTGAGTTTCTGTTAATAAATCAACTAATCGTATCATATTAATAAATATCGATCAATTAGATAAAGGTGCTTTAATTGTTGGATGAGATTGATAATTACTTAATTGTATATCTTCTTCTAATAAACATTTACAAAAGTTATCGTCTTTAAATGATTCAAATACTTTAACAGCATCTAAAAGACCTACACCACACTCACCACTTTCTGTTTGCCAGAACTCTGTATTTATGTTAAGCTTAGGTAGTGGGTAAGGTTCTCTATTAATTTGTTCTTTAGCAGCTTCCACATGGTCTGAAAGATACAAGTGACAATCACCTAAGTTTCCTATTAATTCATCAGGAACCATATTAACTGCTTTAGCAATGATTTCAAGTAGTAAACCATAAGAAGCAATATTGAATGGTAAACCTAAAAATGTATCTACTGAACGTTGATTCCACATTAAAGAAATAGCTCGTTTAGGTACATTAAAATAATCGTTATGGAATTGCTCATCTGTCATTTGTTCTACAGAATATCTTTCCATCCCAGTTTCATAGCAATTAGATAATACCCAATCTACCTTCTCTTTCCGATTCAACTCTCTTGTATAAACTTGAAATCCATAATGACAAGGTGGAAGAACCATTTGGTCTAATTCACCTACATTCCAAGCTGAAACCATTAGTCGTCTTGAGTCTGGATTATCTTTTAGTTGTTTAATTAATTCAGATATTTGATCAATTTCGTCATTCCAATTACGCCATTGATATCCATAGATCTTTCCGAGATTTCCAAATCTTTTAGCGAATGACTTATCTGTTTTAATTTTTTCTACAAACTCTTCTTTTGTGTACGGCCTTCCGTCTGGATCTAAGTGCTCTTTATTCATAATTTTATTTTTTGTATTTCCATTTGTAACCAAACGCTGTTTTATTTCTACCAGCCAGGCAATGTCTAATAGCACCGACGTTTACGCCTAACTCACTGGCAGCATCGACAGCTGACTTAAATTCACGAATTATATCATTGGTATGGGTTAGTTGATAGATAGGTTTTTTACTCTGCTCGTGCAGCTTATCTAAAAATGCATAGTCCGTTTTTCTATTCTTGATAGATTCTCTCCAACTATCCCAATCAGTATTCTCTTTTGCTTTTTTAGCTCTCTCTGTAAAGTTTACTTTACTAATTCTTTCTCGTAGCACCCTCTTTCTTTCTTCCTCGGTTACATTATCTAACCACGCATTAAGATGTTTGCTGCGAGTAGGATCGTGTCGCTTTGGATCTGTATAATCGATAAACTTTGAAGTATCTCCACCATCACCACTCTCTTCTCGTAGATTAGCCCACTCCTTAGACTCAACAACGTTATATAGTCTACTCAACTCGATACCCTTACTTATTAATTCAGTAAGATCGTATGTTTCTAACACAACTTCTGTTCTAATATCATCCTGTGTCAGGTTGTGCTTCTTTAAGTGCCGTTTCCAAATCTTACCACTGCCCATATATGTGTAGGGATCTTTTGTAGTTTTACCTAGATATTTTAAACCTAGCGAGCTCTCTTTTATGTACAAATAATATTTTATTTCCATACTCATCTTTATTATAAATATGGCGATGGGTATAAAAACTATTGATTTTTCTCTTCTTTTTTTAACTTTTCACACTCTTCCAAATAAGAACGATAAGCGTCTCCTACCCAGATGGTGTTGTTATGTTCTAATAGCCATCTGAGATCTGTCCGGCCGGATAAAAACCAAAGTAACTCAGTTACCATAGTTTTCCAAGCCATCTTTTTAGTTGTGAGTAATGGAAACCCATCTTTCATGTTGTGACGGATTGTATAACCAAAAATTGATTTAGTTCCAGTTCCTGTTCTGTCAGATTTAGTTACTCCATTATCTAAGATGTCTTGGAGTAGGTCTTGGTATTGTTTATCTAAGTTATTTTTCATATTTGTTTTTATCTATAACAATGTATATATGTTTCTTGCATTTTACCATAGTATAATCTATCAAATTGAAGGATAAAACTAATAACTAATGGGTTAAGAATGTTATAACCTTTAGATGATAAAAATCCATAAAGTGTATCTCTAATTAACCCAGTATATTCAGACTCTTTCTCGATTGACAACATAGGTCTTGAATCTAATAACTTAATATACTCTTCTTCGAAGTTTCGTTCTTTAACAAAGATAACAAAATCATTGTAAAGTTCTTGTAAGTCTTCAAATGTTAATTCTTTATCTTTCATATTTTATCCTATATATTGTTTCGTGATTATTTTCTTTTACTACCTTTATATATTCCTTATTGAAATTATATGGTTCTAAGTTATCCCAACCATCACCGAAACTTACTGTTGTTGGATTTGGTTCAAAGCTCTTTCCTCTAAGTCGAATTTCTTCCATAAGTTGGTTACATTCTTCTTGTGTCTTAATTAATCTGACCATCTACAATTCGTAGTTTTAGCTTTATGATTCTATCAATTACATCATCACCTAATTCAATTTTAGACATCATTATTAAGTCCATGATTTGGTTTTCTAACAACTTTATTAGTTGTGTTTTTGCTTCTTCTTTGTTCATTATTATTTGTATTTAACCATTCTCTATCAACTAATTCCCCAATAAATGCTCTGAAATGTCTAATACCTTCTGTATTCATAGACTCTTCAGCATCAGGCATAGATTCTGGGTTATTATTGTATATGCCTAAAATCCAGTTATCGTTATCCCAATGATCTTCTTTCCAAGGGGTTACTGTCTTATCAGTAAATTTTATATATACACCATCATATAATATATCACTTGCTAAACTTTTGTAAATTTTAGTGGCTTCCCAAACATAATCGCTTGTTTCATAAGCACAACCAATAAAGTCTGTTAAATCAAGTTCGATCGGTTCTTCTTTGGTAGTTTCTTTAACGTACCAAACACCATTAATTTGTATTCTGTCTTTTGTCATAACTTTTTTCTATATTTTAAATATACGAATAAAAATCTTGTAAGCCAAATTAAATGGGTAAACTCACTTTACTTAAAACCTGAGTAGATACATGCGTATATATTTCAGTAGTTTTTACATTAGAGTGACCTGCTATTTTTTGTATCACTCTCAAGTCTGTTCCATTCTCTAATAAGTTAGTAAAACATGAGTGTCGTAGAGTGTGAATATGTCCTGTAGTGTCTATGTACTTTTTGTAGATTGCTTGACAACTACCTATTGAGTATTGCTTTGAGTTCTGCCCATTAAACAGATATTCTTTGGGTTTGTATTGAATAAAATATTCTCTTAACAAATTAAGAACATTTGGTGATAGTGGAACTATCCTATCTTTTCTTCCTTTTGCATTCTTAATATGGATTAACATTCTCTTAGAATCAATATCCTCAATTTTAAGATTGACTATTTCTGATACCCTTAACCCAACTGAAAAAGTTAGTGTGAGTATTGCTCTATGTTTCAGATTTTCAATTTTAGATAGTTTTTCTTTGATGAACTCACCATCAATAACTCTAGGTAATTTCTTTTCAGATTTTGGTCTTTCTATTTTTGTTAAATGTACATCTTTTTTATTTAAAATATATTTAGCAAAGAGTTTTAAAGCCCCTATATATTGATTTTGTTGACTGCAAGAAGTGTAGGGATATTTTTCAAGAAATGAAATTATCTGTTGAGTTCTAACTTGATATGGGTCTTTTATTCTTTCATATTCAATAAAATTCTTTAAATATGATGAATATAAGTTTATACTCCTCTCAGAATAATTTTTATATCTTAACTTTTCTTGGAAAATTTTAAGAATTTTCATATTAAAACCGTTGATTTTATTGGTGATAGAATGTGATTATGTATATATACGAGTTA
>SXGQ01163065.1_pt1 | contig 12411 bp, 16 predicted proteins | sample 3178371 | NCBI WGS metagenome assembly SXGQ01 (sample SAMN11356859, study PRJNA531348) | freshwater metagenome | isolation source: freshwater sample F1-20 | place: China: Fuxian Lake, Yuxi | collected 2017-12-25
TATTATACTAATAACATTCATCAATATATAAACTATAATTAATAAAAATACAATTATCAAAAAACCTTGTAAAGAATGTCCTCATATCGTCCGTAATCGTCATAATGATATGATTGTGGAGTTCGGTAAAAGAACAGGTAAACGACACAATTGTCATATAACCGATGGAGTTAAAGATTTGTGGAATGTTACAGATAAAAAATTAGAATGTTATGGATCAAAGAGAGATTATTTACGGAGTGTGTGATAAGACAGGATCTTGTGATTCCTACTTTAGTTTTTTTAAGACCAAGGCAGATGCTGAACACGAAGTTGAAATACAGTCAAACAGACTTAAAGAAGATTTGGGTATGATGGATATTGAAATTAAAAGTGACAGATCATTGTTTAGAGGTAAACTAGTTGTGATTATTCACCAATATGTGTTAAGATAATTAAAAAATATTTGATTGATAAGGAATTAATTTAAATATGGATCAAATTTCAAAAATATTCATGGTAATAATACAATTTTTTATCACAAAAAGGACAAATAAAAATTAAAATAAAAAAATGAGCTATCTTAATATACCAATACCAACAATAGAAGCCTTTGTTAGGGGCAATTTTTTGAGAGATCAAGAGGATTCGCACGATAAGTTTTTTCCATGTTATATATTTGGAATGTCATCGATACCTGGAAAAGCGCCTTTATTTCATTTTATTATGGAAGACGGCGGTTTATGGTGGAGAATGCCAATCCATGCTTTTTGTTGGAAAGAATATACTCCGCAACAAGAACTAGATGAGTTAGTACTATGGGATTCATTTAGTTATCATGTTAGTGCTACATGTTTTCCTTTGTTAAAGAATAAAACTTGTAAATTTATTTCAAGAAGAAGAGTGAAGTATACAGGACGATATTTGTTTACTCTAGATTGGGCGGCATCAGACGACATGAGTGATACTGATTTTGGTTTTAGTGAATTTCCGTCACAACATAAATGTGGACACTTTATTGCAATGGATAACGGTAATTTTGCAATACAACCAAATAACAGATTAACCATACATGACCCATCTTTTACTGTCAAAGAAGATTTAGTAATCCATAGAAAATATAACAATACTCTTTGGACTGCAGAAAGATCTAACAAGTGGGTTACGCCTGATACAGATATTATGAACTACGATCATACAAATTTAGAAGATGGTGAAAGTAACCTTGAAAGATCTGAAATGTACAAAAAATTAGATAATGAAACTATACTTTGATCATTCTAAAAGCGTTTTTTTAAATAAAACATCTTTAATTTGTTTATATTGTGAAAGAGAAAATGAATCATCAAAATTTATGGTTGAAAACGGTTGGGTTCCTTTTTATGAAGACAAAGTTGAATATTGGTATCAAACTAGATCCTCAAGACTCGAAGTAAAAAAAATTTCAGACAAAAGATTAAAAGAACTTAAAAAAATTTCAGTTACATCACAGACCACAAACTCAAACATAAGCTTACCAATAAGTATTGAGTGGTATCAATTTGGAAACTTTGAAGATTTTTATTTTGATAATATTTTTTGGGGAAGAATACTATATATTGAGGATCAAGTTGTGTTTGCCGTTATGAACAAAACAAATTATAAAAAATCTTATGGGACTCTTTCTTATTATTATCTTTTAAACAAATTTTTAGGCCAATATGATTATTTATACATTACAGATTTTTATGATATATTTGAATACAAGTCTTTATTGCCTGGTTTTGAATATTGGGATGGAATAAATTGGATAAAAAAAACTAAAAATAGTAAATAATGGACTTAGAAAAACTAAAAATTGATGAACTTATTTCTTTGAGAAATAAAATTTAAGGACTTATTCATTCATATGAAGATGGATATTTGTATATCTGTTCTGTCCGCCAGTTCGGTAGTGTGTGGGAAGAACGACCAAGTAGTTTATATTCACTCGCATTAACACCAAACATACAAAATTGTAAAGATATTGAAAGTACGATTATATGGTCACCACGATGGGAGTTAGAACAAATACGAACTATTGAAATTAAACAATATCTACACGACCATCCAGAAGTAACACATTGGGTTTCTGTTTATGATTTAAAAATGGGTAAAATTGGTGAACCATGGAAAGATGAATGGGCAATAGATAATTTCGTATTAACACCAAAACAAAATGAAGGAATTAAACAATTGGGTATTAAAGAAAAAATATTAAATTATTTAAAATAAAGTTGTTTTTTTTTTGATTGATATATTTATAAATAAAATAAATAAAATATTAAAAAAAATATTATGAGAAATAGACTAACAGAAAGAGATTTATCACGTATAGTTAGACGTGTTATTAATGAAGAAATGAACAATCTAAAAAAATGTACTAATATAGATTATTTTATGAAAACTATGATGGGAAATAGTGGTAATTATCAATTTATGGTTAAAACAATGCCAGGTCAAAAAGATTTTTTAATATTAGTAGATCCTAATGGTAAAGAGTGTTATTGTACAAAAGAAGATTTTGCAGTTGCCAACGGAATTTAAAAAATACTAATACAGAATTAATTTACCCCATCACAAAAAGGTGGGGTTTTTTAATTCATTATTTTTTTGTATATTTGTTTTTATGAAAAGTATAAGTCAAATATTCAAAGGTAACGAACACTTAATGGATTTACAACCAGTTGAGGAACTTATTGAATATACCTCTACTAACAATACGCACCTGAACAATGTTTTTTTCCGTCTAAACCTTTAATTTTTCCTCTACAAACTTGAACTGCGTGTCCATTTGCATATGCCGAAGGATAAACATCGTATTTGGCCTTTGCTGACGCTTTACCTCTAGAACAAAGAGGTGTCCCGGTTCTTTTCTTTCCTTCCATCATGACTATATCTTCATCATCAATATTCATAGACAATTCCATACCGTCTTTTTTTGATTCATTCATCATGAAATCAAATACTTGATCCATATTATTTTTAGCTTCAGAAATATGGTCTTGAGCCCAATCATGCCCATTATCTAAAATTGATTCAACCATACTACGATCAAAATCTAATAATAAATCACATTGTCTTCTCATTTGTTCTAAATTTGAAAAAAACATATATCTTGAAGATTTTTCTTCGTGAGTTTCTTTTATTATTTTTCTAATAATTAAATTTAAATTTTTCATAATTATTTTTTATTTACTATTTGAAATTGTAACTCTCTTTTATAAGTATCTACGTTTCTATCTGAAACTACTTTAATATCTATAAAATATTCGTTAGGTATTTTATCTGTCGTATCAAACATAAAATAATATCCATCGAATGTTTTATTTATTCTTGTCCAGTCTTGAACTTGAACTTCAATTTCACCTTCTCTGACATATATTCTGTAATATGACTCAACTTCGTTCAATATTGTTTTAGTGGAATACGCTTGTTTTATTAATACATTAACTTTTCTAATATCAGTATTTAATATTTTTTCATTTTGTTTAATTCCTGTAAAATTAAAACCGTATATTTTTGGTGTTTTTGTTGTTGACCCTATATTATAGTTACCATTTTTTTTCAAAATTACAAGTTCATTTTCTACGTTATTTATTGGAACTCCATTAATGACCAATCCTGTCCACAAATCATAGAAAAGACAAGGTAATGTTGTTGGTGTTAATCCTGAAATATTAACTTTATATACTCCTTTAGTAACGTGGCATGTTGGTAGTCCAGTGTACCCAACTATTCCATTTCCATTAATGTCTAAAATATTAACTGTTGGGTTTGTATCTAAATTAATAGCATTTCCATATTCATATACATAAAGGTACAAATTATTATTATTTGATGCGTAAAAACTGTTTCTATCATCCAATATTAAATCATTATAATTAGTTTCTAAATATGGTTCATAAAATGTTTGAGTGTTCGGCGAAAAAAATCCGACAGAATAATTTTCCGTCATATTAGATATGTTTTCTACCTGAGGGTAGTAAGATATTATCCAACCAGTGACCCCTGTTATTGACCCATTTAATATTCCGTTTATTTCATTTGTCATATTAAATGATATATCTTCATTACCAAATTCAAAATGTTGAGTATCTACTACTGTTAATGCTGAATAATTTAATCCTGTAAATCCAGTCAAACTATTTGTATTATCATATATACCAGGTGTGGACCAATTGGTTAAAGTACTAGATTGATACCAATTTGTTGGCCTATCAGAAAATGATCTATCATTTAAGTTTGTAATACCAAAATCGTAATAGTCATATCCAACTCCACTGTCCCAAACTTGAGCTGATCCGGTATTACCTGAAAATTTTGGTATTCTTATTAGTCTTAAATCAAAAGATGTTGCTCTACGTCTATTTTGCGATGTTTTATCATTTAATAGATATTCATTAAATAACGAAGTGTTAGTCATTCTTAGTGTATGAGTAAAACTACTTAAAGGTGTACATCCTGTTGATATTATTTTATTAGAAATACTACTAATTAAATTACTCAAATTTATATTAAATATATACCTACTAAAACCAATAGGGGCGGTTAAATTATCTACTCTTCCGTAAAATAACTCAACTATTGGGTTTTTAGAGGTATTTGTAAATGAGTTATATATTATAGTGTCCGACTTATTTAAATAAGATTTATAAATTGACATATTAACTTTTATATATAAATACTTAGTTAATTCGAATATTATTATTTAATATTTTAATATACGCTTCTTGCATTTTTCTTAATAACTTATCTGTTGACAGTCCTGAAGTAGTTTTAGCACAAGGAATCATTAATGGGTATGGATGAACATGCGTCACACAAAAATTTACGATTAACTGCAATAACTCTAATAATTCTTCACCTCTAACCATTGAAGAAGTGTTAGGTTCTATATTATCTAATATTATAGGTTGACCAATTCCGTATACCGTATCATTGAGATTAATTTTATCTTTACCTGGTATTGATGAATCGTGGGATAGTAAATATACTTGACTAGCCCCCATTAGTGATACAGTATTTTCAATAGGTACTGATTTTGATGGTACGAATACTTCTTTTTTAATATTGTATGGTCTATATGGAGTTAATTTATTATCCATAATTAAACCATAACCAGAAGTTATGTCAGTAGATCCTACTTTAATTAATGACATTAAATATGTCATATTACTAATTGATAATAAATCACTGGCATTTGGATTGTTAATTAATTTTACAATTTTACTTGAAGGTCTATAGTAAAAAGGGTATTGATTGTTATTATTTAAATTTAATATGTCTGAAGGAGATGTGATCACACTTCTTAATATTTTATTAATTTCTAAAGATACATTTTCAAAACTTAAACCAAAAGGTAAATTAATTACCTTAATTAAGTTTGATATTGTTGACCCTGTAGTATCAATATTTGTTTTAATATTAAAATTAGATGCTAATGTTAAATAAGAATTATCATTAGTATTTAATGAATAGACGTAGACAGTTGCAGTAAATGCTGAAAATGGGTTTTCTGGATTTTCAATATCATATTCAATTAAATATTTAATTTTACTTTGGTTTTCAATTAATTTATTGTAAGAATCTACATTTCCATATACCGTTTTTGAAAAATATTTTGATAATTGTAAGTATGCTCTATTATCGTCAAAAACAGGTATTTGACCACTACTAAATGGTTTATGTTTTCCTGCCCTTAATAATAATTCATTTTTTTTTAATATTATATCAGAGGTGTCTCTACCATTAAATGATATATCTAATGGTTCAGGAAACACTCCACTATAATTCTTATTAACATAAGTTCCATCATTATTTTTAATTTTTGGAAATTTTTGTTTTGAATTTACTGCACCAAAATTTAAATTAGTATTAGATGACCTATTATCTTCGAACCCTATAGTTGTTGGGGAAGAAAATATTGAAATCATGTAGAATTTATTTTTAGTGGTCGTATCGTCATTATTAAAATAAAATAACATAACTTTTTCACCTAATTGCGGTACTTGATTAACAAAATAAGGAAGTAATGGTAAATAAATATAAGGATCCTTATTTGACCAAGGTCCGTCATTATTTGGATTTGTTGAGTCTGGATTAAATCCATTATATCCTTTATCCATAGCATTAATTCTAACGCCTATTGGTTCTACTCGTATTCTACCCAACATCATAGGATCTATATTATTAATACAAGTTCCAAAAAATATATTTTGATTATTTGACATTATTTACTCTTTTTTTAAACTCATTAAATACTTTATTATATGATTCTTCAGTTTTATCTAGATGGTGCGTTAGCTTAATTATTAAATTTTTAGTATTTTCAAAATCTAAATTTAAATAATCTAAAACTTCAGTCAATTCTTTATTAGATTTATTTTTATAATTCGATAATATATCTAAGATTTTTTTATTTTCCATATTAATAAGATTTACCATAACCTTTTGTTGGTACAGTCATTCCTTGTCCACCAAAAGGAGGAGTTATTACTTCTAATTTAGGTATGGTTATTTCTGTTTTACCATTTTCGGCCATTTCTTTATTAACTCCTTTTATATTAGATTTTAACATCATATTCATCATATTAGGCGTCCCGTCTGGAGCATCACCTGTTGGCAGTCCAGCTTTTTGTAAATTCTCAATAACATTAGCAAAAGATCTGGTATCAGATATTCCAGGTAAAAATTTAGCTCCTGAAAGAACAAATAAAGGTAGTCCTGTATTAAGTTTAATCAATCCTAAATTTAACAGTTTAAGTATTTCATCTATTACACTTTTACAGTTTCTATAATCTACAATAGCTTGACCAACGACCATTAATATATATATAATAGAAGAGTACATAGCCACTTGTTTATTTTTAGTCTCTTTAATTATGTCTAATAATATTACTTCAACTAACTCTTTAATATTTTTTTTAACAGCAATAAAAAGTTCTTTAATAAAAATTTCAAAAATCTTACGCATAAAATTAACAGTTAATTTTTTAAATTTTTTCATAAATGTTTTTAAATCGTCAAATACAATATCTAAAATACTACCTGAAGATTTAACCATAATTAATAATCCAAGTAAAACTTTTGGAGATATTATAGTTTTAAATATCATTTTAGGTAAATTTGTTATCAAGTTAAAATCTAAATCAGATTTAATTTTAACATTTATAGTTGGAAGTTTAAAGGATAGACCTGATGAACTATCCCAATTTGGATCTTTAGATAATTTGTCTAATCCGTTTAGTAAGGAATCTATTTTAGATGAGGATTTGTTTTCAGAAATTATTTCATCAATAATATTTGAAACAGCAGGAACATTAATTGGTAATCTTATATTATCACAACTTTCAAACTCAATTACTCCGTTAGTGATAAGCTCAATTTCATTTTCTATTTGCCTAAGTTCTTGATTTGACACATCAAAAAAAGAATCATCTATAATATCTTCATCTTTCAACTTTGCTGTGCCAGAAACGTCAATTTTTTTATTAGTATCATTACATATACCCATTATTCTTTTTAATATTAGTTCAAATTTTTTTTCTGACCTAATTTCATCAGAACCCAATCCAATATCAAAATCAAATGCTCCTGTAAGACTATTTAATATTTCTGCAGATAAAGTATTAAATTCTAATATATCTAAACTACCATAATAATCAGTTAAAAATTCAGAAATACTTGATATTCCATTGGGTTGTGATTTTAATGTTACTTTAAAATAATCATCAAAATTTGTTGGGTTTACTTCTGGGTAGAATTGTACATATTCTATGTCGAATAACTCCTGACCTGATAGTCCCATATACCCACCACCAAATTGTGATTCGTAAGATTGCCCAATAGATTGAAGTCTTTCATATAGAGATCTATTTAATGAATTTGGTATTACCCCTAAACCTGTAGATATTTTTTCATAATAATATTTTGAAGATTTATCAGTTGGCGAATATTTTAATCTTTTAAATAAATCAACTTGACTAACTTTTATGTAAATTGGTTCATTTACTTTATATGTTTGTTCTTCTGAACAATCAATAGTATCTACTATTTCAGTAATCAACGCGTTTTTAAGTTTTTCTTTTGTCTTTTCCGCCGCAGTTAAAAAAATTTTACTTATCATTGCCATAGAGTCATTACCAGATTTAGGTAAAGAACTTTTAAACAAATCTAAAAGTTGTTCTAATTGATTTTTTTCTTTTTCCCTTGCATTATTTTTTGTTTGATTATTACCTGATTTTAATTCATTGATGTCTTTGACTAATTCGCTCTTTTTTTTATTAAACTTTTTTGATACGTCATTTTTTAAACCTTGAATTTCTGTTTTTTTATTTTCAGATACTGTTTTATAGGCATTAATTTTGTCGTTGGCTTTTTTGTAGTCTTCACTTAAATCTATTCCCATTACTTACAATTTATAATTTTTATTATCCATATTATTAATATCTTTTTTAATTAAAGTCTGTAATAAATTATCATCCATGTCAGATAAATTAAAATCATCTTCTTTAGAAGAATTAGATTTTTCCCAAATAGTTGATTGTAATTTAGATAATGTTAGTTTTTTTTCAATTGTATCATTTATAATTTTTTGTTGTTCTTTTATTATAGGTCCAATCAATGCCATGTCTTCAGTACCTTTTAACATCCCTAACATTTTATTTTGAATTCTAATTGCAACCATTCTTTGCTCAACAAGTTCATTATAAATTTCTTGCATTAAAGATAGTACTGAATTTTTATTTAGAGAAATTTCTTTTTTTTTTGTTCTATCCATAAAAATAAATATTTAATTATATATTTTTTTTAGTGTTTCTAAATACAAAGTTTTGTATTTTTTTAAATACACTCTAATTTCTTTTGTGTTTAAATTTGTCATTTCTCTAATTGACAGTAAAATTATATTTTTATTAAATTTATTATTATCAGTACCTATAAATATATTTCCATAGTCACTAAATAACTCAACTAAAGCATAACCAAGTTTTGATTCTGAAACATCTAATTTGTCATTATTTAAATATTTTTTAAGTTCTACTAAAAAAATTTCTATTACTTTTTCGGCCCCAAATTTTTCAAATTCCATGTAATAAACCATATCTGAACTATTCTCCAATACAGTTGAAATGTCTTCATAAGATATTTTTCTATTAATTTCTTTTTGATCTTTTAAAATTTGACCCATTAAATAATTTTTACATATAGTACCAAAATACGAATATGCTTTTTTATTTTTTGCCGGTTTAAATTTTTCAATCTTTGTCATTAAAAATGAATGTGTATCACAATGAATATCAACAAAAGTCATATCTTTTCTAAATAATTTATATCTTCTAATTATTGATTCTATCATTTTATCCAATGGCTGCCTAAGATAAGTGTTATATATTTTTTCTTTATCTTCTTTTGATTCAGTAATTAAATATAACTTAACCGCCTCTTCTTCTCTAACGTCAAAATAATTTAATGGTTTTTGAGTTTTAATTTTTTTACTAGAATCTTTAATAGGTGTAGGGCTACTATTTAAAGACAATGACATTAATTCTCCTGAGGTTCAAATTTTATATTTCTGTCAGAAGTAAAGAAATGTTCTTTTTTTGCTAATTCAATCCAAAACGAAACTTCATCGTCGGAAATTTTTTTATTATCATTTTTATAGTTCCAAAAAATAGACCCTTCTCTTAAGTTCATGTGTTTATATCCAATTCTTGGTATAGTCATTATATTTACTGAATTATATGTTAATCTTAATAAAAATTCATAAACAAACGTAAGTTTAATTGATGGTTTATATCCCCCTAAATCCAAATATGTTGACTTTTTTATTACCATTCCACTAGATTGAAAATTTTGATAATTAAGCAATACTTCGTTTGTTAAAACTCCAATTTCGCTATTTAAACTAGCCGCAAAAGTTGCTTCATTTGTAAATCCAACAAACATGCCTTTTTCGTCAGTATCGACAACTAATGGTAAGAAAGATTGAAAATTAGGGTGAGATTCAGAAAATCTTTTAACGTTTTTAAACCATATACTTGAATACTCATCATCAAATTCTAGTATACTAATCCACTCGCTTTTTGCATTTAATACACCCAAATTTGTTTGAGTGCAAAAGTCAAAATCACCTTTATTTTCAATTAAATTTACAGTTAAACCACTGTAATCATAATTTTCTAGTTTATTTTTTAAACCGTCTTCGTCGGTATGTACTATAACTAATTCATTTATATCTACAATTTGTATTTGTAATGATTTTATTGCATTATTGAACAACAAATCGAAGTCTTTATGTTTTGATGTGTGTATTGATAGTATTACTGATACATCAAATTTTTCTTTTTCCATAATTAATTATTTTCTTGTGTTACGTTTATTTTTTTTAATTGTTCAGAAAAGTTTTCTTCTCTTTTTTTTAGGTATTCCTTAAATAGTGAAATTACAGAAAATTCAAATTTTTCTTTATCTGTAAATGATTTAATTGTTGATTTCATATTTGTGTATAAATTTTCAGATATATTATCTTCTAACCAATTTTGAGTAAAATTTGCTAATATATCTACAATTTCATTTGGGTTGTACGTCCAAATACCATTTTCTTCATTAAGCCAATCAGGCTTTAGATTAGGTATTTTACCTATTACAGGTGTTCCTGTTACCATAGATTCTAAAGGAAATGTTCCAAATGCGGATTCAGAGTCCACCCAAACAGAAACATATGAATCTTTTAAAAGATTTGCAAAATCAGAATGTTTAATTCCTCTCATATCTCTAAATGTTATCCATCTATATTGTGGGTATTTTAAATAAAATGTTTTAATAATTTTAGATGTGTCTCTAGAGTCTCTTGTGTTTATTGAAATTATAGGTTTTGATGGTTTTTCTTTTTTTGTAAATACTTCAGAAATGTAAGGCTCAATAATATCAAAACTTATATTCTTCATTATATTATTAATGTATTTTTTTTGAAATTCAGAAGTAGTAATACATTTAAAAAATCCATATTGACTCCAAGAAAATCCTGGCGATATTGTTTCCAACATATAATCATATGATTGACATAGTACTATTTTTCCACAAGTTACGTTTTTTAATTGATCCATAACATGCCCATATAATTCAGGGATAACAACAATGTCTTCAGGTGATATTTCTAACTTTTGTCCGTCAATACATTGGTGAGGTAGATCCATGTATTTTGGGTCTAACCATTCATCAACTCCTTTATACTCTTTAGTCTCATGTATGATAATAGGATTAAATCCATTATTTTTTAAAGTTAAAGCCATGTCATAAATGTATTTTATACTAGCTTTTGGGTTACCCATTGTATCTTGAACTAAAAAATAAATTTTTAAAGATTTGCTTTTTATTTTATTTAAAGACTGCTCAAGTTTTTGAATTTTTTCTAATTCCATTTTAAATTGTTTTTAGTATATTGTTTATTATTAAAGTGTTAAATGCTATTTTAAAAGGTATTGTTAAATTTTTTGCTCCGTGAATACCCAAACTTTCATCAATATCTTCTCTCTCTGTTAATATTACATCTATCAAAATTTTCAACACTTCAAATTTAGGTAAACTAAGTTGTTCTTCGTTTTTATCATCAGAAGTTGTTAAATTAGTACTATTATTGTCCATAATAACTTTTTTCTCCAGCTCATTAATATCTATGTAATAGTTTTCTCCTAAAAATTTTAACATACTTTTATTTTTTTAAAAATTTTATCTAACTCTATTAATTTATTAATAACATAACCAAAGTCAATGTCTTTATTGTAGTTTGTATTATATTTTATTACTATCTTATCTTTAGGGTAATCTAATAGTATATTAGGATTTGATGTAATTAATATATCTACCTCATCCCACATAGAATTAATCGTGATATTTGAGTAAAATTTTATTTTTTCTATTAAACATCCAAACTTTGATAAGAAAAATAAAGAAGCTGGTTTAGATTTACCTATTTCATCAGATACAATTAAAATTTCGTTAGTTTCCCTATATTTTAAATAAAATTCATTTAAGTCATTAAATGAAAATGTTTCTGACGATCCTGCGTGTCCAAAAATTTGCATAGGAAAATCTTCATACATAAAAGAGTACAATTCGTTTTCATCTTTAAATCTAAAATGATCCATTAGATTTAAAGATGTTACATCGCTTAAAATTTTGTATTCAAAATCTTCTTTAATTGTTAGTTCCTCAGTATTGCCAGACACATTTAGATCGTAAGTTTTGTTACCATCTTCTTTTTCTTCTATCATATGTTTTTCATATAATTGAGTAAACTTTCCAATAGTATCTCTTAATACACCATTAATCTCAATCCCTATTCTCATCATATTTACTTAGTATTTTACTAATTAATGGGTTCCTTACAATATCTTCATCTCCAAATTCAAA
>SXGQ01697804.1_pt1 | contig 12410 bp, 17 predicted proteins | sample 3178371 | NCBI WGS metagenome assembly SXGQ01 (sample SAMN11356859, study PRJNA531348) | freshwater metagenome | isolation source: freshwater sample F1-20 | place: China: Fuxian Lake, Yuxi | collected 2017-12-25
ACCGATGATATTACAGATCCAATAGAGAAACCATTAACATTTGATGAAAAATCTGCAATTATGAAAAGACACAATGTTAAAAATGTCATGCAATCAAATACTCCATTTCATGCAACAAATGTAATTGAAACGTTTGATAGTGATAGCACTATTGTAATTTACGCGGTAGATAAAGCTGATGTATCAAAATTAAAAGATTACAAAAGATTGATGCGTTGGAATGGTAGTAGTAAATTACCATATAAAGATATTCAAAATCCGTATGTGTATTATATGGTTACAAATCACGTAAGATATGATATTCCAAGTTTTGGCGAAATGACATCAAAAAGTATTTTTGCTGCTTTGGGTGATAGAAGTGCTAAACTTGCAGAATTAAAATCACGTTTCATTTCTATATTTGGTTGGTTTGATGTAGATATATTTAATATGGTTGTTTCCAAGTTCAATACAAAACGTGGAAAGTTAAAAGAAGTTGAAAAGAAAAAAGGTGAATTGAGACCACTTCACATGATAACAAGAAAATTTTGGAATAAAGTTTACAACGAAATAATAAAATAATAAAAGGTTATGTTATGGATATTAAAATTGATGGTATACAAGATGTAAAAAAACTTCTTGATGGCAAACACGAAAGCCAAAATAAAATTGCTGTAGGTTATGTAGGAGACAATACAGAAGAAAGAATATCAAGAAAAATTGGTGATAAATGGTTTGATGCTGACGGAAATGAGTGGGAACAAAAAAATGGGTATAAAGTAAAATTAGGAAAAGATTGGCAACAAGAATTACATAGTTATCTAAACACGTTTCAAAATTGTCCAAAAGAAACTTGTACGTGCGGAATGCCAAAAAGACTTGATCAAAAAATGAAGGCAATTCACGGTATGTGTTTTGATTGTGTTGTTCAAATGGAACATAAAATTCGTCTTGAAGGTACATGGGATGAATATGAAAAGATAAAGGTAAAAGAAAATGCTCTTGCTTGGTTGAAAGAAGCTGAAAAGGATAAAGATGCTGTTGCAAGTGAATTATCTCGTTTGGAATTTACAAATGATTTTGGTGATAATGAAAAATGGAAAACTCCTTTGAATAAAGAGGAATTATTGCAAAAGATTGAAAATGAGTTCGCTGAGTTTAGAAAGAATTTTATCGAAGAGTTAGAAAAAGATTTGGGAGAAAAAGTTGAAGAAAATTAATCCAATTTCAGAAACTTTTAGTGGCAACCGAGGCAGATTATCTTCAAAAAGAGTAATGATGTTTTTTTCTTTTATTGTTATGATATTTATGGCAATAGTATCAACTTTTTATGAAAGAAAAGTAGAACAATTTATTTTTGATGGTTTTCTTTACATAGTTGTTGGTAGTCTTTTTTCTGTTGCGTCCGAACAATTTGCAACAAAATTTACAAAAATAGAAAATGGAGAAACGGATGAAGTCAATAATAATTGAAAGAGCAGTTCCAACAAATAAAAAACTGTATTCTCGGATAAAATCAAGAATTAAAAGTAAATATAAAGTATGGCCAAGTGCATATGCATCCGGTGCTCTTGTAAAGGCATACAAAGCTGCCGGTGGAGGATTTCGTAATGTAAAAGAAACTATTGTAAATCCTGGTTATCAACTTGAATGGTATGCTACAAATCCTTGTGGTAAAATAACTGAATTACATTTTCGTATTCAAGAAAGTGAACCAAACATGATGAATGAGGCGGAATATCGTGGTAGAAAAGTTAGTCTAGGCAAACCGTTCAGAACTCCTGGTGGTCCAAAAAAGTTTTCTGTTTATGTAAAAAAATCTAATGGAAACATCGTTAAAGTAAATTTTGGTCACAAAGGTGAGGGCGGTAAAAAAACAATGCGTATTAAAAAAAGTAATCCCGATAGGAGAAAATCTTTCCGTGCTCGTCATAATTGTCAATCACCTGGACCAAGACATAAAGCTAGATATTGGTCATGCCGATTTGGATGGCCGTCAAGCGGCAAAGGTGCAATAGATAAAACTTAAATGATATGAACGTTGATATATTCAAAACGGTAATGAAACCACTTCTTGATGCAAACAATGTTGCAAATAGATCTGTTTTTGCCAGTATAATGGCAAAAGCATATCAACTTTCAACTGTTGGTTTTACAGGAACTATATTTGGTGCTAGGTTAGTAAAAGGTGATACCGCATTTTTGGAAAAATGTATAAATGATGCATTGGATGCAAACCATGCAGATACAACTCGCGGTTCAAATAGATCTGCATATACATTGATGGCAGTTGGTTTTATGGGTTATTGGGCGTCTGCAAAATTTACACCAACACCCTTTACACCGGCCATGACCACAACTATACGAGGTCCTGTTGTTAAAATTCCTGGAATGCTTGAACCGCTTGCTTCAAATATATTTTATTCGTTTGTTCTTGGATATTCCGATAAACATTTGGATGCACTTACAACTTCATTAAAGGCATACCAAAGAACAATACAGGGTAGTATAGACGGAACAGCACCAAATGGAAATCCTATTATTCTTCCATGGGTTAGTATAATTTGATTTTCATTCATATTTATCAGTATGGACAAAACAACTGAAAATATAGTTAAAGAAATAATACGAGAATATATTGCAAAATATGTTCGTGAAGGAAAAAAGCCGAGTGGTGGTTTAACCGGATGGTTTAGAGATAGTTGGGTTGATATTTCTCGTAAGAAAAAAAGTGGTGGGCATCCACCATGTGGCGCTTCTGCTGGTAGTAAAGCAAGAAAAGGTGGTAAGAGAGCATATCCAAAATGTGTTCCTGCATCAAAAGCTAATTCAATGTCATCAAAACAAAAAAGAAGTGCAGTAACACGGAAAAGAAAAAAAGGTGCAACAGGTCGTGGTAAAGCAAAAATGGTTTCAACTTATACAAAAGGTTAATTATGTAAGATGTTTTGACTGAAAAAATTGGCAATTACATAAAGATATTTGCCATATCAATTCTTTTTATTCTTTTGATATACAACAGTTACGAAAATAGTCGTTCAAAAGAACAATTAAAACAATCAACAAAAACCGCAGACAGTTTGGAAGCTCTGATAAATAAGTATGAATTTGATTATACTAATTTGAAAAAAAGAGCAGATGAATTAGACTCACTTATTAAAGTTCGTAAGGATAGTATTCTTATCATCAAACAAAAGTTTTATGTTTATCGTGATAAAGAAATAAAAAATCCTGATGAAGCTACAAAATATATTATCAACTTTTTAAAAGACTAATCAATGAAGTATTTAGTTGCCTTATTATTTTCAGTAACAACAATGTGTGCTACTGAAAAAGATTCAATTATATGTTTTAAGAAATCCGAAGTAGTAATTTTGGCAAATAAAATCCAACTTATCCGTGACTCGGTAGAATATCTAACTGCTGTTGTAAATGCACAAGATACTTTAATAGAGTTTCATCAAACAAGATTCGATTTATACCACCAACAATTAAGAAACCGTGAACAAGCTATTGATGCTTGTCAAAAAAGAACGGTAGAATTAGAAAAAATAATACAAGAACTTCAACCTCGTTGGTATGATAATAAATTACTTTGGTTTTTTGGTGGAGTCGGAACAGTTCTTGGGATAATGTTTGTGGTGCAATGAGTAAAAACTTAAAAGATATTATCAAAGAAGAATACGCAAAGTGTGCGGCAAATCCGGCATACTTTATGAAACGTTATGCTAAAATTCAACATCCAACGCGTGGCAAAATTCTATTTGACCTATACCCATTTCAGGAAGATATTCTCAAAAAATTTAACACTAATCGATGGAACATTGTATTAAAGTCTCGTCAGTTAGGTATATCTACTGTTATTGCTGGTTATTCACTTTGGTTGATGTTATTCAATCAAGATAAAAATATTCTTGTTATCGCAACAAAACAAGAAACGGCAAAAAACTTGGTAACAAAAGTTCGTGTTATGTATGACAATATGCCAAGTTGGTTGAAGACTGGTGTTCAAGAAGATAATAAACTTTCACTTCGATTTAAGAACGGTTCACAAATTAAAGCCGTTTCTGCTGCCGCTGACTCTGCTCGTTCTGAAGCACTTTCACTTCTTATTATAGATGAGGCCGCCTTTATTGATGACATAGATAGAATATGGGCATCTGCACAACAAACACTTGCTACTGGTGGAACTGCAATAATAAATTCTACCCCAAATGGTGTTGGTAATTTTTATCATAAACAATGGGTAAAGGCGATAACAAAAGAAAGTGCATTTAATCCAATAGAATTATTATGGCAAGTTCATCCAGACCGTGACCAAAAATGGCGTGATGAACAAGACATACTATTAGGTCCTGATATGGCAAAACAAGAATGTGATGGAAACTTTCTTGCATCTGGTCGTGCTGTAATTGATGGTGAACTTGTCCAATGGTATGAACAGACATATGTATGTGAACCAAAAGAAAAACGTGGTGCAGAAGACGCTTATTGGATTTGGGACTATCCTGAACCAAATAAAACATATATGGTCATTGCTGACGTTGCTCGTGGTGATGGAAACGATTATTCTGCATTCCATGTTATTGATGTTGAAAATATGGAACAAGTTGCGGAATATAAAGGTAAACTTGATACAAAAACTTATGGCAATATGTTGGTATCAGTTTCAACCGAATACAATGATGCTCTTCTTGTAGTTGAAAATGCTAACATTGGTTGGGCAGCAATTCAACAAATTATTGATAGAGGTTATCCAAATCTTTATTATACATATAAAGAAGATGGCTATACCGATCCATCCGTTCATATTCCAAAGGGATATGATCTAAAAGATAAATCACAAATGGTTCCTGGATTTACTACAAGTGCTAAAACAAGACCGCTTCTAATTTCAAAGTTGGAAACATATTTTCGTGAAAGATTACCAATAATAAAATCATCACGATTAGTTCAAGAGCTATATGTTTTTGTTTGGAACGGTTCAAAGGCAGAGGCACAACAAGGATATAATGATGATTTGGTTATGTCATTCTCTATTGGTCTTTGGGTTAGAGATACTGCACTTAAACTTCGTCAAGAAGGTTTATTAAAGACACGAATGAGTTTGGATTATATGAGTAAATCAAATATGCCACATAAAACTTCATATCAATACGGTGATGATAAAACTGGTTGGAACATGACTGTAAATGGTAGTAACGAAGATCTAACATGGTTAATAGAATAACTTTTACAATTTTTCCTACATATTTATATTAAGTTTATATTACTAAAAATAGGTGACAAATGGTCCAGAATAAATCATTATTTGACAGATTAAAAACTCTTTTTTCTACAAATGTTGTTGTAAGAAATGTTGGCGGCAAAAAGTTAAGAGTTGTAGATACTGCCCGTTATCAAGCAGATGGAAACCCACATACATCAAAAGTCATTGATAGATACGGCAGATTACATGGAACAAAAGGAACTCCAATATCCGTATACAATCAATACAATTCATTCTCAGCAACAAAAATAGATCTTTATACCGATTACGAGGCGATGGACACCGATGCTATCATATCATCTGCACTTGACATTTATTCAGATGAAAGCACTCTTAAAAATGATACTGGTGATGTTTTAACTATTAGAACTGATAATGATAATATCCGTAAAATTCTTCGTAATCTTTTTTATGATGTTCTAAATATAGAATATAATTTGTGGCCATGGATTCGTAACCTTTGCAAATATGGTGACTTTTATTTGTATATGGATGTAAAGGATGAATTAGGCGTTACTAATGTTGTGCCATTTTCACCATACGAAATGCAAAGAGAGGAGGGAACTGATCCAGAACATATTTACATGACAAAGTTTATCTACGAAGGTCCTCTCGGCAAAGGTGAGTTTCAAAATTATGAGATAGCTCACTTCCGTTTACTTGGTGATACAAACTTTTTACCATATGGTAAATCAATGTTAGAAGGAGCAAGAAAATTATACAAACAACTTCTTCTTATGGAAGATGCAATGTTGATACATCGTATTATGCGTGCACCCGAAAAACGTATCTTCAAAGTTGATATTGGTAACATACCACCTGCAGAAGTTGATCAATATATGAACAACCTTATGAATAGAATGAAGAAAACTCCACTTGTAAATGAACAAACCGGTGACTATAATCTTCGATTTAATATGCAAAATCTTTTGGAAGACTTTTATTTACCTGTTCGTGGAGGTCAATCTGGAACATCTATTGAAACACTTGCTGGATTACAATATGATTCAATTCAAGATATTGAATATCTGAAAAGTAAAATCTTTGCAGCTCTCAAAGTTCCTAAACCATATTTGGGCTACGATGAAAGAACAGAAGGCAAGGCAACTCTTGCAGCTCTTGACATTCGTTTCGCTAGAACAATAGAGAGAATACAAAGAATTGTAGTTTCTGAATTAACAAAGATTGCAATTGTTCATCTTTATTCACAAGGATATGAAAACGCTGATTTGGTAAACTTTGAATTGAGTTTAACTGGTCCTTCTATCATATATGAACAAGAGAAAGTTGCTCTTATGAAAGAAAAAGTGGACTTGGCGGGAACACTAATAGAAAAGAAACTATTTTCAATGAAATACATATATTCAAATCTATTCAATCTTTCAGAAGATGAAGCTGAATTTGAAAAGAATGAAGTTCTCGAAGATATTAAACATGCATTTCGTCAAAAACAAATTGAAAATGAAGGTAATGATCCTGCTGTAACAAAAGAATCGTTTGGAACACCACATGATATTGCAAGCATGCAAATCCGTGGTGGAGGAAAAATGATAACAGATAATGAAGTTCCAGAAGGTGGATGGCCTGGTGCAGGTAGACCTGCTAAAAATCTTGATTACGGAACTGATAATAGTCCTTTTGGTAGAGATCCAATTGGAAAGAAAGATATTGGTAATACATTAAAGGTAAATAATTCACCAAAAGTAAATTACAAAGGAAATTCACCACTATCACTTGAAAATCGTGATATAGGTAAATTAATAGATAGTATGTCTGGCATAAAGGTTAAGACAAAAAAAATAATATCAGAAAGTCTTAAACCATCTATTAAACAAGAAAATGAATCAAATTTACTGAATGAAAACAATTTATTAGATGAATTGTAAAATTGCCTATATTTATTCTATGAAAGTGCACATAAACAGGTATAAGGAACAATGAAGAAAATTAAACATTCAAAATTCAAAAATACTGCAATGTTGTTTGAGTTATTGACTCGTCAAATAACATCAGACATAATTTCATCTAATGAATCGGTAGCAATACAGATTCTTAACAAATACTTTAATAAGAATACAGAACTTATTAAAGAGTATAAACTCTATAAAACACTTTTTGATGAAAAATTAAAGTCTGAAACAAAGGCAAATATGTTGATAGAGGCAGTATTAAAAGCAAGACGTGGCTTAAACAAAAATAAATTACAGAATGAGAAGTATGAATTGATAAAGGCAATCAAAGAAAATTTTGATATTGACTCTTTTTTCCAAACAAAAGTTCAAAACTATAAACTTCTCGCATCTGTTTACAAAGTTTTTGAATATAATGAATTGGAAAATCCTGTTGAAATAACAAAATCACGTATAACAATACTTGAAAACATAACATCAAGACAAAAAAATTCGGTAATAACAGAGGATGTTGCTATTGCACAAGAACCAAAAGAAGTGCGTTTACTTGCATACAAGTATTTGGTTGAAAAGTTTAATACAAAATATAGTAACTTATCCGAATCACAGAAGGTTCTATTGAGAGAATATATTGAAAATGTAAGCAATACTAATAACTTAAAATCTCTTGTCCAAACCGAAGCGGTAACTCTAAAAAGATTATTTACAAAAAATATGCACAGAGTAAATGATAAATCTTTGAAAATAAAATTACAAGAAGTTACCGGACTTTTAAGTGAATATGAAAATATAAAGAAGGTAGAAGAAAACCATATATCTGCACTCCTTCGTTATTATAGTTTAATAGACGATTTATCATGGAGTAAATAATGTCAGTTAATGAAATACATCCACATAATTTTCCTGCATCACAAGCAAGTGAATTTGAGAGAAAAGGCCATCCTGGTAAATTCTTAAAATCTATATCATGTGTATCTGGTAGTACAACACATTTCACCGGATCAAATTATGGTGTAGGTGGATTGATTGTTGCTTCCGGATCAACGGGCACTGCATCTTTATCTGCTGGTGGTGATATACCACTAGTTATATTTGCTGGATCACAGAGAATTATTGATTTATCGCTTTCATCTGTCAAAGTAGATTCTGGAACAGTTTATGCTTTAATAAAAAATCAACTTGTTAGATAAGGTAATATATGAATGTTGAATCTTTCATAAAAAAACTTAAAGAGTCCGAAGAATATCGAGAATTTGCAGAAGAATTGTCATTAGATGAAATGAGCACGACTGCTTCTGTTCCTGGATATGAAACTCCCAACGCTTTTGCTAAAAGTGAAGAAGACTTTGAAGAACATAACAAAGAGACTGCTGAAGTTTATGGGTATAAAATAGTTCCTAAAAAGTCTAAAAAAAATTTTGAGTCTGTTTACAAACAGGCAATGAGTGTTATTTCGGAAGGAACATATAAAGAATTTAGAACTGACGAAACCAGAAGCTCAAATAGAAAGATAAATGATTCTATCAAGAATATAAACAGAACAATTTACGAAGTTGAAAGAGTTGTTGAACATGCATTAAGACTAAAAACTGAAATGAATGTTGATCAAAGAACTCTTTGGGGTGAATCAATGAGTAGATTGCGTAAAATATCAGAAAGAATAAATAGAATTACAAAAAAAATAAACGAATTAGGTGCTTAAAATGAAAGAACTACTCGTAGATACTATGCTTTTTAACGTAAATCCAAAAATGATTACCGAATCTGAAAAGAAAAACGGTGGTAAAGTCATAGTATCAGGAGTATTACAGAGAGCTGAAGCAAAAAATCAAAATGGTAGGGTATATCCTAAAAAGATTTTGATGCGTGAAGTGAAAAAATATGCAGAAACAAATATAAAAGAAAATCGTGCTCTCGGAGAACTTGACCATCCAGATTCATCTGTAATAAATTTACGTAATGTTTCTCATAATGTTCTTGGTGTTGAATGGGAAGGTAATGATGTTGTTGGTAAAGTAGAAATACTACCAACTCCATCTGGAAATATACTAAAACAACTTCTTGGTGCAGGTATTCGTCTTGGAATATCATCAAGAGGATTGGGTTCAGTAGAAGAAATATCAGAAGGAACAGTAGAAGTGCAAGATGATTTTGAATTGATTGGTTGGGATTTTGTTTCCAATCCATCAACTCACGGTGCTTTCATGTATCCACAAGGAATGAATGAAGGACTAATTACGGAAGCAATTTCTACATCAACTATTGCAAAAATTGATCCTAAAATAAATCGAATACATAGTAATATAACAAGTATTATATGTGAAATTGGAAATGTTTGTGAATGTATATTTGAGGGAAAATAAATATGCCAGCACTTTCACAACAGCAACAGAAAATTATGGGATTGGCTCTTGCGTATAAAAGAGGAAAAGTTCCTACATCCGATGTGAGTAAATCTATAAAAGATTTGGCATCATCTATGTCTGAAAAAGAATTAGAAAAATTTGCAAGCACAAAACACGCTGGTCTTCCTAAAAAAGTTGGTGAAACAAAAACAACAATAACAAAAGAAGAAATGAATAAAATTGTTGCTGATGCTGTCCAAGAAGTAATGAATGAAAAATTCAGCACAAAAGTTCTAACATCAGAACAAAAAAAACAATATATTGAGGCAATCTCAAGATACAACGAATACCGTTCAGTAGTTCATCGTTCAAAATCACTTCCAGAAATTGTTTCAGAGATTAAAAGAATGGTTGAATTTGCAAGTAAGAATATGGTTGAGGAATCCGGTGATTGGTTTGAGGGTGTATCACATCGAAGAAACTCAAAGAGACTAAAAGAATCTGTAAATGAATTTCAAAAAATATCAGAAAAAATAGTTAAATTACAAAGAAACTTGGAGTCTATCTACGAAAACATAGGTAAACAACTAGGTTCGTTTTACGAAATAAAAAATAAATAAAGGAATGTGTTATGTCAGACAGAGTTTATACCAGTTCAAAACCTGCGCATGTAAAAGTTAAAGCAGGCGGCATGAATGTAGATACGATGATTAAAGTTTTCAAACGTAAAGTAAAAGAAGCCGGTATTCTTGAAGAATATAAAAATCGTATGGAATATATTAAACCATCAAAAAGAAAATCTGAAAAACAAAATGCTGCTATAAGAAGACAACGCAAAATTGACGTTGAAAATATTTAATGGAGATAACATGGACTTTTCTAGTCTTACAAAACTAATCCGCAAAGAAAAACGGAAAGTTAATGAAAATCTGGAATGGTCTTTTTTATTATACGAAGATGAAGAAAAACCAAAAAGTGAAGATCCAGACAAAATGCTTGTGGTAAATAAAGAAAGTGGAAAATCTTATTACATAAGCAAAAAAAGTTTTGATCCAGCAAAGCATCAAAAATCTGCACCAAAAGAAGAAAAACCAAAAAAAGAAGAAGAAGAACCTGCAGCTGAAACTCCTGCTGAAACACCGGCAGAAACTCCTGCCGAAACACCGGCAGAAACACCGGCAGAAACTCCTGCCGAAACACCGGCAGAAACTCCTGATGAAACTCCTGCCGAAACACCGGCAGAAAAACCAAAAGAACCAAATGAAGAAAAAACAGGATTAAAAACCGTTGGTTTCTTGAATAAGATTGATGTTCAAAAGTTAGATATAAAGGCGGATAGTTTATATCCAGAAACAAGAGATAGTTTATTACAATATGATTACGAAGATATAATAGATATGTATGATTTATCAACAGATGATGATAAAATAAAATTTTCAAAATTGTATAAAAAAATAGAGTCAATAGCAGTATCAAAGCATAGTTTAATAAGTAAAGGAAAATTAGACACACAAACAATAATGGCTTTACAGTATTATTGCATAAATTCTAATAAAATAAATAATATAATTAGATTTTCAAAACCTTCTATGAGTAAAAAAGAAATTGAAACTCAAATAAAATTAGGTAAACCTAAAGAAGGCGATGAAAGAGAAAAAAAATATAATAGTGCTATGAATGCATTTACCATATACGAAATGGATTATGCATTTTCGGAACAACCACAAATGTTAAATAATAGTATAGTTTCATATAAATCAGTTGAAAGTAAAGAAGTATTACAAATGTTTGTAGATGAAACTCAATGGATAGATAAATCATTTGTAACTACATCATTAAATCCGCTTATATGTGAAGGAACCGGTAAAAAAAGAATGCCACTTTTTGAATTTTTTATTCCAGCTGGAACATCTATTTTAACTTTACCATGTCATTCAAATGATTATTGCCATGAAACAGAAGTAACATTACCAAGAAATTGTAGATATACTATTCAAGGATTTAACGATACAAGAAATATCTATAAAGTATTAGTGGAGCAAAACTATGGCGGATGAAAAAAAAATAGATACAAAAGACAGAGATAAAAGATATATTTATACTGAAAATGATGTAAAATCAATTTTTCAATATGGTCCTACCGAAAAAAATATACAAAAAATAGAAAAAAAATAACTTACCGTATACTTATACTTACATAATACTCTATTCGTTATAGAGTCCGATATTATTTTTTATTGCAATTAGTGTTTCAAATAACACTAAAAATAGTTGGAGATTTTTATGAATGATTTATTGAAAGAAGCGATTGCAGATGCTAAAGCCGTTAAGGAAGTGGCATTGGCAAATGCTAAACTCGCATTGGAAGAGGCATTCACTCCGCGTTTGCAGTCTATGCTTTCCAAAAAGTTGGCAGAAGAGGCAGAAGCCGAGGAGCCAGTTGAGGAAGCTGAGGGTGAAGAAGAAGCACCCGTAGAAGAATACGGATTTGATAGCGAAGGTGACGATGAAGAACCTGCTATGGAAGAAGGCGAAGGCGAAGAAGAAGAAAAGGTTGAAGAAGCCGAAGAAGAAGAAAAGATGGAAGAAGGCGAAGATGAAGAAGAACCAATGGATGAAGAATTGATGGAGATTATTCGTCAATTAGAAGAAGACATTGATTCATCAGACATCGGAACAGGTGATAATAAAAAACCATCTCCAGTTGCATCTGATGACAGCACAGAAGATAAGGGTGAGAAACTTGTTCAACTTGTTGAAGAAGAAGATGAAGACTCTGAAGAAGTTGCTGAAATCAAAGAAATTCTGCGTGCTCTTCGTGAAGAAGAAGAAGGTGAAAAAGCTGAAGAAAAAGTTGAAGAAGGTGAAGACGAAGAAGAAGTAGACATCAAAGAAGTTTTGCGTGCT
>SXGQ01165421.1_pt1 | contig 12409 bp, 30 predicted proteins | sample 3178371 | NCBI WGS metagenome assembly SXGQ01 (sample SAMN11356859, study PRJNA531348) | freshwater metagenome | isolation source: freshwater sample F1-20 | place: China: Fuxian Lake, Yuxi | collected 2017-12-25
CATTTTATCCGTGACGGATTTATCTCCATCATTAATAATTTCTCCAAGAGCTTCAACTTCAAGAAGAACAAAATCTTCTGAATGAGGATAATAATTCAAAACATCTGACATATTCTGACAGAAGTGAAATCCATGAGCACAGATCTCCAACTTATTGATACTGTACGTCTTACCTACTTCATAGGTAAGATCCATACACTTCATGTTTTTTGTTGCTTTGTATCCTTTCATAATTAATTTTATCAGAGTTCCTTGTTATAAATCATTTTTCTTGAAGAGATGATAATATCAGAAGCGAAATCAATGTCAAACTTTAAATCAACTTCGCTGTTTTTGATTGAGGTTTCCAATGCTTCCAATTCGTGTAATACATTTTCTTTCAATTCTTCACAGGTATATCCAGAGGGATCGGTTTTAAGAGCCATTAACCAAGCATGAAGAGTTGGAGAATGTTCCTGAATATTCACCATATAAACTCCAGTATCAAAAAACCGAATGCCAACACGGATCAAACGGAAGATCTGAACAAAGTTCTTGGGGCTGAAACCGTACTTCTCAACATCAGATTTACGTTTACCACCAAGTTGACCACTACGTTCTCCAGTTGCCAATCTCAACTCACTATGAACATAACCTCGGATGGAACTCTTTAGTTTTTCACTGTCAATGAGACTGTATCTATTGCTTCGGATTTGATCAAAGAATGGGTGTTTATAAGTGAAAGAGGAATCGGGAGCAAACAACATTTCCATTACCTGAGTGTTGGTCTTCTGTAGGAGTCTCAGATAATGCCCAATTTCATAGTAAGTAGCGTCTTCTGTATGTCCGTTATAAGGTGACAACACAACACTATCCATTGTATTAAACCCAGCGATATATTTCTTATCAGTGGCTACATAAATACCACGATAATCAACATCGCTGCTTGGAGTGTTTAGTCCATATAAAGTGGAGCCTCCAACCAAGGAGGCTACAACTTTACCAGCACAGGGTTTTAAATAAGTAGATTCTAGTTTTTTCAGGTCCATAGATAAGGGCTGTATTTTACAATGGTGGTCATGGCCCACATGTCTTTATCATCCAACAGTTGCCAATGGGCAAGCATGTCTTCAGTATTCTCAAAGGTCTCACGATCTTCTAAAGTTTTACGTTCTTCTTTTAGGTAGACATAAACTTCTCGGAGATCATTGTTTACAGTTGTAGTATGATCATAATACTCCTGAGAGATATGACCTTCCTTGAGATCCTGTTCATAGAATGAAGCATCTCGTAGACCCTGTTCTTCTTCCACATAATGAATCAAACAAGCAAACAAAACATCCTTGATTAGCTCGGGTTTGTCGATCCATGTATTGGGGATATGCTTTCTCAACCACTTTTGGCGGGGATTGAAAAAAGCAGCAATACTGTATTGTAGATCCTTCCAGAAATATCGGCTGAATAGTCGCTTGCAATTCATAATTAATTGTATCAGTGTTCCCTTGTGAACTAGATTCTACTCTAGTGTGTTATTCATAAACAATGATGGTCTTTTCTACAGGGAAGACTTCTTTGAACACAGCATCTCCATATTCATAAGGACGTTCATCCTGTAGTTCTGTAGCTCCCTTTCTATAAGTTGTCTTAAAAAACTTCTTATCACTGAGACGTTGATAAACATCTTCATATAAGATGCTCCATCGACTATTGTCTACAATTTCACTTGTGACTAGTTCAAAGTCTTCGTGATCTTCATACAAAATACGACGACCTTCTTCACCATTTAGTATAAGCGTTACTCTATCAGTCATGATTATCGTAGGTTTCAGTTTCAATACCATCCTTGGTGATACGGACAATGACATGGTTTCCAATGAGTTCTTCCCAAACATCATTGTCAAAGGAATTTAGAAATTCCTTAACATCATTGACCATGGCATCGATTTCCTTATCACCATCAACCCAAGTTCTGTCCTTGTAATTGTTGCTGTATTGCCACTTGCCAACCTTATCCCAAATAAAAGAATCTCCTTGTCGAATAGGGAACATGCCACACATCACATAACTCTCCTCGTCCCTGTTTAGGAACTCATCGAGACATTCATCTTCATTATATCCATTGATATAAGGATAATCAGTGTATGCTGAGAATCTACATTCATCACCATCATTAAAGTATGGGGAATATGCTGTAAACCCAAAGGAATCTAGTAGAGGATGTCGTTCAAAAAGTTCCTTAACTCCTTCGTGGAACATAGCCTCTGCTGTCTTCTGATAGTCCTTCTTTAGTTCTGCTAGTTTTTGCTTAATGTGTTCTGTGTTCATATATTTTTTAATCGTAATAAGTTGGTCCAAGTGTTTTTCTGTGTGGTTCTACTAAGGGTCCAACGAAAGTTTTAGAACCATCATTCACAACAGGATTAATGGGGTTTAGTTTACCTCTTGTGCTTTCTTGTTTTGTGTTTTGGAAGGATGATGGTATTCCGTTACCATTACCCATCCAATCTTGATATTTGAGATGTTCAAGATAATCCTGAGCAGAGGGAATAAAACGATTGCTGAAGTCATCGAGAATATGTTGTTCTCCAACGTCTCGAACGCTCACAGTCTTGCCATCACTGTTAATGATATTGGGAAAGGAGTTTCCAATGGGAGGAGCACTGTTAGTGAACTTGACTCGTTCAAGTACTTCCTTAATGAACCAAGCATTATGGGTTAGAGCACGATGGACATTAGTGGGGAAAGCTCCCTTAGAGCAATCCATGAAGTCATGGATCTCAAAATAATCTTCAGGGGTTCCACCAAATTTCTTAGCGGAGATTTGAGCGTGAATCCAAGGTTTCATATGTGTTTATCTTAGTTTAGTGTGTTATTATTGTATCAGAGTTCCATTATGTTATAGAATTTGAAATAAACGGGTTTCAAATCATAAGTCTCCAAGGTTTTCATTACCTCTCGCTGTTCTTCTCCACCATCATTTAAATAAAATGTTTCATATTCACCAGTAGGTTCTTTATGGAACCTCTGATAATATAAAACAACAGAATTTTCATCATCATGATGTTTGTGGATATCGTCGTTGAAGATTTTCCTCAAAAGTGGGAAACAAAAAGGACCATTATAAAATCCTACAGTTTGCTTTTCAGCATTAAAATGAATACCACTTTTTGTGTGATAAACGTAAGAATATGAAAAATCTTCCTCAAGAGAAAACTTAGACACAATCTTATCATTCGTTACCAGTTCAACAAATTTTTCCCATTTCATATTAGTATGCTTCTTTAGTTATGATTTTCATCTTCTTTAAACAGTTTATCAATCTCCTTTAATTGTTCAAGCACAGATTCGTGATTCAAGGAAATATTTCGGGCAATGTAGATTTTGTTACAAATCTCCTTGAGGGTCATCAACTGCTCCAGCGAATCCTTTTGATTAATTTTCATTTGAAAGGTCCGAAATTATTCATAATAAAATGAAAAATAAGCCCTATGATTAGCCATATAATAAAAAGAAAAGCGATAGGGGTTACTATCCATAACCAGCCTGACTGGCAAATACAATGCTCGTTAAATAACCAATTTATAATATCAATTAAAAAATCTTTCATACTGCTTCAAAACTATGATAGCTAAAAAATGGGAGATTTCGTTCTTCATCATAAACGGGAATTTCTTCCAACCAAACATAAGTAGCTGAAGAAGCTACTCGTACTTTTTTGATGGTGTATTCTTTACCGACTTCAAGTAGTTTCTGATCTTCTACAAGATTAGTGAACCAATGAATTTTAATTGGTTTTGTGAATTTTACTTTAGTTCCTACTGGTAGTGTTTTCATGGTATAAATTGATTTATTAGTTTAAGAAGAAAAATAGTCGCTGCTAATAGAGCAGTACAAACAACACAAACCATCTGACAAAAGAAAATGTTTTTATCGCTCTTCATCTTCGTCTTCGTTTTTATTATCTAGATGTTCCATTTTATATTGAAAATTCAATTTCGGTCTGATCTTGTCTGGTTTATTTGTGTAGTCTGGAGCATCAATGTCATACATAAACATTCGAATGCCTCCACACTCTACCCATTCTCCTTCTCGTTCAGTCATCGGTCGATCAGTTCGGGGTTGGATAGGATGTTACCAAGGACTTCGGCCTTTGTCCAGTCAAAATTTCCATTTTCGTCGAGTTTCGCTCGACCCACAGGGTTCAAGGCTCCTGCTTCCATTTTCACGAACTTGCTGCCATTGATAGAACTGTAAATGTATGGTCGGGTGAAACTACCTTCATAAAAATCAAAAACATACAAACTAGTAATGTATAGATCTTCAGCTAGTTTAGCGGGTTCATCGAATTTTACAATGTCACCTTCGTAGATCTCTTTACCATTCTTATCTTTTAGACCTATGTATTGTTGGATGATAAACCCTCCATCCAAGTGTTGTTTATAAGTGAAGGTAGCTATTCCACTTTCATCGACTTTCATTGATGAAAGATAATTACGTTGAGATATGTATTTTTTGGCTAGAGTATCCCAGATACGAAATTTCAGTTCTCTCATTGCTTCAGTAGTTCGCCGTTTTCAAATATATTACCAGCCACTTCATAAAGGTCAAACCAAGATCCGACATTTCCTCCATTTTCTTTTGTGTTCTTCCAAGCACCGTTAGCTTCATCCCAAAACACCTCGTAATAAATTGTAGCTCCCAGAGGTTCATATTTTAGAATATCACCTTCATAAATCTCTTTTCCATTTTTATCTTTAATACCAGTGTATTGTTGAGGTACAATGATACTATCAGAAAAGTCTATAGGATCATCATATGCTCCAGCTTCATAGTCATAGGATACAAGTTTACCTTCACCGTCAACGGCATACTTACCAGCAGGTTGAAACCTACGAGCTAGTTCATTCCAAAATCTAAATTTAATTGTTCTCATGATTTTTTATTTTTTGCTAAGAAAGCAGCCAAAGATTTATGGCCTTGTAAACGATGTGATGTTGGGATTTCCCCACGGATGAATTCATATTTCTGGTTTGTTTGTAACTCCTTGGCTGGTTTATTGAACCAGCATGGCCCAAAAATGTCATCAACACGAACCCATTTAACATTATTCTCTGGAAGTCCACTATACAAATTCTCAAAAGAATAAAAATCAGAATACCCGCTCATTGTATTAAGACTCAATGGCCTACACCAATCACTGGATTTGACATGATCATCAGGCTCTAGCAGTTGTAATGTTTTCATTAGTTTACTTTGATTGTTTGTTTGGAAATTGTATCGATTACCTGACCATCACACAACAGTCGATGTTCATATCGTTGATTATAATGAGCTTTTAACATGGCCCATGCTCCTTCAGCAAACGATTTTCTCATATAAGAGAATCCCACTATCTTACTCCATTTGTCAATGGGAGGAGGCATGTAGAACTCAATGTCGTAGTATTTTTGATTGCTCATTCTAGTAGTTCAGGATTTTCCATGATGTTGCCAATGATCTCGTATCTATGAGACGCTCCTGTTAATTCTTCGATATCGTCGTATCGTTTATGATCATATGACCAACAAAAACTTGGACGAAAATATAATATTTCTCCAATATATTCTCCATCTTCTACAAGAGAACTTTTAAATATTCCTTTTGATATTTCAATTGATTCTGTGTGACATCTACTGTATTTGACAATATCACCTTCGTAAATCTCTCTACCGTTCTTGTCTTTAAAATCAGTGTATTGCTGAACGACGTATTCCTTACCACCAGATCCGTTTTGAAGGTTATGAAATTCACCCTTCAAAGAAAGAACATAATGACCTTGATAATCACTATCACATGTAATAAATCGTTCTTCTAGTTTATCCCAAACACGAAATTTTAGTTCTCTCATTGTTTTAATAGTTCTGGATTTTCAAAAATGTTGCCAACCACCTCACACCAGCGTGTTGATGGTTGAATTGCTTCGTATAGATAATCAACAGATGCTGGCAAATCACCAACTTCAACGACTTTATAAATCAATTGTTTTTCATAAAATTCCACAAATCGGAGTCTTGGAAAAGCGGTTTCTTGATCGTAACTCATGCCCCACTTTACAATATCACCTTCATAAACTTCTTTACCATTTCGGTCTTTCATTCCAGTGTATTGCTGAACAACCATGTCCATATGATAACTCATACGACCACCATATTGAGGTAAAATACCTCCTTCAATTTTTAAAGAGATGAACTCCTTATCATTTTTACCAAATGAAGAAAGGAGAAATTTTTCGCCATCCCAAACACGAAATTTTAGTTCTCTCATAGTTTTTCTTCTAATGGTTTAAATAAAGATTGAAAAGTGTCGATAGTTATTTTGGCACATAGAAATGATTTAACGGATGTTAGTTTAACCTTCCCTTCTGAGAAGTCCATATAATCCAACTTCATTTCTGATGGGATCACATCTTCATACTCATGATTGGATAGTCGAGGGTTGATTGGGGTGTATATATCACCAATGATCAAAGGGAAATAAGGTTTCATTTTAATTTATTTTTAATGTAGTCGTAACTCAATCCGATTATAACACCAACAAACCAGAAAATCAATACCAACCATTTAATAATCGTCTTCATCAATATTCAGTCCACACTCTTTACATTGATCCCATAGCATTCCAATTCCGCTCCCTTGCCAGTCTCCTTGTTTACGGAAATGACAATAACCATTGTTTTGTTTTGGGAAATCTACAATCTTATCCCAGAACGGACAAGTCTTTCTAATGACAGTCCCATCTTCGAGAGTCTTGACACTGTAACAATATTCCCCTTCAGGAATAAGTTTTAGAGCTTGATCAGGAGTGAGTTCAACTTGATTCAAGGAAGGAGCGTCTCCATCAGCAAGTTCGTAAAATTCATTGATGTGTTCGAAGATTGTAGCGGGATCTGCTCCAATGTCAAGCAATTCTTGCTTGGAAGCGTAAGTGTAGTAAATGTCAGTAGTCACCTTTGTCTAGTTTTAGTTTCTTTTCGAAAGCAGCTTTACACTGTTTAATCACATCAGGCCAATGTTTTCCGTTTAGAGACTCGCTATCATCGATAACGTTCTTAACAGCATCAGCTAATTCATCAATTACATATGCTTCTCGGACTGTAGCGTTGGTTTGTAAGTCTTCTGAAATATCACAGTAATTACCACACAACATCATAGCCAATTCTCCATCCAGAAGATAGGCCAATTCAATTGGATTATATTCATTAATATTATTGGCCTCTGCCCATTTTTTGAGCATGCTTTTAAATGATGCTGCTAGATACTCGGCATCATAATTGAGTGTCAGGATTTTAGTATATAGTGGTTTCATATTAAGGTTAGCCCATCACTGGTAAAAATACAATTTCAACAGATTCCACCCTTTCAAAGTAGCCCTCCCATCTTGGATAAGATGTTGCACTTTTGGGATGATCACACCATTTATCAGTCCACCCATCCCCATTTTCGATAACATCCTTGGCCTCTAATGCTTCTTCAGGATTTTCTGTGATGAAGGCAATGGCAAGATTACCATATGAACTCCCAAAGCTATCTCCAGTGCTGTATGTCACAACAACAATGTAAACATATGGAGCATTGTATACCTCATCTGGAACCTTACAAGCTGTGAAATTATAACCATTTAGCAGTTTGGAGTTTCTGGAGACCTTGACTACAGAATTATCATACTTCTGTTCCCATTCACCGAATGGCTCACCATCATGATAATCACGTACACATGAAGATGTTTCTTCAACAAAAAGTTCTTTACGAGTATCGACAGGAGGTGGAGTTAGTTTTTTAGGAGTTTTCATACAACTTCATCAACAATGTCTTCCTCAGCAAACCAAATAGTTTCATCTTCTTTGGGAAGATCAAACCCATACCAATACTCAATGGAACCATCTGAGTTCTCATTCTTTTCAATCTTACCATTACATACACCATCCCCGAAATAATCATTATAGAAAAACGGGCCTTTGTAATGGATTCTGTATTTCTTTCCTTTGATTGGTTTCATAATTTATTTTAATCGTCGTCTTCCTTTGAAGGTTCTTCAGCATAATTGTATCCTGACCAGCTGTCAACACCTGCTGATTCCAGACATTGTAGAAAATTAGAATCTTTTTCGAGATCTTCAATATACTTGATGTATGGTTTTGCTAGATCTTCATTGAGAACTTGTTTGAGGATTTTGATAATATCGTCTTTCATAATTTATTTTATTAGAGTTTCTTAGAGTAGAGGTAGATGATCAGTGATTCCTTCAAACTTATTGTCGTAGTGAGGTCCAATGGCCACTGCTGTTTTGGTTTTCACTCCATTGAATTCAGTCAGTCCGTTGTCCTCCACTATATGGGAGATTAAACCAGAGTCAAGAGCTTTTTGATGAACTGCTACAAGTTCTTCTTCGCTGTTCACATAGACACAGATCTTACGGAAGGAATTTCGGAGCCAATGAGCAATTTCGTTCACATGATCTTCGTTTACCTCAGTCATGAAATAATAAACAGGTTTCAATCCTGTTCCAAGATTACAATATAGTCCACCTTGTTTGGTGAGGAATGCCATGCTGGCGTGACTTCCTTGGGCGATCATTTTTCCCTTCCTCATGTTGAGATCTTTTCGGATGACTATTACCTGCTTCGTGTTCATGCTGCTAATTTACTCTAGTGTGTTATTGATGACGAGGACTTTCTCCCAATTGATAAATTCTTTTGTATTCTTATTTCTGAATTTTGAAATGTCCAGCATTCACTGGTTTCATCCAAAAACACGACCCATAAAAGATCGTGTTCTTGAGAATAATCAATTAGAAAATGAGCGAATCCCTTGCCCCTCGGGGTTTCCAATGGGATTGTAGGATTCAATTGCAATATCATGTTTGATTGAGTCTATATAGGAGATGGCTAAATTCTGCCTCAATTTCATCGCAAATATTTCTCAGGTCTCCTGAATCATTTGCAACAGAATTCAAATACTCTACGACTTCTTTTTTAAGATTTCTATAAAATGCAATCAATCCGCCAGAATAAGATGTGAGTGTGACCTTGTATGATGCATCGGTTGTTGGAAATCCGCGTGAACCATAATAAAGCTCTATGAAGGTGTCGAATAATGCATCCAGCTTTTCATAAGCAGTTCCCAACGCTTTGTGTTCAGCGAAGCTATTGGTTTGCCAGTGATGGATTTTCAAAGAGTTTAATACAGTGAAAAATACAGTTAAGTTTAGTGTCATATTATTATTGTTTGTGTCGTTCTGTTAAGAAATTTTTTACATCTTCTTCAAATGTGTCATCTGGAAAATTAACTCCATAATAATCCCTAATCTTGAGATAATTAGTATCTTCAGTTTTACCAATTCCGATAAAATTGATCTTTGTTTGATTCTCTCGTCTAGGAAGATTATCAATCAGTACATTATCTTTATGAGCATAGATATGAGGATCTACTTCAGTATAATATCCACTATAGGCTGTGGAGAACCCACGACGGTGCTTTGCTTGATCTTCTCTTGCAAAGATGTATTCCGGTTTAAAACCCCAACCAGCGAGACGATTAACTTCTAATGCATAATCTCGGGTAGCGGTGGTTAGAATATGAACGCGATCTTCACCAACTAGATCTCGGCTAAACTGGATTAGATCCTTGGAGCAAGGTCTAACAATAGTGTAATATAATCCACCATCATCCAAATCGAGAATGATATGCTCCTGATTTGGAGGACTCATTGATGTATGGATTAGAGTCTCATCAATATCCCAATAAATTCTGTTAATCATTTTGTGTAATCTCCTTTAATACGTTTTTAATTTCTACCTGACCCCAGCGATTGGCGCTGTGAACGTAAACTTGAACATTAGGTTTACCAGCCTTTTTCCATTTGTCAACAAAATATTCAGCACAATGCTTTCCTGTCTTTGTTGAGAGATTGGCATAATCAATATATCCGTTTTTAGAAACAAAGTCAAAATAATACTTCATGTGTTCTTCACAAAGATCGTGATCAAAGCTAACCATGCTTGGAATTCCAAACTTATCAATGAATTCACAGAAGTCTTCATAGTTTCGGACAATGCTCCATTCACAACTAGCGGTATTGGTCTTATCTAACATTTTAACCCTCTCGGAATAAATCCATGCATCCTGCGGCATTCGGATATCGTCAAGGAATAACTTCAAATTATTGTTCATTGTTCAAGGTAGGTAAATCTTCTTCTGGAATAAAATGACATGTTACAGTGGATTCATTAAATCTACGGTGGAATTCAGACTTTGAAATAGGTGTATCCATAGTTATACCATCATGATATCTCCAACCATCGGGATCTAAGATTGTGTATTTTCCATAGTTTAATTCCTTGAGCCAATCCCATGCAGATTGCTTCTTGAAAATATTGTCCCAGTTTTTTCTACCTTGTTCCGATAGAGCTTTGGACTTTATTTCATCTCCTGTTACGTCGTTTCTAGTTGCCATTTTTTAATTCTATATATCGGTCTAACGAGCTATTTAAAGCCAGTGCATAATTAAGATATTTGATAGTGTGTTCTTCACACTTAAATACTTTGTTTCTAAATTTATACGTTTTCTTTTTCATACCAAGGATCGTGTTTGTCTCTCCATTCTTCAATTAGTTTTTCAATATTGTTTATAATCTTAATGTAGTCGCTTTGATCAGAAATCGCTGGCTTATTGGCAATCTGATCAGAAATGTCATCAACCAGTCTTTGTGTCGGTGTCGGACTTTCTTTTCTAGATTTTGTCATTTTTTCCTTAACTTTTCTAGAACCTTCTTCATAACGACGACGTTTTTCCTCCACCTCTTCATCCGTAAGTTTGACAGGTAGAACTTTACCAGTGCATTTTACATCAGTAACTTTACCGTTTACTACTGTGGCTTTGTAATGTACGTTACCAGTTTCAAATGCAATTGAATTTTGGTAATCATAATCTTCATGTTGGTAATATTGGTAGAATATGATTTCCTTGGTAAAATCACAAGGCACCCATTCAGAAGAAAGAGTTTTGAAATGGCCTCCTAAAATTGACTCATCCTCAACCCATTCATATTCTGATTTTTCCTCATACATTTGACCATCTGAAGCAATTTTATACTTCACCATAGCCTGTGCAGGGGTGCATTTGGATTGAATATTTGTAAATTCGAGATCCTCTGGAAAATCCGGTAGAGGTATCTCTGAAATGATCATGTCAAATAGTCCCATAATTGTATTTTTTCTTGTAAAATTTTATTGTTTCCGACAAACCTTTTTCAAAATCGACTAAAGGTGTTTTGTATTTGAAATACTTGCTTTCTATTGCGTAGCGAAGATCGTGTCCCTTGCGGTCCTCGACGAATTCCACTGCGTCCAACAGTTCAACTCTACCATACCCACCCAATTCGTCAAGGATTTTTTGGATCAATTGCAAATTCGACATTTCCACACCACTTCCGATGTTGTAAACACTGCCAGATTGTCCTCTATCAGCAACTTCAAGAACGCATTTATTGTGATCCCTTACGTGAATCCATTCTCTGACATTTCCACCTTTCCCATAAACAGGGATTTTTTCCTTATTTGACAATTTTCTAATGATTGTAGGTATGAACTTCTCATCAAATTGATGATTTCCATAATTATTACAGCATCTGGTAACAATAACGTCAAGTCCAAATGTATGATGATATGAAAGAGAAATTAAATCCGATGCAGCTTTTGATGATGAATAAGGACTTCTGGGATTTAATGGAGAATCCTCATTAAATGGATCTTCATCATAATTCAAATGCCCATAAACTTCATCTGTCGAAATATTAATAACTCTAGGGTTGTGTCTTTGATACTCCAGTACACATTGCATTACATTGGCTGTTGCACCTACATTATTTGTAATGAAAAATGTTGGATCTGAGATACTTCTGTCAACATGTGACTCTGCTGCAAAATGGAAAATATAGTCAAATTTATATCTATTAAAAATAGACTCGATACTTTCTTTTATTGTCAGATCATTTTTATAGAATGAATAAAAGCAATCATTAATTTGTGTAAATTCAACTGGTATTGTATCCTCATCTTTTAAGATTTGTCTGGAACCTATTCCATATTTATCTATATTAATAATATATGTATCTTTATAATTTTCTATAATATATTCTATAAAATTACTTCCAATGAATCCACTTCCACCTGTAACCAGTATGCTTTTTCCATTTAAATCAATCATATCTATTAATATACAAGGGTAATTCCATTTGTCAAATATTTTTTAAGACTAAATATAGTAATGGATGATTACTACGACGATAACTCACTTGACAGAGTTGCTGACAATATAATTGATCAAATCAAAAATCAAGGGAAAAGTTTGAAAAGTATTGAAAAAGACTACCCAGAACTTTCTCCTGATGAGG
>SXGQ01329241.1_pt1 | contig 12407 bp, 6 predicted proteins | sample 3178371 | NCBI WGS metagenome assembly SXGQ01 (sample SAMN11356859, study PRJNA531348) | freshwater metagenome | isolation source: freshwater sample F1-20 | place: China: Fuxian Lake, Yuxi | collected 2017-12-25
CGCGTTTGATCAAAAGTCCCCTCCCCACCCCTCCTCATCCCAAGGCGACCGCCCTGCTCAATCTCGCATCCCTGCTGCTCGCCGCGGCCCTCATCTGCCAACCCACCCCGGCCCCGGCCCCCGCCCCGGCCCCGGAGGGACTTGGGCGGTCGCCAACGCTCCCCGAAGCACCCCCGGTGTCCGAACCCGCGGCCGCGAAGCCCGCTCCGAACGCGCCCGCGCCGGCCGCCAAAGCCGCCCCCGAGATCCTGAACGTTGATGCGCTGCTCGACGCCTTGGAAGGCGCCGACAAGGGGATCACCAACCTGCAGGCGGCCGTCGTCTACGACCGTCGCTTCGCCCTCCAGGGTGATCAGCACGTCCGTTTCGGCACGCTGCTCTTTGAGAGCCAGGCCGCCGGAGCCGACGCCCCTCCGGGGGGTGCTCCACCCCGCCGTGCGTTCCACATCCACTTCAACCGGCTGTTCGTCGACGGCGCGCAGCAGAAGGAGGACGCCGCGTTCATCTTCGACGGCGAATGGCTGGTGGAGAAGGACGCGATCAACAAGATGTTCATCAAGCGGATGATCGCCCCGCCGGGCAAACAGGCCGATCCCTTCCGCATCGGCGATGCGCCGATGATCCCGCTCCCCATCGGCCAGCGCAAGGCGGACATCGTCCAGCGCTACAAGGCCCAGATGCTCGCCCCGCTGGACATCCTCGGCAATGAACCGAGCTACGCCCGGCACGTCGAGAACAGCTACCAACTGCAGTTGGTGCCTCACAACTGGAACCCGCGCGAGCCCTTCCGCGAGATCCGCCTGTGGTACGAGAAGGGCTCGCTGCTTCCTCTCATGTCGCGGACCATCAACCAGCAAGGCGACGAATACTTCGTGCAGCTCGTCAACACCCGCATCAACCAGCAGGACTTCCCCCGCGAACTCATCAACGTCGAGCCGCCGCCGCCCGAAGCGGGGTTCAACATCCAGATCCAGGCCCGCCCCGAAGCGGACCCGATCCCCGTCGACGACAACGCTCCTGTGACCGGCCGCGGCAACGTGACCGGGCCGGCCGTCAAACCCTGAGGTGCGATCGATGCGCTGGAAGCTCGCGTCCCGAGTGCTGGTGGTTGCTGTGATTGGGATGGTCGCGCAAGCCGCATCGGCGCAGAGTCGTCCCGGCGGTGCGGACGACAGCCTGCCCGCGCCCGACATGTCGCAGGCTGTCCTCCGCCTACTCGAAGCCGACTACCTCACCGACGCCGAGCGTGCGCGGGCCCGCATCTTCCATGGGGTATGGACCGCGTCGGACCTCAACAACCCTGCGGCACGGGCCAAGGCATCGCTCATCGCCGGTGTGCTGAACGATCCCAGCCTCGACGATCCCGCCGCCGATGCCGAAGACCGCGCCGAAGCCCGGCTGCTCCGCGGCGACCTGGACGGGTGCCTCGCGCTCCTGGAAGGGGCCACCTCTCCGCGATCGATCCGCATCCGTGCCAGTGCGCTCGAGGAGCTCGGCCGCTTCGCCGAGGCCGATGCCGCCATCGAGCCCATCGTGCAGGCGCTCACCACCCGCCAGGCCGCACCCGCCGAGCTCAACGAGGGTGTGCGGGCGATGATCATCCGCGCCCGCCTGCAGGGCCGCCCCGCCGACGACTACGAACGGATGATCAGCCTGCTCTCACACGTACACCAGACCGTCGACCGGCTGTACTGGCCCGCGATGCTGACCGAGGCCCGCCTCCTGGCCGACAAGGACAACTACACCGACGCCATCAAGGCCGCCGAGCAGGTGCTGACCCTCAACCCCCAGAGCGCCGACGCCTGGCGCCTGATCGGCGAACTCTCCATCGCGTCGTTCAACCTCCCCGCCGCCGACCAGATCGCCACCCGCCTTGACCGCATGGTGCAGCGCTTCAGCGACGACGGCCGCGCGACCAGCCCCTGGGCCGACATCATCCGCGCCCGTGCTCGGATGCGCCAGAACGACCCCGAGCAGGCCTTGGAACTCCTGAGGCGCACGCTCGAACGATTCCCACAGATGCGCGAGGCGCTGGCGATCCACGCCGCCGCCACCGCCATGCTCTACGACTTCCAGAAGACCGACGAACTGCTGGCCCGCTTTGATGCGCTCTCCCCCAAGTCGCCGTCGGCCCTGCTGGCCGTCGGCCGGGCCCTGTCTGAATCACGCCAGTACACCGAGGCCGCGCACTACCTCGAACTGGCCCGCGACCTGCAGCCCAACCTCCCCACGACCTTCATCGAGCTGGGCCTGATGGAGATGCAGGCCGGGCGCGATGCGCACGCCCATGCCGCACTGTCGCGGGCTGTCGCGCTCGACCCCTTCAACATCCGGGCCCGCAACAGCCTCCGGCTGCTCAACGACCTCGCGGCCCACGAAACCGTCGAGAGCGACCACTTCATCGTCCGCTTCAAGCCGGGCATCGACAACGCCATGGCCCGCGACATGCTCGCGCCGCTCGAAGAAATCCACCGGATCGTCTGCGGCATCATCGAGCACGAGCCGTCCGTCAAGACGCTCATCGACTTGATGCCCGATCACGCTACCTTCGCCGTGCGCATCACCGGCATGCCGGCAGTCCACACCATCGCCGCCGCCACCGGGCCGGTCATCGCCATGGAGGCCCCGCGCGAGGGGCCGCGCTCCAAGGGCCCCTACGACTGGGTCCGCGTGATCCGCCACGAGTACGCCCACACCGTCACCCTCAGCCGCACGAACAACCGCATCCCCCACTGGTTCACCGAAGCCGCCGCGGTGTACGTCGAAGAGTCCCCCATCGACTACCCCACAGCGCAGATGCTCGTCGCCGCCCTCGAGACCGACACCCTCTTCGACATGCAGGAGATCAACATCGCGTTCGTGCGCCCCAAGAAGCCCAGCGACCGCGCTCAGGCGTACGCCCAGGGCCACTGGATGTACCGCTACATCGTCGACCGCTGGGGGGCCTCGGCGCCGCTGCGCCTGATGGACCTCTACGCCAACGGCATGCGTGAAGACCGCGCGATGCGTGAGGTCCTCGGCGTGTCGCAGGAGGACTTCCACACCGGCTTCATCGCCTGGGCCCGCAACGACGCCGCCACATGGGGCATGCTCCCCTCGCCGAGCATCGGCGCGCTGCGCCTGGAGGCGACCCTCAGGGATCAGGAGTCCAGCGTCCGACTGCTCGACGCCATCGGCCAACTGGCGCGCATCGCCGGCGGGCCGGCCCTGGCAGGGTTCAAGCCTTCGGTCACCGTGGACGAGCTGCCGCTGATCAGCGTCACACCCGAGCTCGTCGACTACTGGGCGATCCAGCACCCCCAGCACCCCGATGTGCTGGAGCTGCTCATCGAGGATGAACTGGCCTTCGCGGGCGGGCGCGCCACCGAGGCTACGGCCGACCTGCTCGAGCGCTACGCCCGTGCCCGCCCCGTCGATCCAATGCCACACCGCCTGCTCGCCCAGCTCTACCTTGACTCCCAAGACCCCGCCCGCTCGGTGCCGCACCTTGAATATCTCGACGCACGCGAGCAGTACGCCGCCACCTACGCGGTCGAGCTCGCACGTCGCTACGCGGCCGCCGGCGCGTGGGACACCGCCTGGGCCAAGGCGGTGCGCGCGACCAACATCTCACCCTACAACGCGAGCTACCGCGAACTGGCCGCCACCGTCGCCATCCGGCGCAACGACTTTGCCGCCGCAGTCCATCAGATCGAGGCCCTGGTCATCCTCGAGCCGAACCAGCCGCGCCATGCGCAGCGACTCGAGGCCGTGCGTCGCATGATGGACAACACCTGATCAACGGGCGCTCGTGTCCAGGGCCGCCTTCTCAAGGTCCTCGCTCATCTGGCGCAGGTGCTCGGCTGTGAACGCCGGGCCCGGCTCCACGCGCCACACCCCGTCCTCACGCGGCACAACGACAACCGCGCCAAGACCCCGGCCCTGCTCGCTGCCCAGCCAGTTACGCAGGTCGCGGCCGACCTCGGGGTCCGCGGCATCGCGCACTCCGATCACCTTCAGAGCCCCGGCCAGCAGTTCGGTCTCCTGCTCGTCGTCACCCAGCCCGATGACGCGGTAGCCCCGGTCTCGCAGAGCCCCCGCCAGCCACCGCACCCGCTCCCACGTCGGCTCGGCTCCGACCTTGGGCAGCAGGCTCACGACCAGCACCCCCGCATCGCTCGGCGCGGGCTTCTCTGGCGCATCGCCGCCGCGCGCATCAAACTTGATCTGGTTGGACCCGATGCTCACCGACCCCCCGCTCCGCGACAGGTCGCTGGCGGCACGGGCGATTTCGCGCCACTGACGCGAGAAATCCGCCGCGAGGCTGATCTCAGTCGGCTTGCCGTCCTTCTCGAACACCACCTTCAGCGGCGAACCATCGGTCGACATCACGACCGAACTCTGGTGCGAGCTGACGACCTGCGGCCGCACCTTTCGTTCACTCAGGCTCGACAACATCACCACGCCGCCGATCACGACAACGCCCAGCGCTCCGACCGCGAGCGCAACACCCCGATTCGGCCCCGCCTCGAAACGGGCACCGCGACGGCGGTGCGCCCGCGCCCGCGCCGACTGCACCCGGGCCCGCGCGCTCGCGAGCTGCTCGGACGCTGTCTTCCCGCTCGGCGATCCACGGTGCCGCCCATGGCCCCGGGCCGCAACACCCACCCCTGCCGCGTTCGCGTCTCCGGCAAAGGGGCTGTGCGCCCCAGGGTTGACGCGGGGCATCTCGGCCGCGGCATCGAACGCCGCCGCCGTGGCCCCGCCCTCGCGCATCGAGGGCAGATCCGCCGGCCGGAGCACGTTGGGATCGGGGGCCGCGATGATCGCGCGAAGATCGGCCAGCATCGCGCCGGCCGTCGGGTATCGCTGGTGCATCTCGGCCATCGCCCGCCGGATCACCCAGCGAAGCGGCTCCGGGCAGCGCTTGCTGATCTGCGACAGGCCGCCGTGCGCCGGGAAGCTGTTCTCGATCACCGAGAAGAGCACCGCGCCCGCGCCGTAGACGTCGAACTTCACACCGTCGACCTCGTGCACCTTCGCGCCGCGCAGTGCCATCCGCACCAGCTCCGGATCGCGGAAGTACTCCGTGCCGTGCGTCGTCAGCGTCATCGCCGAACGCAGCGGCGTGATCAGCCCAAGGTCCACCAGGTGGGCCCGGCCGTCGCAGACGATGATGTTGTCGGGCTTCACATCCTTGTGCCACAAGCCGCCGCGGTGATAGAACTCCAGCACCGTCAGAAGGTCCGCGATGTACGTCATGGCGCTGCGCAACTGGGCGTCGCCCAGCCCGCTCGCCGGGCTCTCGGCGTGCAGTCGCCGCGTCATCACCGCCAGGCTCTCTCCGGGCACGTACGGCATCACATAGAAAAACCGCTCGTCCGTCAGCTCGTGGTCGAGCACCAGCCCAAGACGCCGCGCCGCCTCCAGCGCCCGGCTTTCCCGCACGATCTGCGGCACGGTTGATCCGTCCTTCACGCTGAAACTCTTGATGACCACCTGGCCGCTGCCCAGCCGGTCGGCAAAGCCGGCCCGCGCGAACGCCGCCAGCTTCTGCGCCGACGGATCCGCGACGTACAGCCGCCCACCCGAACCGCCCGAGGGCAGCGAACCGACGATCGTGTATCCCTCGAACTGCCCCGCCTTGCCCGCCGGACGATCCGAACCCGGCGCTTCGGCCATGGCCGCCGGAAGCCGGCGCTCCAGACCCTCCAGCGCCGGTCCCAGGAACAGGAACCGCGCCGGGTGCCCGACCACCACGCGGTACACCGCGTTGCGCCCGGCGCGCAGCTCGTCCATCAGCGCCCGGCCGTAATGCCCCGCCGCCGACCACCGCCCGATGATCACGCACCCCAGCACCATCGGGATGTACACCAGCGAGGTCAGCACCGCGCCCACCAGCCGCAGCGAGTCCGACAGGATCCCCATGATGAAGCGACCGACATGCGCGAACGTCCGGCCCAGCACGTTGGCCGTGCCGCGGACGGCGTACACCAGCCCGATGACGACCAGCACGATGACTGCCAGCACCACGAGCGCGACACACAGCGCGACGATCACGCCGAACACGCTGCCGATGGCCATGACCGCTACCTCCCGTGACCCCGGCGCTTGACTGGCGCACCGGTCGCCGACGCGCTGTCCCGGCCCACGATCTCGGACTGACGACGGTAGATCTCCGCCATGGCCTCATCGAACAGCGCGTCGTCGTCCTTGTTGGGGGCCAGCCCCAGACCCTTTCGCTCCGGCTCGGCCAGTTCGTCATCCGTAAAGGAGTACGTCGCCACCACCTCGCGCAGCCGCGTCCGCAGCGCATCCCGGACCTTCGCCAGTCGCCGGCTCACCGTCGGCTCGCTCGTCCCCAGGGCCTCGGCCACCTCCTTGCCGCTCCGCCCGTCAAACACACGCATCCGGTAGACCGAAAAATCCGTGAAGTCCGACTGCCGCTCCACCAGCCGGATCGCGGCATACACCTTGGCCCCGAAGACCGCCGCCTCGTATTCCTCGTCCGGCGTCGGGCCACCCGCTCGCGTCATCCACGTCTCGTCCAGCTCCCCGGCCTTCTTTCCGCTCCCGCGCTTGGCCGCCATCCGCCGGTCCATCTCGTCGCCCAAGACGTGCTTGGCGATCGCCAGCAGCCACGTGCTGAACCGCGCCCCGCGCGACGGGTCGTACCGATCGATCGAGTCCGACAGCGCTGCCAGCGTCTCCTGCGACAGATCCCGCACCGTCTCGCTGCCCACCCGGCCCTTGCCCCACGTGGTCAACTGCGAGCGCAGGACCGGCCCGAAGGTCTCCCACAGCTCGTACCACGCCGCGGCATCGCGGGCCCGCAGTCGATCCACGAACCCGGTTGTGAGGTTGTTCAGCATTCGCGCCGCTCCCAGGCCCACCACCATGAGCATAAAGGCCATCGGCTCGCCGTGGTGTCCTGTTCCCCCCGTTTTGGGACCCGCCGGCCGCCCCCGCGCCACGCCCGGCAGAATTCGCCGATCGCTGTGAAATTCCGTCCGGGGGCTTCCCAAAGACCACTCCGAGACGCAAACGCACGGTGATCCGGGCTCGGTGGGCCCGGGGGCGCTTCGCGTGGACCCGCTTGCAGCGAGGAATCACACATGGCCCTCTGCAGAACACTCATTCGAGTCGGCGTGATCGGCGCACTGGCGACCGGCGCGCTGGCTGTCGTCGCCGGCCCGGAACGGGTTTCCGCCCTCGCCGGCCAGGCCCGTTCCAAGGTCATCTCCCAGATCGACAACTCGATCGAGGACCCCGTCCTCCTCCGCGCCCAGCTCCGCGACCTCGAGGCCAAGTTCCCGGCCCGCATCGCCGAAGTGCGCGGCGACGTCGTCGAACTCCAGAGCCAGATGGCCGAACTCCATCGCGACAAGGCCGTCGCCGAGAAGGTCGTGGAAATGGCCCGCGCCGACCTCGCCGAGCTCATGGACATGCTCACCCGCGCCGAGGATGCCCGGCGCGACGCCCCCGCCGCCATCATCCAGGTCCGCTTCGATCAGCGCCCCTACACGCTCGACCAGGCCTACTCCCGCGCCACCCAGATCAACAACACCCTCAACGCCGACGCAAGCCGCGTCGCCGATGCCGACCGCGACATCGCCTTCCTCGCCGAGCAGGGCCAGCGCCTCGAGGAACTCCTCGCCCAGCTCGAAACCGAGCGGGCCCAGTTCCAAGCCCAGGTCTGGCAGCTCGACGGCCAGGTCGAGATGATCGCCCGCAACGACCGACTCATCGAGATCATCGAGAAGCGCCAGAAGAGCCTCGAGCGCTACGAGAAGTTCGACGCCGTCAGCCTCGACCAGATCACCCAGCGCATGGCCCGCATCCGCGCCGAACAGGAAGGCAAGCTCCAGTCACTCGCCTCCTCCGGCAAGACCCAGAACTACGAGCAGAAGGCCAAGGCGATGATCGACGCCGAGACCGCGGCACGCACCGTCTTCGAGAAGTCCGTCGAACTCACCCCGGTCCGCCCCACCGTGCTCGAGATCAGCCCCGGCAACGCCCCCGCTCACCCCACCGGCCCTACCGGTCCCGTGGCCATGAGCAAGCCGATCGTGATCGACTGACACCACGCACCAACCACAACCCCACTCCATCCCCGACCGCCGCGGACACCCGTCCGCGGCGGTTGTCGTTCAAGGCATGCGCCAACCAACGATGACCACACTCGTTCAACGGGCCGAAGGCCTGACCGTGAGTAGCCGGGGGTTGCGGGACCACAGCGACCGAAACCCCCGGACCTCCTACCCCTACACCCCCACCATCGGCCGAGGCCCCACCGGCTCCGTCACCACCTCCGGCGCACCCGTCCCGTTCGTGCCGTGCGGCCGGATGCCCAGCGTCGCCAGATGCTCGTGCCACGCCTCCTGGTGCACCTGCCAGAAGTGCTCGAAGCTGTGGCGGATATCAAAGGGCTGCATCGACTCCGTGGCCGCACGCCCCATCGCGCGGCGCTTCTCGTCGTTCTCGATCAGGTCCAGCAGCGTGCTCACCCACGCCTGCGTGTCGTCGGCCTTGAGGACGAACCCCGTCTCGCCGTGGCGCACCACTTCCTTGGGGCCGCCCTCGTCGGTCACCAGCACCGGCAGCCCCGACGACTGGCTCTCCATCACCACCTGCCCCAGCGTGTCGGTCGTTGAGGGGAACACAAACAGGTCGCTCGACGCATAGATCGAGCTCAGCTCGTTGCCGTGGCGGAAGCCCAGGAACACCGCGCTCAGCCCCCGCAGCGACTGCTCCATCGTCTTGCGGTACGGCCCGTCGCCGACAACCACCAGGTCCGCCGGGATGCCGCGCTCGATGCAACGCCGCGCCACCTGCTTCCACACCGCCGTGAGCATCGGCATGTTCTTCTCAACGCTCACCCGCCCGACGTACAGCACCTTGATCCCGCTCCGCCCCGCCCCGCGGCAGCCGTCGCCCTCGAGCTTGTGCCAGATCGTGTCGTCCTGGTAGCTGGGGTTGAACCGCGCCGTCTCCAGCCCCGGCATCAGGCGCACCATCTTCTCCCGCGGCATACCCAGCTTCACCAGCGCCTCCACGTAGTCCTGGCTCCGCGTGAAGATCGAGCGGAACGGATCGTAAAAGAACCGCATGAACCCCTGCGTCATCGCCGTGAAAGCATGGTCCTCGAACATCCGGTCGATGTACGCCGGGAAGTCCGTGTGGTACACCCCCAGGACCGGCACGCGCAGCATCTTGGCGGCCAAAAACCCGATGAGCCCCACCGGCCCCGGCGTCGAGATGTGGATCACGTCCGGCTGATGCTGGTCGACGTGGCGCAGGATCTTCATCAGCGGCGGGAGCACGATCTCAAGCTGCTCGTACTTGGGCATCCTGGTCGCGAACACCGGCTGGAAGTTGAAGATGTTCTTCCAGTCCGGCGTCTCGAACGTCGTCGAGGTCACCACCTGCAGGTCCCGACCCGTGACCAGCGCCTGCTGGGCCACGTTCTGGATGAACCGGCACACCCCGTTCACATCGCCCAGCGTGTCGGTGAAGAGGCTCACCCGCATCGGACGCTCCAGCACGCTCACCCCCGACCCCGGCGCGGCTGTCTCGTGCTCCAGACGCTCGAGCATGTTGCGTTCCTTGTTCTGGTGGAAGAGCGAGAACAGGTACGGCAGCTGCGCCGCGTGAACGATCAGATAGCTCAGCAGGTGGTCGACGATCCCCAGCTTGTCGCGTTCCTTGATCGAGCGCACCGCCCCAGACGCCATCGCCGCCGACAGCGCCGAGCACAACTCGTCGGCGAACCGCGCCATCTCATCGTGCTGGCTGATCGGGGCTCCCGTCGCCCACGTCGCGGGGTTCAGGTTCGCCTTCAGCTCGGGATGCTTATCGAGGATCGGCCCCAGCGCCTCGCGCAGCGCTGTCACCACCGGCATCGACTTCTTCTTCCGCAGCACCACCCGCCGCTTGAGTTCGTGCAGCGCCAAGGCCGCCTTCGACGGCGTCGGCACCTCCACCCCCGCGAACCGCACCAGCTTGCCCGCGATGTACCGCTTGCGCGGGTCCGTGTGCGCCTCGATCCGACGCGCGTAGTAGTTCGCCCCCACCGTCGCAAGCTGGTGCGCCAAGAGCGCCGCGTGCCCCGCCTGCCCCCCCACCACCGACCGCCCCGCCATCACCCGGCGCAGGAACTCGCGCCCGTCCGTCAGCGTCTGCCCGTGGTCCCCCAGCACGCCCGTCCACGTCCGGCCGATGTTCAAGAGCCCGTGATCGTCCGATCCCCCCGTCGTCGCCTTCTGCCACACCCGCGACCACAACGGCGCCAGCGTGTGCCGCCGCTGCAGCTCCTGCACCCGCGCCGGCGTCAGGGACGACAGGTACCGCTCCACCACGGAGCGGTGCGCGCCGGCATGCGCCCCGTTCAGCACCTCCCACCCCTTGAACATCAGCGCCGCCCGCTCCAGGTGCCACGTCGTCAGCTTGCCGTTCTGCACGTACAGCGGGTGCGCGAAGCTGTGCGGCAGGTTGTGCTGGTGCAGCCAGTGGCTGAACGCGTACACGTCGTTCCGCAGATCAAGCTGCTCAATCTCCTCGTGCAGCTCCGGCGTCAGGGCCCAGACCAGGATGTGCAGCTTGCAGCGGTCCTCGGGGAAGTAGACCGTCACCTCCTCGCCGATCACCACCCCCTCGAACCCGCGCTCCACCAGCTCCATCACGCCATCGATCGTGTCGTGGTCGGTGATGGTCACCAGGTCCATCCCGCGGGCCCGGGCCTGCTCGTACACCTTCTCCGGCGGCGAGTAGCACTCGGGCATATCGATCAGCCCCAGCGCCGCCATCACCGGCTTCTTGGACGCGTGCGAGTGGCAGTGCATGTCCATCCGCGTCAGGCCGCGCGGATAGTCCGAGCAGTCCAGCGCGTGCAAGTCCGGGCACGCGACACGCGGCGTCTCCGACGACTGGTGCAAGAGTTCGTTCATCGCCGGCTCCCCCCGCCCTGCGCTCCGCGCCGGCGGCCTTTGGTCCTGATGCCCGCGCGTGCTGTTGCTGAGTTCGTCGTCCACGGCCCGTGCACACAGACACTTTTTCAAGTGGATAACCGGGCCCGAATCACCCGTAGCGTACGCGCCAGACGCGTGCCACCAAGAGTTTCACGCAAGCTTCACCGCCTTATGGCGCGACCTTCAGGGAACCCGCCGGCTCAAGGCACCGCAACACGCTGACCGCCCAACGAAAACAGCGGAGCCCTCCTTGACGAAGGACTCCGCTGGTGTGTGTATCCGCCCCTGGTCTGTCCCCTCGGACAATGCCGCGGAGAGAACTCTGCTCAACAGGTCGCCTGGGGTCGGACGGTGCAAGACCCCGCGCCGGTGGAGGCTTCCGGCGCGGGACGAATCGGGAAAAACTTCCAGCGTCACACCAACCCTCCGATCCCGCCGCCCCGGGGGCAATGTCCGCAGCGCCGACCCCTGCAATCAGGGTCCGTCTGTGCCGCCTGGGGTACACTGAACCCCTGCATGGCCGCCAAAAGAGCCCCCAAGACGCGACCGTCCACCCACGCCCCCGTCCCGGCCCCAGCCCTGGCAAGGGCCCGACACATCGCCTTCTATCCCGGCTCCTTCGACCCGCCGACTTTCGGACACCTCGACGTTGTGGTCCGCGGCCGGCGGCTCTTTGACCACATCGTGGTCGGTGTCGGCCAGAACCCCAGCAAGCGCACCCTCTTCAGCGTCGACGAACGACTCAGCATGCTCCGCACCCTCGTCGCTGAGGCCGTCGCCAATGAGCCCGATCAGGCCACCGTCGAGGTCAGCAGCTACAGCGGCCTGACCGTGGATTTCGCCCAGAGCATCGGGGCCACCGTGCTCCTCCGCGGCATCCGCAACCTCTCCGACCTGCAGTACGAGGTCCAGCAGGCGGTCACCAACCGCGAAGTCGCCGGACTGGAAACCGCCTTCGTCGTCGCCGGCCAGAGCTTCGCCTACACGAGCTCGACACTGATCAAGCAGATCACCGTCATGGGCAAAGACCTGAGCGTCCTCAAGGCCATGTGCCCGGCCCTAGTGATCGAGGCCCTTCGCCAGAAGAAACGCCGCAACGCGAAGGAACTCAGAGAGCTCGCCGAGTAGCCCGCCCTGGGCCGGCGGCCCGACCAGCCTCCAGCGTTCCCATATCCAATCCGACCACAAAATTGTTCTTGACAAACCGATTCGTCGGTGTACGCTGAACTCATCATGAGTGCCGCCGCCCGATCCATCGGAGTCATTCAGGGAACCCAGGCCGCCGCCGCGGCCTTGAACCCCACCCGTGCCCGGATCCTGACCCTCCTCCGCGAGCCGGGCTCGGCGTCGGGCATCGCCCCCGCGATGGGGCTGCCCCGCCAGCAAGTGAACTACCACCTCCGCGAGCTGGAACGTGAAGGGCTGGTCGAGCTCGTTGAGGAGCGGCGCAAAGGCAACTGC
>SXGQ01681825.1_pt1 | contig 12405 bp, 7 predicted proteins | sample 3178371 | NCBI WGS metagenome assembly SXGQ01 (sample SAMN11356859, study PRJNA531348) | freshwater metagenome | isolation source: freshwater sample F1-20 | place: China: Fuxian Lake, Yuxi | collected 2017-12-25
CAATCTCTGAACAGTTAAATTCGCTACAGCACAGATAAATTTGAAATACCTTGCTTGCAAGGTGACGGTCCTATAGCTCATTCGGTTAGAGCAACTGACTCATAATCAGTAGGTGCTTGGTTCGATTCCAAGTGGGACCACTCAAGTGGGGATTTTGGCTGAAAAGTCGGAAACCCCATTTTTTTTAAACTTATAATTTGTACTCAGGAAATAAATCGCTAAATAGTACCCCAAATAAAATTCAGGTAAACGATTTGAAGCCTATTCAGCGGTTTATGAGGGGGGTTAAGCATTATGAAATTATATGAATTATGCTAACTTTACGAATTGACAAAAAAGACATTGCATTATGTTCGAACAAACCTTTAAAAACGTTGATGATATTCTCCATAAAGATGCTGGATGTGGAAGTGAATTAGATTACGTAGAACAAACCTCTTGGGTATTGTTCTTAAAGTACTTGGACGATTTAGAAAATGATAAAGCAACTGCTGCTGAATTGACTGGAAAACAATACAAGCCATTAATTGATACCGAGTACCAATGGACAACTTGGGCAGCTCCAAAAGATGCAGATGGTAAGATAGACCACCACAAAGCATTAACTGGCGATGACCTTGCCGATTTTGTAAACATTCAACTATTTCCTCATCTTAAAAAATTTAAGACTGACGCAATTAGTGCAGATACTATTGAATATAAAGTTGGCGAGATATTTAGTGAGCTAAAGAATCGCATACAAAGTGGTTATAACCTTCGTGAAATAATTAACCGTATTGATGAACTTCGTTTCCGTACACACGCTGAAAAGCACGAAATGAGCCATTTGTATGAGTCCAAGATACAGAATATGGGTAATGCTGGGCGTAATGGTGGCGAATACTACACACCAAGACCATTAATTACCACAATTGTAAAAGTGGTTGCTCCAGAAATTGGAAATAAAATATACGATGGAGCAGTGGGAAGTGCTGGTTTTTTATGTGAAGCATTTAGCTATTTGCAAAACAGCAAAAAACTAACCACTACTGATGTAGAAATTTTACAAAAGAGAACCTTTTACGGTAAAGAAAAAAAATCATTGGCTTACATTATTGGCACAATGAATATGATTTTTCACGGTATTGAAGCACCAAACATTATACATACCAATACACTTGCCGAAAACTTAGCCGACATACAAGAGAAAGACCGTTACGATATTGTTTTAGCAAATCCACCTTTTGGTGGTAAAGAACGTGCAGAAGTACAACAAAACTTCCCTATTAAAACTGGCGAAACGGCTTCCTTATTTTTACAACACTTTATTAAAATACTTAAAGCTGGTGGTAAGGCTGGCGTAGTGATTAAAAATACGTTTTTAAGCAATACCGATAATGCTTCGGTGGCATTGCGTAAAACTCTTTTAGAAAATTGCAACCTACATACCGTATTAGATTTACCAGGCGGTACCTTTACGGGTGCAGGCGTAAAAACGGTTGTATTATTTTTTGAAAAAGGAAGTGCGACCCAAAAAGTGTGGTTTTACCAACTGAACTTAGATAGAAACTTAGGCAAGACTAATGCACTCAACGAAAAAGATTTAGCCGACTTTATTGAACTGCAAAAAACAAAAAAGGATAGCGAAAACTCTTGGAGTATCGACATAAAAGATATTGACCAAAGCACATTTGACCTTAGTGCCAAAAACCCTAACAAAAAGGAAGAAGCCGCTTTACGCCAACCACAACAGATTTTAGAAGAAATGAAAGCCTTGGATGAAGAAAGTGCAGATATTTTAAACTCAATTTTGGAACTAATATGAAACAAGGTTGGGTTGATAAAAAGTTATTAGAAATCGCTGATGTAAGCACTGGAAAGTATGATGCAAACCATGCAAATGAAAATGGTAAGTATCGCTTTTACACTTGTGCTTACAATTATGGAATGTGCAATACCAATAGATTTTCAGGTGAGAGTTTAATTCTGCCAGGAAATGGTGTTAACGTTGGCGAAGTATTTTACTATAATGGCGAATTTGACGCTTATCAAAGAACTTACATAGTTAACAACATAAAAATATTTCCAAAGTATTTGCATTATCATATGCTATTATATTGGAAAGAGTTAGGAACTAAATTGCAGTATGGCTCTGCAACAAACTTCATTAAAATTGGAAATTTTCAAAATTATGATGTCTCATATCCGCCCCTTCCCGAGCAACAACGCATCGTAGCCATATTAGGGGAAGCCTTTGCAGCCATAGCCAAGGCAAAAGCCAATGCCGAACAAAACCTCAAAAACTCCAAAGAACTTTTTGAAAGTTATTTGCAAGGGGTTTTTGAGAATAAAGGAGAGGGTTGGGAAGAGAATATTTTAAAAGATGTTTGTGAATTAAAAAGTGGAACAACTATTTCACCATCTCTTGAAAGAACTGAAGGTGATGTTCTTTATACGAAGGTTGGTGATATGAATTTACCTGACAATGAAGTTGAAATTAATACTTCAAGCAGATTTGTAAATAGTAGAGAAATTAAGATAAATCAAATCATACCACAAGGAGCTATTATTTTTCCAAAAAGAGGTGGTGCAATTGCCACAAATAAGAAAAGGAAAATCATAAAACCAACTATTGTTGATTTGAACACAATGGCAATTATCCCAAGCAAGAAAATTGACAATGATTATTTTTTTCATTGGTTTCAGCTATTTGATTTGAATAGTATTAGTAATGGTGCAAACATTCCCCAAATAAATAATTACAGTTTTGATGAAGTTTATATTCCTTATCCAAAATCAATAAGGGAACAACAACTAATCGTTCAAAAACTTGAAGCCTTATCAGCCGAAACCAAAAAATTAGAAGCCATTTATCAGCAAAAAATAAATGATTTAGAAGAACTGAAAAAATCGGTTTTACAGAAAGCATTTAACGGAGAGTTAAAAACAGCAAAAGCATTAGTATGAACGAAGCAGAAACACGAGCAGAACTCATAGACCCTAAGTTAAAGGCTTGTGGTTGGGGGGTAGTAGAAGGTTCTAAAATCCTTCGTGAGTACAACATTACTGCTGGTAAAATACAAACTGGTGGTGGTAGGTCTAAAAAGATTATTGCTGATTATGTATTGGTTTACAAAGGCATTAAATTGGCAGTTGTAGAAGCCAAAAGCAATGATTTAGGTGTAGGCGAAGGTGTGGCACAAGCCAAACAATATGCAGATAAACTGAAATTAGAAACTACTTATTCAACCAACGGTAAAGAAATTTACAGCATTTGTATGAAAACTGGTGCAGAGGGCTTGGTTGATAATTACCTTACGCCAGAGGAATTATGGAATAAAACCTTTGCCGTTCAAAATGAATGGAGAGAAAAATTTGCTACTGTTCCATTTGAAGATAAAAGTGGTACTTGGCAATTGCGATACTACCAAGAAATTGCAGTAAAAAACACTTTAGAAGCTTTAGCAAATAATAAAGAAAGAATTTTACTTACCCTTGCTACTGGAACTGGGAAAACGGCTATTGCCTTTCAAATTGCGTGGAAATTGTTTCAAACTCGTTGGAACTTAAAGCGTGATGGCAGTCGCAGACCTCGTATTTTATTTTTAGCAGATAGAAACATATTAGCTGACCAAGCATTTAACTCCTTTTCTGCCTTTCCAGAAGATGCCTTAGTTCGCATTAAGCCAAGCGAAATAAAGAAAAAAGGAAACGTACCTACTAACGGAAGCATCTTCTTTACCATTTTCCAATCCTTTATGAGTGGTACTGATAAAGAAGGCAACCCAGCACCTTATTTTGGAGCATATCCACCAGATTATTTTGACTTCATTATTATTGATGAATGCCATCGTGGAGGAGCAAACGATGAAGGAAATTGGAGAGCCATTTTAAATTATTTTGCTCCAGCAGTTCAGTTAGGGTTAACGGCTACACCTAAACGCCAAGACAATGTTGATACCTACAAATACTTTGGCGAACCAGTTTACATCTATTCGCTTAAAGAAGGCATTAACGATGGTTTCTTAACACCATTTAAAGTAAAACGCATTAAGACAACACTGGATGATTATATCTATACCAGCGATGACCAAATAATTGAAGGAGAAATTGAAGAAGGCAGAACCTATACTGAAAGTGATTTTAACCGAATTATTGAAATAAAGGAAAGAGAGGCAAAACGAGTTCAAATTTATATGGACGAAGCCAATCAGAAAGAAAAAGCCATTATTTTTTGTTCCACACAAGACCACGCTTCAGCAGTTAGAGATTTAGTAAACCAATATAAAACAAGTGCTAATCCTAATTATTGTGTTCGTGTTACTGCCAATGATGGTGAAATTGGAGAGCAGTTTTTAAGAGAGTTTCAAGACAATGAAAAAACAATTCCAACTATATTAACCACATCACAAAAATTATCTACTGGAGTTGATGCAAGAAACATTCGTAACATTGTTTTAATGCGACCAGTAAACTCAATGATAGAGTTTAAGCAAATTGTAGGTAGAGGCACTCGTTTGTTTGACGGTAAAGAGTTTTTTACCATATATGATTATGTAGATGCTTTCCATCACTTTGCCGACCCAGAATGGGATGGCGAACCAATAGACCCAGAACCAGAAGGCGAACCTAAACAACCCAAGCCACCTTGCAAAGTTTGTAATCAAACTCCTTGTGTATGCGAAAAAACACCAAAAGAACCTTGTGAAATTTGTGGCGAATTAAATTGTAATTGTAACAAGCAGAAAAAGGTTAAAATAAAATTGCGTGACGGTAAAGAGCGTGAAATACAATCAATGATTTCAACTTCATTTTTAGCTGATGGGAAACCAATTTCAGCAGAGCAATTTTTAAATAATCTTTTTGGCGAATTGCCAAATCTTTTCAAAAACGAAGCAGAATTAAGAAAGCTTTGGAGTAACCCAATGACAAGAAAAGTGTTGTTAGAAAAATTAGATGCAGCTGGATTTCCAAAAAATGATTTATTGATAGTTCAATCATTAGTTAATATGGAAAAAAGCGATTTGTTTGATGTATTGGAATATGTATTTAATGGCAATTACAACTCGCTAACCAGAGAACAACGAGTAGCAGCATCACAAGCAACTATATTTGCCATATTAGACGACAAACAAAAAGAGTTCATCGAATTTGTATTAAGCAAATACGTTGAAACTGGCGTAGATGAACTTGACATAGAAAAATTACCAATCCTACTCACAAACAAATATCAATCGTTAGAGGATGCTAAAGATGTATTAGGCAACGTTTCAGAGATAAGCAAGTTATTCGAAGAGTTTCAGAAGTATTTGTATGAGGAGGAGGTTGCGTAAAGATTTAATAATATAAATATGGCATTTGAAGCAAATAAAATTACGAGAGAACATGTCTTAAAGGCTGTTAAGCGAATAAATGAAGAAAAGTTGCAATTGATCCCATCAAAAAAATTTGATGCTATGATTGATGATATTGCATATCCACCAAAAGATTTATTAAGATTTGCTCATGAAGAAATGAATGGAGAAAATATTTGGGAAATTACTGGAGGTGAGCCTACAAATAAATATTTAGAGAAATTAGGTTTTGAAGTAAAAACTAAAAACGATTCAATTCTTGAGTTAATCCAAAACTACAAAACCTATATCTCCAAAACGAAGATGCAGGATGAGGTTTACAAATGGGAATTAGTAAAGAATTACAAAGGTCGGCCTGATATTAATGCGAAAGATTTTACTCAAGAATTGAAATCCATCAAATTTCAAAATTTATTGTATGCGATGAGTATTGCAGTTACCAATCATCTTGCAAAACATAAACCTGAGGAATATAGAAAATTATTTATTTCACTTTTTGATGAATCAAGCCCTTTAAACGATAGAGTAAACAACTTTAATGTTGATTCATTAAAATTATATAGAACATTAGGAGAAACACTAGGGCACCATCAAGATGAACGTTCAATTGCCACTTATTTAACTTTACACAATCCTTTAAAATACACCTTTTACAAAAGTACTTTTTACAAAGAATTTTGTAAATTAATGGGAGTGGAACCTGCGGGAAAAAATGAAAAATATGGTCATTATTTGGAATTGATTAATCAGTTTATTGTAAATTACATAGTTCCAGATACCGAATTAACTGATAAGGTTAAAAACTATATTCCTGAATATTATGATGGAAAGAATAATTTGTTGTTGGCGCAAGATATTTTGTTTTGCATGTTGAATAAAGCAGAAGATGATTCAAATTATTGGATCTTTCAAGGTAATCTTAAAATTTACGATGTAATAAGTGCTTTAAATGAAAATGCTTTGAAAAGTTGGTCAGTGAAAACACACAAAGATTCTATTCAAATCGGTGATAAAGTGATTCTTTGGGTCAGTGGTAATAATTCCGGTTGCTATGCATTGGCAGAAATTACTTCTGAAGTTTTTGAAGCAAAAGATGATGAATCAGAAATGAGATATTATGTCGATTCGCGTGAAAATGAAATAAGTAGCAGAGTTTCGATAAAGATTACACATAATTTAGCCGCTAATCCAATTTTAAAAGAGCAAATTCAGGGAATTAAAGATTTGAGTACATTGAAGGCAGGATCACAGGGAACTAACTTTAAGGCAACAAAAATTGAATACAACACTTTCTTAAAACTTGCAGATAAAAATATGGAAAATAGAAATTATTGGTTATTTGCTCCTGGTAAAAATGCAAACATGTGGGAAGAATTTCTGAATGATGGAGAAATGGGGCTTGGTTGGGATAAACTTGGAGATTTAAAAAAGTTTAATTCCAGATTTGAAATAAAAGAAGCCTTATTGATGTCATATCAAGGTGAGGGCTCTAAAATGAACGATGTTTCAGCCAATGATGACTTTTTAAATAAAATGCAAATCGGAGATGTCATTATTGCTAAGAAAGGCAGAAGTGCATATCTTGGATATGGAGTCGTAAACTCCGAATATTATTTTGATGAAAACGCAAAACATTACAAAAGCAAAAGAAAAGTTTCTTGGATTAAACATGGTGTTTGGACTGCACCAAATGCTGATATCGTTTTAAAAACACTAACAGATATTACAAAGTATCCAGATTACGTAGAATCACTTCGCAAATTAATAGGTATTGAAATGAAAGAACAAAATATCATCATTCTTAATAATCAAAAACCAATCAACCAAATTCTATACGGTCCTCCAGGAACAGGTAAAACTTTTAAATTAAAGGATCAATATTTCCCAATGTATACAACAAAAGAAACCTCACTTTCATCAGAACAGCACTTTAAAAATGTTGTGAGTGAATGTTCTTGGTGGCAGGTAATTGCATTGGCGTTGTTGGAACTTGGTAATGCTTCAAAAGTGGCTGATATTATGAATAATCGTTGGGTTATGAAGAAATCCGAACTTTCTGATGCAAAAAGTATTAGACCGATAATGTGGAGTTGCCTCCAATCACACACTATACAAATTAGTGAAACTGTTGGCGTTAAACAACGGCAAGCTCCGTTTATTTTCAATAAGAAAAATGAATCTTACTGGGAAATACTAGAAATTGAAGTTCGTGAACAAATTCCAGAACTTTATGAAATGTTAGAATCAGTAAATAACTTCAAACCCAGTTCAGATAAGGAAATCACGCGATATGTGTTCACGACCTTTCATCAATCGTACAGCTACGAAGATTTTATTGAGGGCATTAAGCCAATTATGATTGAAGGTGAAGTGGATGGCAATGTTGCTTATCATATTGAAGATGGTGTTTTCAAACAACTTTGCAAAAAAGCAGCTTTAGATCCAGAAAATCGTTATGCAATTTTCATTGATGAAATTAACCGAGGGAATATTTCAGCTATTTTCGGTGAACTAATTACGCTCATCGAACAAGATAAAAGAAAAGATGCAGCAAATGAAATGTCGGTAATTTTACCTTACTCTAAAAAACCATTTTCCGTTCCACAAAACCTAGATATCATTGGTACCATGAACACCGCCGATCGCTCAGTAGAGGCATTGGATACTGCACTGAGAAGACGTTTTAGCTTTGTGGAAATGCTTCCCAACCCAGAGTTGTTGAAGGATAAAATAATTGGAGGTGTTAATCTTAAAACATTATTGGAAAAGATCAACGAACGCATTGAAGTGCTTGTTGACCGAGATCACACAATCGGTCATGCTTTTTTTATGAATGATACAACATTAGAAGACCTTCGAAATACCTTTGCGAACAAGATTATTCCACTCTTGCAAGAATATTTCTATGGCGATTACAGCAAAATGGAGTTAGTCATCGGTTCGACATTTTTTGTTAAAAAGGAAATGTCAAAAGTAAAATTTGCGGTAAAATCTGAAGATTTTGAAGCAGAGGGACAAGTGTATCATATCAAGAACATATCGGATTCTTCAATTATGTCAGATGAAGATTTTGTTTCAGCACTAACTAATTTGATTAACGGAGAAGTTTGAAATCCATAGATGTATATGAACATGGTCGATTGATAATCGATGAAAAAACATTTACCCGTGAACATTGGGAAGCCTTTGTAAAATTGAATACAGTTCACAACGGCGAATATTTCGATGTGCTTCACAATGGGTTGAAATTCAAGCAATACGTGGGTGTGCTTCAAGTAGATGGTTTACTCGTTCACATTCACCCAAAAGCAGACAAGGATGAACCTGACTCAGCTTGGAAAGGTATTTTATTGAAAATGCTCAAAGCCTGCGGTAGAGTGAAAGCACAAGCCGCCGGAAATGCGCATTTACGCAAGCAGAACATCAATTTATTAGAGATTTATTTCGATTATTACCTTTCTGAAATGGAGGGATTATTACACAGCGGTTTGGTAAAAAAATATCGCAAGGAAACCAATAATGTGAAAGCACTAAAAGGTAAGTTGGAGTTCGCGGGAAACATTCGTAAAAACCTTGTTCACCAAGAACGATTTTACACTACGCATCAAGTGTACGATGCGAACCACAAATTACATCGTGTTTTGGCTCATGCGCTCCGTATTGTAGGTCAATTTACACGAGGCACCCGACTAAACGATCGTTGCAGACGCGTTGAGTTGTCCTTTCCAGAAGTGGATGCAATGCTACCAACAGCTGCTTACCTTGAATCCATTAAATTGGACCGAAAAACATCAGTTTATGAACGAGCATTGGAGTTGGCAAAATTTATTATACTCAATTATTCACCGGATATCAATCAAGGGCAACGAAAAATGATTGCCTTGCTTTTCGATATGAATGAATTGTGGGAAGAATATGTTCTAAAAATGTTGAAGAAATACAGCAGAGAGCATCCAGCTGAAGGATGGCAAATTACAGGACAAGAATCTCGCTTATTTTATGGTGCCTATCGTACCATTAGACCCGACATCGTATTACGAAGAGGAATTGAAGTTTTTATCCTTGATACTAAATGGAAAAGGCCACCTAATAAAGCAGCAAGCATTGAAGATTTACGCCAAATGTATGCTTACGCTCGATTTTGGGACACAAATAAGGTAGTTCTTTTATATCCTGGTGAACATTATGACAGTGGTTATAAAGCTTACCCTAATCATCATGACCACGAAACGGATCATCACCAATGCAAAATTGCCATGGTGAATGTCTTGAAGGATGGTACATTATCGGATAGTTTGGCAGATGATATTTTGGGGTTGTTGTGTGAGGAGGAACCATTTCAAAAGTTCGTCTCTAGCCTATAAAAACACCAACTCAATCATTCTTCTTCCTTATCTTATTAACGGTCCTAACATTTTCAATCCCTTCCTACGATTTCAAGAAATCAGATAAAGCTGGTGGAACTTATGTAAAGCCAACGATAACTAGAACTGGTAAATTCAGAAAAGGACATGTTCGCAAAAAAGTCAGCACCGATAAAATACCTTCAAAAAAGGTATATAATAGAAGTAAAATTAAACGTAAAACGCTGTAAAAAAATGTTTAATTTCGTTAAAAGCCGTTAAAAGCCGTTTGACAGTTTTTTTTGGTAGGCTCATTGATAGTCAAAAAGATTATTAACAATTAATACAATACAAATGAAAACAAGAATTAATCCTAAAACAGGGAGAGAAGAATTCTGGAATCAACCCGAAGGTCTACCAGGTATTTGGATGATATGGTCATCGATTTTTGTTATCACGCCTCTTTTCAATCGCTTAAAAAATTGCGTATGGTAGTTCTTTTCAAAATCATGTACCCTTTAAAAGTTTCTGTAAAGTTCACTTACCTCTGGTACATTGGGATTTTCTCCATATATTTTTTTTGCCCATAAGGGTAGACTAGCAATTTCGGTAGAGGATAAATTTATTGCGCTTTACAAACGAATGAAGCAGTCAAGAGGCAAAATAAAACAAGTAATTTAATATAATTATTTTAGGCCTTAAAGATAAATAAAACTTCAGTAATGAATTTTTTTATTTGGAGGAATTAAAAAGGTGTTTCTACTTAATTAGTCAAATACAATGAGTAAAATTACTAGTTGAAGAATTCAACTAATTAGTATCCAATAAAAATCGAAAAATAATTAATTCAAATAATTCAATAAAAAAGAATATATTTGATAAAATAAAAAAGTTGATACAAGAAAACAGCTTCGTATCGACAAAAAAAAGCGAGTAATCTGAAAATCGATAAGAGTAGGAAATAATTAAAAATTAAACAATATGAAAAAAGTAAAAAAAACTATTCTGTTTGCATCAATAGCAGTCTTAATTTTTAGCTCATTTACCATTAATAATCAAAGAAGTAAATTCACTACACAATCACAGTCAGAAAGGATTTCATTTAAAATAAAGGGTACAGGTTCAAAAGGTATTTCCGTAAAAATTGGAATTGGTTCTAAAGTTGGAAGCGGTTCATGTTGTTCAACTGTAAGTCCATTCTCAACTGCAGGGTTCTCAGGAAACATCGGTGATGTCGTTTATGATTCGGAAAAAAAGCGAGTGATTGTTAAAATTTATGATGGATTACAAGGTACCATTATTGATTTGAATGAATATTACTAAATTGTTAATTATTCTGCAACTCGAAAAAATAATAATGACTTAAAGGCGTGCAAGCGCCTTTTTTTGTGTTTAAGTAAAAGTATTGCTATTCGACAAGAAAGATTAAAAGCGAGTGTCTGAAAGCAAACTAACACCAGTAATATTATGATAGACACGCAACAAGTCGAAAAACCTAAAAAAAGAGGTGTCCTGAGAAAGTTTTTAGGCAAAGAATTCTTTATTGCAAAGCGACAATTTAAATGGGTGTTGGGTGGCAATAATTTTGCGGGAGTTGACCTTGGAATAAAGTACGACAACTCTTTAATAATACACAAATCCTTTTTGTTGCGACCTTTGAAGGATGTTGAAATGTATTTACAGCATAACAAAGTGACAAATCTTAAAATTGCAATTAGCTATCTTGACAAAGTAGTAATCAAACCTGGACAGACATTTTCAATTTGGCGACTTGTAGGTAGGCCAACAAGATTAAAAGGCTATCTAGAAGGCATGACATTACATAATGGCAAAATCTCCAAAGACACAGGCGGCGGTCTTTGCCAATTAGGGAATTTACTTTATTGGATGGCACTTCATACTCCGTTGTCAATTAAAGAACGCTGGCGACACGGATATGACGTTTTTCCCGACATCAATAGATCAATTCCTTTTGCTTGTGGAGCGACTTTATCATACAACTATATCGACCTACAATTAGAAAACACGACCCTCAAAAGTTTTCAAATTAATTTATGGCTCACTAACGAATATTTGAATGGGGAAATTACGTGCGACACAGACCTCAAAAAAAAATATGAGATATTTGAAACAGACCATTTGTTTAAACAGCAATGGTGGGGAGGCTATACAAGACACAATAAAATTTGGAAAAGAATTACTAATCTTGAAGACAACAAGACAAAAGATGAACTTGTGACAGAAAATAACGCAATAATGATGTATAGCCCGCTGCTGGATAAATAAAATGTCTATGCTTTGAAAGAAGTAAAGTATCACTAAAATAGCTACTCACTCTTTATTACCAAGCTTAGAAATCATAATAATTCTCCCATTGGTGCTCGAAGTATAAACATATTCGGAGTCCTAACAAATGCTAAAGTAATTCTCATTACTTAGTTGGTTCCAATTGATACCATTGTCCTTTGAATAATCGATTCCATTCGTGCCGCATGAATAATAAATTCCATCTGAATAGTCAACGCAGGAACGGTATCCGAAGGGTCCACTAGTGGAAGCAACCCAAGTGATTCCGCCATCTTTGGTGATGAAACAAATGATTTTGTGAGCTTAGAAAAAAGTCCAAATCTATCTAAGTTAAAAAAATGCTCAATCTAAATTTACTTAACAAAGAATCGATTTTATAACTTCAAATATACATTCGCAGTTCGCTCAATATCTTCCCTCAA
>SXGQ01410703.1_pt1 | contig 12403 bp, 11 predicted proteins | sample 3178371 | NCBI WGS metagenome assembly SXGQ01 (sample SAMN11356859, study PRJNA531348) | freshwater metagenome | isolation source: freshwater sample F1-20 | place: China: Fuxian Lake, Yuxi | collected 2017-12-25
GCATCAATGAACACAATATCGATCTTTGATGGAATCTCTTGTTCCAATAGTTTCGCAGCATCACCCTCATGAACGATGATTCGATCATGCACATTGAATTTTCGAGCTTGCATTTTGATGAATGAACAATATTCAGGGTTCTTTTCATAGCAATGTATTGTGCCACCTTTCATTGCCAATGCCATGGTGATTGCTGAATAACCAGCCAGTGATCCCACCTCGACTATTGTATGCGCATTCGTCAGTTGAATCAACATCTGTAGAAATGCACCCTGGACTCCGCCAATTGAAATTGGAGGAATGCCGGCTTGTTCCGCTTCTTTCAATAATTGAGCAAGTTCGGGAGTTTCGGATGAAAACATGCTTTCGGCATACTCAGAAAGTGCTTCATTCATCAATGTGGGGACTATAGCCATATGATCAAGACCTAAACATGTGCATTGTCTTCAACAATTGTTCGGTTGAAGAATCTTCAACCTTGCTGATCTCGGTAGTATCCTTCACAGCGGGTAGAATCTGCTTGGCAAGTACTTTTCCTAATTCAACACCCCATTGATCATAAGAACAAATATCCCAAACATATCCTTGGACAAATGTTCTATGTTCATAGAGCGCGATAAGCCAACCCAAAGTAAATGGAGTAAGCTCCCTCAACATGATCGTTGTGGAAGGTCTGTCGCCGGTAAATACTTTATGAGGGACCAGCGCTTTCTTCTCTTCATCACCAAGCGACAAAGTGGAAAGATCCTGCGCGACTTCCTGCGATGTTTTTCCGTGCATCAAAGCTGCCGATTGGGCGGCACAGTTAGCCAACAGTCTATCATGCATATCTCCCATAGGATTCAAAGATCGAGCACATACGATGAATTCTGTATTTATTTTTTCCGTTCCTTGATGCAATAATTGAAAAAAGGAATGTTGGGCATCCGTTCCGGGCTGACCCCAAATGATTGGAGAAGTATGATGTGCCAATTCATGACCATCAATGCTAATAGATTTTCCATTACTTTCCATGATCATTTGTTGCAAAAATGCAGGCAACAAGCGCAAGTATTCATCATATGGAATAATGGCATGAGAACGAATATCATATGACATGCTGTTCAATACATCGATAAGGCCAAGTAAAAGTGGAATATTGTCCTCCTCTTTTGTCTCGGACATATGATTGTCCATCGAATGAGCACCGGCAAGGAAAGCCTCAAAATGTTCAAAACCTAAACTTATTGCTATGGATAATCCTATTGCAGACCAAACAGAATATCTTCCGCCAACCCAATCCCAAAATCCAAAGACATGTTCTGGTTGGATTCCAAATGCTTGTGTTTTCTCAAGATTTGCGGATACCGCACAAGCATGTAATTCCCAAGATGTTCCACCATTTTTTATAAACCATTCTTTTGCTGCCATGGCATTTGCCATGGTTTCTTCAGTTGTGAATGTCTTTGATGATATTATGAAGAGCGTAGTTTCCGGCGAACAACTTTTCAATGTTTCAGCAAGGTGCGTCGGATCGATATTAGAAACAAAATGCACTGCGATATCTCTACGAGAATAGAATTTCAATGCATTGCAGACCATATTAGGCCCCAGATCGGAACCACCAATTCCTATATTAATTATATCAGTGAATTGCTTACCTGAATATCCCTTTTTCGCACCTGAACGAATTGATTCACTAAATGATCTGATGCTGTCCAAAACCTCATGGACATCTTTCATGATGTCACTTCCATCAATGATGATCTCCTTCCCTTTAGGTGTCCGCAATGCCGTGTGCAATACTCTTCTTTGCTCGGTCACATTGAGAATAGCACCATTTATCATTTCATTGAAACGCTCTTTAATACGCATCTCACGAGCAAAGGTGCAAAGTTCACTCAATAATTGCCTGTTGATCCTTTGTCTTGAAAAATCAACAAATGCAAAAGGGAATGTTCTTGAAAATGCATCAATGCGATTTGCATCCTCGATGAATAATTCTTTCAAATGTGTATGCTGCAACACAGATGCATATTGCTCAATGATATTCCAATGTTTATTCATGAACTATGATTTCCTATTGTCTTTGTCTCAATTGGGCGATTTTTGATTCGAAATATTCGAGCTTTTCAGGATTGTTTCTTGCCAATACCTGATATGCTTTTATAGCTTGTGCAAAAGCACCTTGTTGCTCATAGATATTAGCCATGGTTTCAGTCACAACTGAAGGCATGAATGATGGAGAAGGAAGTGTTTTTTCTTCTTCGATGACAGGGATCTTTGCATGCTCCAAACGCTTGGCCAACTCTTCCAATGCCGTCAGGCTACGTTTGGATTCATCCGAACGTTGCAAACTCACAACCTGTTTATGAATTTCCAATGTTGGAATGGAAGGATATTGTAATGAGACATCATCATAGATAATCAACTCATCTTCCATATCAGAAGGAAATGATATTTCGGGAAGAAGGATGGAAAGATAAGCATGAGCTGATTCTGCTGTAAGTGATTGAGTAGGCTGCTCATCTACATCACCAAACAATTCCTGAGAGCGCATTCTTATATTGGATGCTTTTTCATGATTGCCTGATTGCTCAACTGCATCAGCGATAAATGAAAAGATCTCTCTTCCATGAGACAGCATTGCCGCAGGTGATAATAATTCTTCACAAATGGATATGGCCCTATGCACATTGCCTGACCTAAGTAGGTCTTTGGCAAAATGTAAACGTTGTTCAACGAATTTTGAATGAGTACTCATAAGAAAAAAGGCAGAAGTGTAAATACTTCTGCCTGAATGAAATTCAAAAGTGTTTAATCATCATTACTGCCGCCAAATAGACGCAGGATGAAAAGAAAAAGATTGATGAAATCAAGATACAATGTGAGCGCTCCAAGAATGGCGCCCTTGGAAGCTAGATCACTCCCCTGCAATTCCACATCGGCAGACTCTTTTATTTTTTGTGTATCATAAGCAGTAAGACCTATAAACACAAAAACACCAATCAATGATATAGCAAAACTTAAAGCTGAACTTTCAAGAAATATATTGACGATACTGGCAATGATGATTCCAATCAATCCCATAAAGAAGAATGAACCCCATGAAGATAAATCCTTCTTTGTGACCATTCCATAAACACTCATCGCAGCAAAGGTCCCTGATGTTGTGAGAAATGCATTCAAAACTGCTGCCTCATCATAAGCAAGCAATACTGCCGACAATGTAATTCCATTCAATACTGAATATCCAATGAATGCAAGCATTGCAATCGGTACACTCATTTTATGAATGAATGCAGATAAAGCAAATACAAGACCAAATTCTGCAATGACAAAAAACCAAAAATAATCCAACATGGAAGAGGTCAAAGATGCATCACTGGCAACAAAACCTCCAACCAAACCTGTTGACATTAGTCCGGCAACCATCCATCCATATACCTTGACCATATACGCTTTTTGCGCTTCAGCCAATGCGGTTGCTCGAACTTCTTCCAAATATGCATTATTCATATTCTACCTCTAGTGATTGATGCAGTTTATTGACGATTGAATTGGGTTATAATTTAGGAAATTATGCTGAAAGACAGTGCTCATAAGATGTATTGTCCGGACAGGGCAAGTTGCCTACCCACAAGATTAGGCATTGAGCGAAGATTCATGACATTCAAGAGATTATTGATACCCAATGTAATTCGACACATATCTCCATCCTTTGAAAATGCCAACTCTTTGGCGAAGCCGATATTCAGCATGGTATATCCAGGAACATATTCGATATCTCTATCGGGTACTTTTCTATTATTATGCACAGGACCATTCACATCCAATGCTTCATCGCCAAATCTTCCGATATATTGGGCGCGAATTGATGCCATGATTCCATATTTTTTGTGTTCATATCCTATCCTTATTGTTCCGGAATGTTTTGAGCGAAACCATAAACCCCCATAGTTGTCTTCGGTCAATCTATTGAATGTGCCGGTACGAGGATCAACTGTACCTGCCAATCCGGCTTGAATAGCATCAAACACTTCCAAATCACGCGTATCCAAGAATTGATATCCAAAAGTATATGTCACTATGTCAGCTTCATCGCCAAACAGTGAATGAGACAATCGCATGGAACATTCCATACCTCTTGTTTGTGCTCTGGAGATATTACGATATGAGTAAATCGCCTGATTTGTTTGAGGATTATTCCCTGTGTAAAAGAACTCAATCAAATTGGAAAGAGTATTGTCAAATACTCTTACTTCAGCAAATCCACGTAATGGATTTTTTTCTGAGAATCCGGGTATAGTCCACTCATCCATGACGATTCCAAGATCAAGTGAAATGGACCGTTCAGGTTGCAGATCTATGCCAAGTCTTCTTGCTCCGATCAAATCATATCCTGCCCCGCCGAGTCTATTGGAAAACTGTACGTATAATTGCCTGAAATCAGGAACCTTGAAACCAGTACCAATTGATGAGTACAGTCTTATTCCATCATTCAACTTAAGATTGATTGCCAATTTTGGATTGAGAAGTTTGTTGATTGCAGTCAATGGATGTTCTTCGTGCAACCCATCTTGAGCAAAAGCGGAATTTTGAACATACCTAGCACTCAAGGCATATGAAATCCAAGAAGTTGGATTGCCCTCCCATTGGGCAAAACCACTGAATGTTGAAAAGAATGGACTATCGGGATATCGAGAACCGCTAATATCATCAACAGTATATTCCACGCCGAATGTGAAACGATTTCTTTCACTCCAAAACACATCATATTGAAGATAAGATCGAAGTAAACCTCGAGACAAATCATCGATTGATCCGGCATCACCTTGCACTGTGTCAAAATTATATCGTTCAGTATACGATGAAGCGTGAAACTGAGCATTCAGTCTTGCTTTCCCATGAGTCCATGTTGCATATGCTGTACCCTGCATGTCTTGTTGACGTACGCTGCCTTCATTGGCAGCTATCTGTCCAAAAAAGGATTCAATGAATGCACCTCTACTATCGCTTGAGAAATAGCGAATATCGGCTCCGATTTGTACGGCATTTAAGGCAAACCATTTTGATTTCACATGAAATGTTTGATCTGAAAAACCTTGATATGGAATCCTGAGTGAATCCTGTGTCAATGTGAAAGGTCTGGCTTGTTTCATACTCACAAATCCAGAAAGATCCACAGATTCTGTTCCATACTGAACTTCACCACGAATCTCGGAAGGTCCTTTATCAAGATATTGTCCGAATATCGAACCTGAAAAACCAAGTGCAGGCTTTTTTGATATGATATTGATTACTCCGGCCAATGCTTCACTTCCATACAAAGAAGACATCGGTCCTTTCACGATCTCAACGCGATCAACATTTCCAACGGAAATCCTGGAGAGATCCAATACTCCTGCAACTCTACCGATCATGGGCTGACCATCTATCAAGATTTGGGTATAGTCTGCACCGAGGCCCATCATTTGTACTCCTGTACGAACATTGTTTGTGAGGAGCATTCCTGTTTGTTCCTTGAGAAGATCACCGATATTCACCATTGCAGTGCTGATTGTTTGCTTTGCATCAACTACTTCAACGCGTACAGGAGAGTCTTTGAGCAGCACTTCATTGCGAGTTCCTGTCACCACCACTTGTTGACTTGGGGAAAAAACAGAGAGCGAGTCATTCTTCTGTTTGATAGATCGCGGGATCTTTGGCAATCGCGGAAGAGTGGTATCTGCATTATTGAATGCCTGCAATGCATACACATTGACAAGCAATGAAAGTAATAGTAGCTTCATTGTATTCCAGAAAAAAACCCCTTCAGCGAAGTCCGCGGAAGGGGTTAAAATACTTTGTGAAAGCAATCAGGATAGGGGCACTGTATATGACACTTGCTTTTTTAATGCCTTTCGAACCCATGCACCTTGCTCTTCAGCCATACGGCGAACCGCGATGCGCTCTTTATTGCAAGGACCATTACCTTTGATCACTTCAAAGAATTCGTTCCAATCGGGATCGGAAAAGTCCCACTTTCCTGTTTCTTTGTTTTTGACAAGTCCTTCATCAGGAATGGTCAATCCCAACTCAAGAATCTTGGGGACATATTGATTGAAAAATTGCTGACGCATATCATCATTGCTGGCCATCTTCACTTTCCAGCGCATGAGAATTTCAGAGTGAACCGATGCTTTGTCCGGCGGACCAAAGAAATGCATAATTGGTCTCCACCAGCGATTCAATGCTTCTTGCACCATCGCTCTTTGTGTCGGTGTTCCGGTTGCCAAAGTCACCACATTGTCATATCCATAACGAAGATGGAAAGACTCTTCCATGCAAATGCGCTCAAGCGCTCTGCAATATGGTCCATAGGATCCTTTGGAATTTGTTACCTGATTGATAATTGCAGATGCATCAATCAGCCATGCGATAACTGCGGTATCAGCCCAGGTCTTTGCAGGATAATTGAACACATTTGAGTATTTGGATTTTCCATTGATGAGATCATTGATCATCTCTTCTCTGGTCTTGCCCAATGTTTCAGCAGCATTGTACAATAATTGTGCATGCCCGCTTTCGTCCTGCACTTTCGCCATCAATGCCATCTTGCGTTTAAAACCCGGTGCACGTGTGATCCAGGTTCCTTCAGGCAAGGCACCAATGATTTCTGAATGAGCATGCTGCTCAATCATGCGAATCAATTGTCTTCTATATTCTTTTGGCATCCAATCATGAGGTTCAATCTTCTCACCATTTTGAATCTTTTCTTCAAAACGGGCAAGTAGAACCGGATCCTCATCCAGCATTTTTGCGCTGTTTTCTATGTCTATGATGCTTACGCTTCCGTACATTACATAACTCCAATGGGATTGTTATTCATACAAATTTACCAAAGGAGCGCTTGATGACAAAGCATCTTACCTCAATTGGTTCTAAGATTTCTGTCTTGACTCTTCGCATAACGGAATGAATAGTGTCCAAGTTCCGATGTCATCGAAGGAACCAAAGGTTGGTCTTTGTACAATGACATTACCTGAAACTTGACATATGTCCCTTTTTTGGTTTTTAGTACCAATGTCCTTTGTGGAGCTGGGTTCAATGTTCTTGATGCAGGATCATAGGTAAACATACCAGTTCCATCAACCGCTATAGAAATGACGCGGTTCATTACATCGTCGGATTTAAGCAATGCATCCTCAGGAGCTGACTTGAGAATGTCAAATGTGGTATCCACGACTTTACCAACCGTTTTACCGGATACATTGATCGTACCTGAGTTCAATACGATATCAATGGCTCTGGTTCTGCCGCCGCCATATAAAAAGGGTAGTCTGATATCCCATTCAGCTGTCGTATCCTTTGTAGGAGCGATGAAATCATCCGCATCGAATGAAAAATAGAGATATTTGGATGTCAATGTATCAGGTCGAGCCCCAGTTACTGTCTTGACGGTAAGGATTTGAGTATTGGAGCCCTGATTAACAGGAGATTCATCAGAGCAAGAATTCAATACAAGCGCTGTGCAAAAGAGGGCGATGGTGATTCTAAACATGGTGATTTAGTGAAAAAGTGAGAAAAGGACTTACAAATTTACGTGTTATTACACATATTGTCAAAACAAATAAAGATGTGCTTGAGTTCCTTATTCACGAAATCAATTATTTTTTGCACCCTCCAATACCCATTGCCGAATTCCACGAATTTGTGCCTCGGAGATTCTTTGTTGAAAGGTAAGGAGATGTCCTTGTTTTCCCTCTAAGATCTGATTGAGAAGACTATTATCCGGTTTGCCGGGTATGATAAGTCCTGCACGGGAGGTTAGCTGAAAATATCCGGTGACATCCACTCCGGCAACAGCTGTTTCTGCATCGTGACATCCGGAAAATGCGCATGTCAATTCCAGTAGCGGCTTCACATGTTGCTGATAACTGACTTGTTGCGACGGAAACACTATTTGATCCGGAGCCGTGATAGTATTATCGGAACAGGCTGAAAGCAGACTCATAAATATGATGATTAAAAATGATTTCATTGCACATTGATAAGTGAGGTAATCGGAGTTCCTTGCGATGTATCGTATTTCACGGATGCAAGGAATAAACCTGATGGCGGAGCAGTGAATGAAGCTGGTAAATCCGACTGCTTTTTGAGCAAAGTCGGAATGATGTCCGACGACTGTTTACCGCGACCAACTTCAACAATAATGCCAATCATTCTTCGAATCATATTCCATAAAAAATGCGATCCTGAAATCGTGATCAAAATCAAATCCCCTTGTTCTTTCACGGTTATTGATGTTATGTCAACCTTAGTTGATTTCATATCAGGGTCATCTGCAGTGAAAGAGCGGAAATCATGCATTCCTTTGAAATATTGCGCAGCTTTTATCATGTCTTGAACATTCAATTTGTCTTTCACCCACCAAACATATCGTTTGCCGAATGCAGTTCTTCTCGTGGAAATCTGATAGAGATATGTTCTCTCCACCGCATCATGACGTGCATGAAATGTTGGGGATACTTTGTATATCTCCAAGATAGAAATATCGGCAGGCAATGCATCATTCAATTTGAGTTTTATGATATGCGGCGCAAGCATCGTTTGCACATCAAGATGAAACACTTGCTCAAGTGCATGAACACCGGCATCTGTTCTGCCAGATCCATAGAGCTCAAAGGAATCAGTTCCAAACACCGATTTTGAAGCACCAATCAATTCTCCTTGAACGGTTCTTGCATTTTTTTGGACTTGCCATCCGGAAAATCTTGTTCCTTCATATTCACAAATAACTTTAAAACGAGGCATGTTTATTTCCAAAATGAGGGAAGAGTTGTTGACCAACTTTCATGAGAAGCATTGGCAACACGACATGATTGGAGTGATACAATACATAGACCCCATCTGGTATATCGCGCAGTTGCACTTCATTCCTTCCGGAGGCAATCTCAAGCCCTTTGATAGAATGAAGATGCAACATACCTTGAAATGATTCATGCGCTGCAATAGTTAAACCCCTAATTGCATAATGTTCCAATGGCGATTCATGTTCTTCAACACTAACGAAGGATTCTACATATTGATAAAGCCCGGCTTCCGTAGCAGCATAGGCAATGATATTATTTGAAGTTGCAATTGATCGCATCATCCAAACATTCCTTCGTGGTTTTGTTCCACCCGGATTCGTATACCAAGGAATGTCGCTATCGAATTGTCTTGTAAAATTTGATATTAAATCTTTTTTTATGATTAGGCCCGGGCCGGGAATGACATCATTTGCATCAGAAAAGCCACCTAAAAACAAATAATCTTTGTCATTGTTATCTGCAAAACAAATCGACCAAAAACTCGTGTCTCTCAATGAATATTCATTCCATGAATATCCACCATCAGTAGTTTTGAAAACACCACCATTTGGAATATTTCCCGGAAGAAAATATGCAATGATTGCAAATCCAAGTAATGGATCTCTTTTACTGAAGATAATTTTGGGAATTTCCGCATCCTGAAATGTGCGAAGAACTGTCACTCTCTTCCATGTAAGTCCAGCGTCGGTTGAACGTTCAATGATACCTGTTTTGCAGCCTGCATACATGATATTCGAGCTGTCATTACGGAATGCAATTGTACACAATGAAGGGACATTCAATGTTCCTAGTGTATCCCACGTCAATCCTGCATCACGACTTCTGAAAATTCTATTTGATGCATTGTCACCGGCATATATCATATTGGGATCATTCGGTGATTCCATGATTGTTTCACCTGGTGAAAGAAATTGTGGCTTTTCTGTTTCAAAAACCGTTTCCCAATCTCTACCCTGATTTGTACTTCTCCGAATCGAATTGAAGACACCACCAATGAGAACAATATTTGTGTCTTTGGATGATATCAACACATTGGTCAATTGAGAACTTCCACTTCTGAATTCTATGCTATCAATGGACCATGTTCTTCCGGCATCATGCGATCTATAAAGCGTTCTTCCCAGTCCACCAACTATTATAGTATTTGGATTTTTCGGATTGATTGAAAGTCCATAAGCCGGTTGATCAAGAAGACGCGTCCATGTTCCTTGTGCATGCAACAGATGCGAAGAGATGAACAACATGAATATCATCATGTTATTTTTCATTCGGGTATCCTTTAAAGGGAGTATTGCGAAGTAATTCCGCGAATTGACGTATTGATTGTTCTGCAGAGGCAGGATTTATTGCATAATTCCAAAAATGCTCCAAATGACCTTTCCCCATTGCCAATTGCATTGCACCTTGTGATTTATGCTCGGCGATCAACCAGTTGACTATGATTGAGTAATTCAATTTTTGCTGAAACCCAAATGATGTCAAACGATTGAAATGATCAATAGGATTGGCTTGCTTCATGGCAGTCAATGGATAGGAATTCAGACCCTTAAATGAAATGGTTGCTTGTTCATTAGTATCACTCACACTGCAACCAACGATGATTGGTCTTTTGTCGACAGGTATTGTAGCAATTGCCCGCAATGCAAGAATTGTTGCGGCTTTATGATGTCCATGAGTAGATTCAGTTGGAAGTAGCGTGAACACGAAATCATATGCATGTTTTTTATGAAGATTTTTGATTTTCGATATGATACTTGATGTATCCCATACCAGATTCAAAACAGAATCAGCATTCAGGGTATATCCTGTATCTTGTTCATCCATGAAATGATAATCACGCAAGCCAATATAGGCTCCGCCGGACATCAATTCTTTCTTTCTAATTGTTGGTAGAGATGCTCTTCCTGATTGTTCATTCGTCAATTCTTTATGATACACTTCCTCGGCAAGCGTTGAATATTTATATCCACCTTCACCGTTCGTGACCAGAACTATGTCTGCAATGCCATTCAATTCATGCGTTACTTTGTATATCGTTGCGGCAAATGCAGTTTCATCATCCGGATGAGCGGTAACGATAAGAATTTTCGGTCCATTGGACAAAGCAGTTGAGACTACCATCACAAGGTTGATCAGGACCGACAAGACCATTTGATTGTTGTAATTGATACGCATATTGTAAAATTCGAGAATATGAATGGCAAATCAAAAAGAAGCAAAACAAAAAAGCCCGATCTCAGCGATCGGGCTTCAACTCTATCTGTGTTGGATTAGTCGTCCATGCCTTCATATAAATGCTGGAGGCGCTCGCGAAGATGCAATACGGCATAGCGCTTTCTTGCAAGAAGGGTATTGATGTTCACACCGCTCTCTTCAGACATTTCTCTGAATGAAACTCCGTGAAATTCATTTCTTTCGAATACTTCACGCTGCTCAGTTGGCAATTCCTTTAGTGCATCCTGAACGGTATCCCATATTGTTTTACGGAATAAATCTCCATCAGGATTATAGGACATGTCACCAAGCAAATAGTCGAGTGAATCATTTCCTTCTTCTATCTGTCGAGGAGTTGCCAAGTCTGAAAAAGACTCTGCTCTTTTCTTGCGATAGAAATCAATGATTTTGTTTCTGACAGCAGTGAATACCCAAGAAGCAAGATTCTCGATCGGCTTTTGAACATGCTCTGCGGCAGCCAAAACATTTGTGAACACTTCCTGCAGAATGTCTTCCGCATCTTCTTGTGTTCGAACTCGCTGGCGTATAAAACTTAAAAAACGCTTGCGATCGGCTTTGAACAAAGCCTCGATTTGCAATACCAAGTCCATTTTCTCTCCTCCAAGAACTGTGGTGGAAATAGCTACTTCATCCTTTGTACCTCCAAATCTCTCATCATCAACATAGATGATATGAGGAGTTGGTGTTTCCGGTCCCGCCACAGGCCCGGTAGGATTCATGTCTGATGTAGACCCTTGATTAAATTCCAGCATGATGATGCTCCTTAAAAACAGTGGATGAATTCGCTGACCTATTGTCATCACGAAATGTTGTAGCTACTAAAACCATTCAGACCTTTCATAAGTGAGAAAAATACTTGTCTGTCATTTTTGCAGAATCTGACACATATTTTGACAATCTGACACTATATTGTCATTTTGTCTGAATTTCATGTCAATTTTACTGGATTGATGTCTTAATCACGAACAATAGGGTATAAGGGAATTTTTATGCCAAACTTTTCAGAATTCCCTAGGGCCCGCTTATAACCTGCATCTGTGTGACGTAAAATGCCCATGAGCGGGTCATAGGTGAGGACGCGGTTGAGCTTTTTTTCGGCGGCTTCTGTACCATCGGCAACGATTACCATACCTGCATGAAGGGATAATCCCATGCCAACACCGCCACCATGATGCAAAGAAACCCATGTAGCGCCACCGAGGGTATTGAGCGCAAAATTGAGATAGACCCAATCTGCAATTGCATCGGATCCATCAAGCATTGCTTCTGTTTCGCGATAAGGTGAAGCCACTGAACCGCAATCGAGATGATCTCTTCCAATCACGATAGGTGCA